>Ga0207705_10001522_pt1 | contig 18397 bp, 14 predicted proteins | sample KBSC13metaG_FD_184314 | JGI IMG/M metagenome (GOLD analysis project Ga0207705, IMG submission 184314) | Corn rhizosphere microbial communities from Kellogg Biological Station, Michigan, USA - KBS C1-3 metaG (SPAdes) (version 2) | ecosystem: Host-associated > Plants > Roots > Rhizosphere > Soil ... | reverse complement strand
GTCGGAGGGGCACACGCGGCCGAGTCGCAGGAACTGCGTGGCGCGAGCGTGCACGGAGTGGTGCGCGACTCGCTGGGGGCGCCGGTCTCCGGTGTGGAAGTCGCCATTGCCGGAAGCGGAATGCGGTCGCGCACGAATGATTCCGGCGCGTACCACCTCCTGGGCCTCGCACCGGGACCGGGGACGCTCACGGCGCGGCGCATCGGCTATCGCGCGTTTCGTGAAGAGCTCAGGCTCCGCGATGGTGAGTCGTTGGCGAGAGACATCCGGTTGAGCGCCAGCGCAGCGCTGCTGTCCGGCATCCAGGTGACGGCGCCGCGCGAGCCCTACGAATCGCGGCTGGCTGGGTTCTACGCGCGCATGGATCACCATGTGGGGCGTTTCATCACGCGCGAGCGAATTGACCGTGCGGACAACGCGAACCTGTCGGCGCTGCTGCGAGAGATTCCCGGCGTGCAGATCGGTGCGAACAGCATGCAGGGACGGGTGATCCGCCTGCGGGGCGCGGATTGTCCACCGCTGGTGTTCATCGACGGCTTTCCGGCGTCGGCCGGCGAGTTCGACCTGGACATGATCGAGCCGCGGAGCGTGGAGGGAGTGGAGGTGTATTCGGGTGCCGCCTCGGTGCCTCCGGAGTTCAGTGGCCCGCGTGATCTCGACCGGTGCGGCGTAATCGCGATCTGGAGCCGTCCATCGCGGGCCCACGCGCGCGAGGCGGAGGACGTTTCCGATCCTCTCGCCGAGGCGCGGAAGGCAAACGCATTCGCGACGGCGTACACGTCGGACGAGGTGGATGTGGTGGCCCGGCTGGACAGTGCCACGATGCGGCCCAGCTATCCCGACTCATTGTATCGCGCCGGGGTGGGTGGCAGGGTGGTGGTGGAGTTCGTGGTGGACAGCTCGGGGGCGATCGATCCGGCGAGCGTGGACGTGATGGCGTCGTCCGACCCGAGGTTCGCGCTCGCGGTGCGGCAGGCGCTCGGGCTGACACGTTTTGTTCCGGCGATGCGACGGGGCGTTCGGGTGCGGCAGGTGGTACAGCTGCCGGTGGAGTTCACGCCGCCCGCCACGCCGAGAGGGGAGGAAGCGCCGTAGGGGACTCGGGGGCGTGGGCCGGCCCGCACAACGACATGTGGCGAGTCCATACATGGCGGGGTCAGTGGAGGGAACGGCTTCGCCACGGGCTCAACCTTGCGCGATGCATGGCAGGTCCACAGAATAAGCGCGGCCCGGGCTGCCGGTGGCGGACAAAGCAGTCCAGGCGCACCTGCAGTCCTGCGGGTTTTTCCCCTGTACGCGCGCTACACGCAGCGCGTTTCGCGAACACGTAGCCGGAGACTGGTTCGGTCTCCGTCTGTCATAGACACCATTGGCGGGAGGAAGGTTTCCTCTCGTTTCGCCTGGAGCGCCTCCTCCTCGACATCCACGGAGGGACGCGTCGGCGCCGATGCTCACTCAGCGTCGGCTGTATTTGGTTCGCGGACCCCATCACCGAGGATCGTTCATGAACAGAGCTGCAGGCGGTCGAGGCATCGCTGCCCTCGTCTTGCTCAACCTTCTCGCATTCGCCGGCCGCGCGGATGCGCAGGGAGGCGCGGTCATCACAGGGCGAGTGACGAACGAGCAGGGCGCGCCCATCGCCAATGCGGGCGTGTTGATCCAGTCGTTGAACGTCGGGACCTACACATCGGCCACGGGTAGCTATACGCTCACAGTTCCGGCCAACAAGGTCACCGGTCAAACAGTGACGCTGGCGGCGCGCTTCATCGGCTACACGAGGCAGAATCGCGAGATCACCTTGCGGGGCGGCGCCCAGACGCAGGACTTCGCGCTGAAGGCGGATCCGTTCAAGCTGAACGAGGTTGTCGTGACGGGCGTGGCCAATGCGACATCTGCGGCGGTGGTTCCGTTCTCGGTGGCGCAGGTCTCCGAAGACCAGCTCAAGCAGGTGCCGGCGACATCGCCCGTTGCGGCGCTGGCAGGCAAGGTGTCGGGTGCCAAGATCGCCCTCGGTACCGGCAACCCCGGTGCGACGCCGACGATCCGTCTGCGCGGCTCGACGAACCTCGGCATCGGAACGAGCTCGCCGCTCGTGATCGTCGATGGCGTCATCACGAAGAACACGATCGCGGACATCGATGCCAACGACATCGCGACCATCGAGGTGCTGAAGGGCGCGGCCGCGGCATCGTTCTACGGCTCCGATGCGGCGAACGGCGTGGTGAACATCACCACCAAGCGTGGCAAGAACCTCGCGGACAACCAGCTCGACGTGCAGGTGCGCAGCGAATACGGCCAGTCGAGCATCGCGCACTGGGTGCCGCTGAACCACTCGCACTACTACGAGCTCGCGCCCGATGGTTCCATCCTGCTGAACAGCTCGGGCCAGCGTGTCGTGAAGACCGACGAGGTCGCCGACAACCCGTATCCGTCGTCCGGTCCGCTCGCCTTCCGCAATCAGCTGCAGACCTGGCTGACGGACGGACAGTTCTACAGCACGAACGTGCAGATGGGGATGCGGCGCGGGAACACGAACTTCAACTCGTCATTCACCACCGATCACAACCAAGGCATCCTGCCGATGACGAGCGGCCAGTTCCGGCAGAACGTGCGCCTGAACGTGGACCAAGGGCTGACGGACAAGGCGGACGTGTCGGCGAGCGTCACCTACGGCGTGAACAACAACGACTACGATCCGAACAGTTCCGCGGGCTTCTTTGCGCTGCTGCAGGCGCCGCCGGATCTCGACCTGGCGCACCCGAATCCGTCGGATACGACGCTCTACTATCCGAAGCTGCCGCCGGTGCAGGCGCCGGGCGCGCGCGGCAACCCTCTGTATCAGTTCGCGAACGAGGACTTCGGCTTCCATCGCGAGCGGATCCTCGGCGCGTTTTCCGGGCGCTATCGTCCCACGTCGTGGCTGCGCCTGGAAGGTAGCTATGGCACCGATCGGTTGAACGCGCGCAATACCGACTATCGCTTCCGCGGCTATCTGAGCGATGCGGGCGTACCGCAGAACGGTTACTACGGCTACAACACGCAGATGAACGTCGCCTCCAATACGCAGTTGAACGCGACGGCGACAAAACTCTTCCTCGGCAACGTCCTCTCAACGACACGGCTTGCCTATCTCGTCGAGAAGGCGGACAGCACGGGAAGCAACGCGTCGGGACGCAAGCTCAACATCACCGGCGTGACCGATCTCCAAGCGCTCGACCCGGCGCAGATCGCCATCAGCTCGGACTATCAGGCCGCCCGAACGATCGACTACCAGGCGTCGCAGAACTTCACGATCAAGGATCGCTACATCATCGACGCGCAGGTCCGTCGTGACGGCTCGTCGCTGTTCGGTCCTGACGCGCGCTGGGCGAACTTCTATCGTGTGGCCGGTGCGTACCGCATCAGCGAGGACTTTCACATTCCGGGCATCCAGGAGCTCAAGCTGCGTGCCGCGCGCGGCACGGCGGGCCTCCGTCCAGGCTTCGCGGACCAGTACGAGACCTACAGCCTGAGTGCGGGCAACGCGACCAAGTACCAGCTCGGCAACAAGAACCTGAAGCCGGCAATCCAGACCGAGAACGAATACGGCATCAACACCGCGTTCCTCGATCGGTTCGACCTCGAGGTGGTGCACGCCGACCGCGTGACGCGTGGGGCATTCCTGCGCGTGCCGCTCTCGCTCGCCCAGTCGGGCGGCTTCCAGAACCAGATCCAGAACGCGGCCGATGTCGGGGCGAAGACGACCGAGCTCTCGCTGCAGGTGCGGGCGATCGATCGGCCGAACTTCAGCTACTCGTTCGGGCTCACTGGCGACCATACGTCGCAGAAGATCCTGCGCCTCGGCCGCGCACCGTTCCGCGTGAACGCTGGCGGCCAGAACCAAGACGTCTTCTACTACAAGCAGGGTGAGGACCTCGGCATCATCTACGGCGCAAAGTGGGTGCGGAGCTTCGCGGAGCTCAAGCAGAACCCGGCCTACGCGAATGCCGTGGAGAGCGATTACGTGGTCAACCCGCTCGGCTTCCTCGTGCCGGTAGCGACGCGCGGTACGCCGAACGAGCAGCCGATCAAGTTCGTGGACGCGAACGGCAACACCCAGTTCAAGATCGGCGACGTGAACCCGGATTTCTCCTTTGGCTTCTCGAACAACATCACCTGGCGCGGCTTCGGACTCTACGCGCTGTTCGACGGCCAGAAGGGCGGGCAGATCTACAACTTCACGAAGCAGTGGATGTTCCAGGACTTCCGCCATGGCGACGAGGATCAGTCGGGCAAGCCGGCAGCGGATCGCATCGCACTGCCGTTCTTCGCCGGTGGCCTCTACAACGGCCTCGTGGCGAGCGACTACTTCGTGGAGAGCGGTTCGTACGTGAAGCTGCGCGAGATGTCGCTGAGCTATGACCTGGGTGCACGCGCCCTCGGCCGGGTCGGGCTCTCGCGCTACGCGAACAACGTCAAGCTCGCGCTGATCGGCCGCAACCTGTACACGTGGACCAAGTACACGGGCTTCGATCCGGATGTCACGGCGGGCAACGACTTCAACTTCCGCATCGACGGCTTCCGTTATCCGCCGTTCCGCACGGTGACGGGTCAAGTCACCGTCGGCTTCTGAACTTCAACGACTCCGGAGCATCATACATGAAGAGCATCAGACAGCTCGGGGCCGTCCTCGGATCGGCGACCATCCTGCTCGGTGCAGGGTGCCGGCCGAGCCTCGACGTCACCAATCCGAATGAGCCCGACATTCCGCGCGCGCTCGCGTCGCCGGAAGACGTGAAGAACCTCGCTGTCTCGTCAGTACGCAGCTGGTACATCGGCGCGACGGACTACGAGCCGTGGCTCATGTTCCAAGTCACGGCCGACGCATCGACGGCCAACTACGGCAACTTCGGCATGCGGTTCAACAACCTCGAGCCTCGCATCCCGTACGAGAACAATTCGGCGGGTGGCGACCGTGGCGTGACCGAGTCGCCGTGGAACTCGAGCTACAGCGCTCTTGGCGCAGCGAACGACGCAATCCGCGCCTTCAAGGGCGGTCTGACGCTGCCCGAAGGGCAGGACGAGACCGACAAATACCGCCGGCTCGCACAGTTCACACAGGCGGCGACGCTCACCACGCTCGCGCTCTCATTCGACCAGGCGTTCATCGTGGATGAGACGTCGGATCCGAGCACGCCTCCAGCGCTGCAGCCGTACGCGGATGTCTCGGCGGCCGCGGTGGACAAGTGGGCCGCGCTGGCGAGTGATGCAGCGGGCAAGGACGACGAGTACGATCAGAGCTCGGAGTTCCCGATGGCTGATTCGCCACTGACGTCGGACCGCCTGGCCCGCTGGGCGAACACGATGGCGGCACTGACCATGGCCTACACGCCACGCAACGCGGCCGAAGCGGCAAAGGTCGACTGGGCCAAGGTCGCAGCGTTCGCCGACAAGGGCATTGGTACCGGAAGCGCCGGCGCGCCGTTCGATGTGGTGGTGGTGGGTGACTACAACAACTGGTACTCCGGGCTCACCGAGCTCGGCGACGGCATCTCGTGGACGCGTGTCGACATGCGGTTGATCTGCCGGATGGATCCGAGTCAGCCGTGCAAGTTCGACGGCACGATCCCGCCGGAGGGCAGCTCGGCGGACGCGCGGTTCACCACCGATTACGGATACGATGCGGAGCTGATCGGTGATCCGGGGCGTGGCATCTACATGCAGAGCCCGTACTATCACAAGCGGTACTACGATTACTCGTCGGACGGCAACGATGAGATCGGACCGGCGCCGTATCTGCTGGCGGCCGAGAGTGACCTCGTGCATGCGGAGGCGCTCATCCGCAGCGGCGGCAGCCTGGCCACGGCGGCGGAGCTGATCAACAACACGCGCGTCGGCCGCGGCAATCTGCCACCGGCGACGGCTGGAGATGGTGCAGCCACGCTGCTCGGCTACATCGATTACGAGCGCGACGTGGAGTTGCTCTCCACGGACGGCTTCACGCTGTTCCAGCGGCGGCACGTGGACGGTCTGCAACCGGGCACGGTGCACCAGCTCCCAATCCCGGCGAAGGAGCTCGAGACGCTAGGGCTGCCGATTTACACCTTCGGTGGCGTAGGCCATGAGCAGTCGCTTGCATCGCTGGGCGGTGCGTCGATGAGCCGTTCATTCTTCCCACCGAGCGACGTGGCGGTTCAGCTGCCGACTGGCCAGCTCCAGACGCTGCACTTCCCCGGCGCTGCACGCCGCGGCAAGGTGCACCTGAGCATCAGGTAGTAGCACGACAGCCATTGCAACAGGAACGGGGGGCGCCAGTACCGGCGCCCCCCGTTCGCGTTCCGCCAAGCGGGCATCAGCGCGAGTGCGACACGAACTTCAGATTGGCGCAGGTGATCACGTTGTCGAGCTGCTGTCCGCCGCTGTAGACGTTCACGTGGTACGTCCCCACGGGCTGCAGATCGAGCGGGACGTCGGCGGTGATCTGACCGCGACCATTGGTGCCAACGTCGATGCGCGGAAACTGATCGAAGCCGATGAGGGGCAGGTCGCCGGAGCCACAGCGATCGGGGAGGACCGCCCAGCGCAGCTGCGAGCCCACATCGGGAGGCACGGAGACCGTCAACGAGACGTGCATCCGATCGAGGTTGCCCACGCGCGCGGCGCGCATGGATACCGTACCGAAGGCCCGGTTCTGACTGGTGACGACGAGCGCGCCGGAGCGTTGCTGTGTTGGTTGGAGGCTTCCAGCCCAGTGATCGACTGCCTCATCGTCGATGACGTCCTGCCGGTGCGCGGTGGCACAGCCGAGGAGCAGGAAGGCAGTGAATCCCGTACCGCAGAGCGTGCGAAGGGTCATCGGTCGCCACGGAGAGGGTGAAAAGTGTGCGTCACTATTACGACCTGCGGTGCGGCCTGTCAAACGCTCGCCTAAGGCGCCCGCATGCCGAGTGTGGACATCCAGGCAGCCAACCCTGGGTAATGCGGGTCCAGCTGCGCGGCGCGAGTGGCGGCGCCGCGCGCTGCCGCCAGGTTGTGCGAGAGGCCGAAAGCCAGTGACAGCTGGTACACGACCGCCGCTGACGAAGGCTCCGCGGTCGCCGCTCGATCGAGCAGGGCGACGGCACGCGGGTAGTCGCGTTGCCTGAGCGCGACGACGCCGAGCATGTAGTCGGATTCCCAGTTGGGAGCGAGCCGCAGGGAGCGTTCGATCAGGGGGACCGCCTGCGAGTCGCGGCCGGCCTCAAGCAGGGCACGCGCCGCGAGCCGCAGCGGCGGCTCCAGCAGGGGACGGTCGCGGACGAGACCGAGATACTCGAGCGACGCTGAATCGGGGCGCTGCCGCGCTTCGTCATCGCGGGCGACGCGCAGCTTGGCGTCGGCCCACGTCATGCCTCCGCGCGACACGAGCAGGGCAAGGCTGTCCGTGAGTGTCGAAGGCCGATAGGTACCGCGATAGTCGAGTGCCGACGCGCGCGCCACGAACGGCCATCGAGTGGTCACCGTCTTCACGGTGTGCAGGACGATCAGGCTGTCGAGTGGCGTGAGCAGCATGCCGGCTTCATAGTGGGTCCACGGCTGCAATCGCTCGAGATCGGACTGGTGGCCGAGAAAGCGCGACTCCCGCAAGGCATCAAAGAAGGACTCGGCGATGAGCGCGTAGCCGCGCTGATTCGGATGTACATGCTCGAGGAAGAGCTCGTGTCCCGTCATGCCGCCGGGCGAGGCGGCGGCGAAGCGTTCGGCCACCGGCACGTAGTGCACCCGGTGAGTGGAGGCGAGCTGTCGGATGACGTCATCCAGCGCGGATGGGGCGCGAAAGCGGATGACGTCGAGATCACGCGCGCGAATGAAGAGCCGCCGCGCCGAGCTCGAGTCACCGGCCGCGAGCGCTGATCCGGCGGAATCGAAGGCGGCACGGGCCGGCGCATTGTCGGGACTGACGAACGGAGGCTGATCGCGCACATTAGACGCGATCGAGGCAAGGAACACCGGCACGCCCGCGCGCGCGAAACGCGAGAGCGCCACATCCATATTGTCGCGAAACTGCGCGAGGCCGGCTCGATACGACGGACCGTCCAGCTCGATCTGCTGGTCGCGAACCACGGATTCCATGAAGGTGGCGACGGTGCTGTCCGTTGGCTGACGCGCGACCCGCATGACAGAGGTCACGCCCGCGCGCAGGAGCGCCACGGTACGAAGCCGCAGGGTGCGCAGGTAGGCGCGCACGATGGCCGGCGAGCGCGCGGCACGAATGGACGAGCCGACGCCGAGCGCGCCGTAGTATTCGTTGTGGCCGGCATAGATGAGAATGGCGTCCGGCCGCTCCCCGATCACCTCGCCTGCAAGATCGGCGATGGTGTAACTGTTCGTTGCGGCGATGCCGAGGTTGACGACTTCCACCGAGTCGCCGGGCAGGACATCGCGGAGCGCGTCGCGGAGCAGCCGCGAGAAGGAGCCGTTTGGCGGATACGGGAAACCCGCGGCGGTAGACTCGCCGAGCACGAACAACCGGAAGGCGCGCTTCGGTTTGACGGCGGCGAACAGGTCGACCGGCGGCGTGGGTGGAAAGGCCTCGACGGCGAAGTAGCGTCTGGCGACGCGCTGGCCAGGCACGAGATAGTCGCCCCCGGCGCGTCGAACGGCGTCGAAGGCGGGCATCGCGCCGCCAGTCCACACGAGCCGCAGCGTGCCCTCGAGAGCGAGGAGCAGGAGCAGGGGCGTGAGGACGGTGATGACGAAGAAGATCGCTCGACGGCGCGCGGAAAGCGGCTGACGCTCCCGGCGAGACATCAGAACTGCCGCTCCATGCGCGCGCGCCGCTCCTCGGTGCTGCGGGAGGGCGACCTGATCCAGTAACTGCTCGCCTGTCGGTCACGTTCGAAGGGTGACTTTCCGAGCGTACGGCGCAGGAAAGCCATCGGCGTGAGGACGACGAAATAGAGAGCGGCAAGCACGAGCGGCGTCGTGACCCGGGCGAGCGCCGCCGCGAAGGCCAGCCAGTGGCGCGCAATCGGGTCGAGCGCGGCGGGACTGAACACGGCTACGCCGACGAGAAGCATCGACACGACGAGAGACGCCGATGCCGGCACGACGTGCTGCCTTCGAAGCAGCAGTGCCGCCGCGACCGCTGCCGCCACGCCGAGTTCCAGTCCGAACCGGCGGCCGCGCGGAGCTATCCTGTTCAATCGAGCGGAAACGCCTGCTGCCATGTGATATCGTCGTCTGATTGCGTCACGGGCTGCTCGGTACGCAGCATCAGGAAGGGATAGACGACGAGTGCGTCCATCCTCGTGCGAAGAAAGCAGCGGTATGCGTCCGAAGGTGTGCAGACGATCGGTTCGCCGCGGACATTGAAGGAGGTGTTGACGAGCATCGGACAGCCAGTCAGCGACTCGAACTCCCGCAGCAGCGCATGAAAGTGCGGATTCGTGTCGGCACTGACGGTCTGCACGCGCGCCGAGAAGTCGCGGTGCGTAACCGCGGGCACGGCGTGGCGATGGTCTTCGCACAGCGGTGCGACGATCAGCATGTACGGACTGTCGTCGCACAACTCGAAGAACTTCCCGGCACGCTCGGCGAGCACGCTCGGTGCGAACGGACGGAAGCTCTCGCGGAACTTGATCTTAAGGTTGAGGGCGCGCTGCATCGCCGGGTCGCGTGGATCGGCGAGAATGCTGCGCGATCCGAGCGCGCGCGGTCCGAACTCCATCGGACCATCGAACCAGCCGACGACCTGTCCCTCGGCGAGAAGCGCTGCGACCCGGGACAGCAGATCGCTGTCGTCGAGTCGATGCATCCGTGCGCCGGAGGCGGACAGTGCGACCTCGGCGTCGGCGGCATTGAAGGCAGGACCTAGCAGGGCACCGTGCATGGCGTCGCGCCCCCTGACGGGCCGGCGGGGCTCGCGAAACCAGCGGTGCCAGGCGAGCAGGGCAGCGCCGAGCGCGCCGCCGGCATCTCCTGCGGCCGGCTGGATCCAGAGCCGACGAAAGGGGCCCTCGCGCTGCAGGCGGCCGTTGGCCACCGCGTTGAGCGCAACGCCGCCTGCCATGCACAGCGCGTCGGCGCCGGTCTCGCGGTGTGCCGTGGCGGCCATGCGCAGGACAATCTCCTCGCAGACGACCTGGACGGAGCGCGCATAGTCCATCTCGCGGCGAGTGAGGGGCGATTCCGGCGTACGAGGGGGGCCATCGAAGCGGTCCGAGAAGTGGCGGCTGGTCATGGTGAGGCCGCCGACGTAATCGAAGTACTTCTGATCGAGAGTGAAGGAGCCGTCGTCGCGCAGCGCAACGACCTCGTCGAGGATCCGGTCCACGTAGCTAGGCTCGCCGAACGGAGCGAGACCCATGAGCTTGTATTCGCCGGAGTTGACGCGGAAGCCGGCGTGGTAGGTAAAAGCCGAGTACAGCAGGCCGAGGGAGTCGGGGTAGTGGAGCTCGCGCGTGAGAGCGAGCTCCGCTTCGCGGCCCTCGCCGATGGCAGCGGTTGCCCACTCGCCGACACCGTCGATGGTGAGGATGGCCGCCCGCTCGAACGGTGACGGAAAGAAGGCACTCGCCGCGTGCGACTCGTGGTGCTCGGCGTAGAGCAACTGTCCTGAATAGTCGCCCAGCTCACGTCGGATGATGGCGTCGGTATGTACCCGCTCATCGAGCCAGAGTGGTGCCGCTTTCAGGAAGGACCGAAACCCGCGAGGGGCGAGAGCAAGGTAGCTCTCGAGAAGTCGGTCCAGCTTGAGGAGGGGCTTCTCGTAGAACGCCACGGCGGTGAGTGCGCCCGACTGGAGGCCGGCGCGCTGGAGGCAGAAACGGATGGCGTTCGTCGGAAAGCCCGCGTCCCCCTTGAGGCGGGTGAAGCGCTCCTCCTGGGCCGCCGCGACGATCTCGCCGTCGGCCAGAAGGCAGGCGGCGCTGTCGTGATAGAAGGCGGAGATCCCGAGGACGTATCGAGTCAAAGGAGAGGGGGCCCACGGCCGGGCTCGATATGGAAGGGTGGGAGAAGATACCGTACATTGGGTCCCATGGCACTGCTGCGGGATCTCTGGGCCTACATGCGCGAGCGGAAGAAGCTGTGGCTGGCGCCGCTGCTGGTGATCTTCCTCGTGTTCGGTGGGCTGATTGCGGTGACGGCCGGTTCGGCGCTGGCGCCGTTCATCTATTCCATCTTCTGAGGACGGGCCGGTTGGACGCCGCGTCGACGTGGCCGGAGCGTTTCTGGCGACGTCGCCGAATCTGGCCCCCGACTTGCCCTCTAGCCAGTGAGCCCCTCCGTCCGGGGGGTGCCGCGGGCAGTGGACGCAGGAGAGTATTCGGTGCACACTGGTGACGTTGAACTACCACCAATCCTGGTGGTGGACGACAATCACGACAATGCCGAGATCATCCGGCAGTATCTGGAGATTCGCGGCTATCCGATCACGGTGGCGCACAGCGGGGACGAAGCGCTGGCGTTGTTCGAGACGGTGAAGCCGGCGATCGTCCTGCTTGACGTGATGATGCCCGGTCGCGACGGATGGGAAGTGTGCCGGTTGATGAAGCAGCATCCGACGCTCGGGCGCAGCGTGCGCGTGATCATGGTCACCGCGCTCGATGCGTGGGACGACAAACGTGAAGCGCTGCAGCTTGGCGCCGACGATTACGTGGAGAAGCCCTTTGACCTGCCGACGCTCGCCCGGACCGTGCAGCGCAACCTGGACCAGATGCGGGTCGCGTCCTAGCGACGTGACAGGCGCCGCGCGCCAACCGCGGCACGCGTGAGCGAGTCGGTACTCCTCACGGATTCGGCCGACCCGTCGATCGACGCCGCCGTCGCCAAGCTTGATGGGTGGCACGCGGAGCGTCGAGCGCTCCCCGAGCTGGCGACCGCGCTCGGCGATGCCGGGGTCCGGGCCCTTCTGCTCGTCACTACCGATCCCACACTGCTCCGCTCGAGCATCGAGCAGGCGCACGCGCGCGGCGTACCGGTGATCGTCGGGTGCACCGACGAAACGGCGCGGCGGCGAGCCGTGGAGCTGCGCGCCGAGGAGTGGTACCTGCTGCCGGGCACGGCGGAGGAGATCGCGGCGCGCACCTGGTCAGCGGTGGCGCGCGGCGCGTCGCTTGGCAGCGAGGCGGCCCAGCGGGTGGACCAAGTCGAGTACGAGCAGATGCTGCATGACTCGCTCACCGGTCTGCCGACGCTTCCGGTGGCGATCGAGCGCTCGCGCCAGTTCTTCAAGGAACGCGGCGAGCTGGTGGTGCTGTACTTCAACTTCGTGCGCTACTCGAAGATCGAGGAGATCTACGGCTGGGAGAAGCTCGATGCCGTTCTGGAGACGACGGCCAGCGCGGTGCGCGAGTTCCTCGACGACGACGACCTGGGCGACTCGCGCGTGATGGTGAGCTTCACCAACGACGACGACTTCATCTTCTTCCACGTGCCGGCGAGCGGGGTGGCGGCAGCCACGGAAGGGGAGATCACGGAGATGGTGACGCGACTGCAGCGCCACGTCGGCGCGCAGATCGAGGCGGTGCACGGCGAGGACATCGCGGCGCTATTCGACATCTACGTCGGACGCGCGCACCTCTACTACAACCCGAAGATCCGCCTGGAGCGGCTGATCTATCGTGGCATTCGCGAGGCTCAGAACTCGTCGCGGTCACTCGAGGAGCGCGAGCGCGCACGGCGAGTGAACGACCTCAAGTCGAGCCTGCGCGACCGGCTGGTGTATGTGGATTACCACCCGATCGTGCTGGCGACGACGCGCGAGATCTTCGGGTACGAAGCGCTCGCGCGCGGGCAGATGCGCACGCTGCGCAGCCCCGAGGTGATGTTCGAGGTGGCAGCGGAGGCGGACCTCATCTGGGAGCTGAGCCGGCTCTGCCGCGCGCGCGCGCTGGAAGGGATGAGCACGCGACTCGAGGGAGACCAGCTGCTCTTCCTGAACGTGGATCCGATGGACTTCAACGATCCGGCGTTCACGGAGCAGGAGGTAGCCGAGCCTTCGCGGGTGGTCATCGAGATCACCGAGCGCACAGCGATCAAGGACTACCCGAAGTTCCGCGACCGGCTGAAGGCGTTCCGGGAGATGGGCTATCGGTTCGCAGTCGACGATGCCGGGAGCGGCTACGCGGGTCTGGGTTCGATCGCGAACCTGGAGCCGGACTTCATCAAGCTCGACATCTCACTCATCAGCGCGATCGACACGAACTTCATCAAGCAGAACCTCGTACAGACGATGGTGAAGTTCGCCGACGATCACGGCGCGAAGGTGATTGCCGAGGGAGTGGAGCGGGCGGAGGAGTTCAAGACGGTGCAGGACCTCGGCGTGCACCTGGTGCAGGGGTTCTTCCTGCATCGACCGCAGGGGGCGAATGTGCCGATCGTGACGGCGGCGGTTCGGTAGCGCCTTTCAGCGGGAGCAGTCGTTCGCGGCCGTACCGATGTACCTGGTACCGCGGGGAACGTCGTGCTTCGCGAAGAAGTGCCTGGTGCGCGCGGCGCGGCTACGGCAGCAGCGTCGCGACCAGCTTCCACGAGCGCTCGGCGGCGCCGAGCCCGCGGTGAACCAATGCTCGAGCCGCATCGCCCGCTGCGCGGCGGTCATCGGCGTTCGCGAACCAGCGCTCCAAGCCGTGCTCCAGCTGAATGTCATCGGAGGCGCTGAGCGCTGCGTCGGCGTCGAGGAGCAGGGCGGCATCCCGGCTGGCGTGGTGCCGCGGGCCGAAGAGCACCGGCGCGCCGAATGCTGCGGGCTCGAGCACCGAATGCAGACCCGCAGCGTGAAATCCGCCGCCGACGAACGCGACATCCGCCAGTGCGTACAGGTCGCCGAGCACGCCGACGCGGTCGACGACGACGACGTCGGCGTCCGCCGCGTGCGGACCACCGAGGCGCTCAGCGCGAAGCCCTTCGGCCGCAGCCCAGCGTTCGATCGGCGCGAGGTGCGCCGCCGTGGGCTCGTGCGGGGCGATGACGAGACGCGGGCGTGCGGTCGAGTGTCGGCGCGAAAGCCTCGCCCAGGCGGGAAGGAGTCGCGCGTCGTCGGTGGGCCAGGTCGAGCCGGCTACGAGGGTGAATCGGTCTGGGCTCGTCAGCGGCGCGAGGAGCGCGCCGTTGCGATCGACGCCCTGCGCGCGGGCCCAGACCTGATCGTAGCGCGTGTCGCCGGTGACCGACACGCGTGATGAGGGAACGCCGAGCGCCACGAGGCGATCGGCGTCATCGGCGCTGATAGCGCCGACGCGCTCGAGGCGCGCATAGGCTCCGCGGAGGAGTGACGATGCGAGTGGCGAGCGACGCGACGATCTGTGAGCGAGGGTGGCGCTGACGAGGCCGAGCCGAATGCCACGGCGCGATGCTTCGCGAACTAGCGTCGGCCAGACGTCGAGCTTGCTGAAGACGAGCGCGCTGGGCGCGAGCGCCGCGAGAGCGGCACGCATGTCCGGCGCTGTGTCGAACGGGAGCGCGTCGTGGAAATCCACGTCCAGGGCGGCGGCAAAGCTGCGCGCGCTCGGCGAGAAGTACGTGTAGGCGAGCTGCAGATCCGGTCGTTGGGCGCGCGCGAGCTGGAGGACGGGACGAGCCTGCAGCCCCTCGCCGACGCTGGGCGCGTGCATCCAGAGCAGGGCGCGCGTCGGGTCGCGGTCGAATGCAGTGTACCGAGTGAGAACTCCGCGTCGGTCGGCGAAGGTTGCCAGCAGCTTGTGCTGCGAGTGCGGCACAACGGACGAGAGCGCGCGCGCGAGGCGCGCCGCCCCCTCGTAGGCGAGTGCGAGCGCCGAGCTCATGGTGGCGCGCTCGCGCCGATGATCAGTGCTTCGCCGCCGCCGCGGCAAGCGCCGTGTCGATGGCGACGCGGAAGGAGTCGGTGGGATACGCGCCTTCGAGTTTGCGGTCGCCGATGAAGAAGGTCGGCGTGGACCCGACGCCGGCACTGCGGCTTCGATCGTGATCGGCGTCGATGATCTTCGCCGTGGCATGCGTGCTCATGCAGTCGCGCCATGCCTTGGCATCCACACCGGCGGCGACGGCGAGCGAATCGAAAGTGGGAAGGGGATTCGGCTGATCTTCCCACCGCGGCTGCGTGGCGAACAACGACTCGTGCATCTGCCAGAACTTGTCCTGCACGGACGCGCACATCGCGGCTTCGGCGGCGGCTCGCGCGTTCGCGTGGATGCTGAGTGGAAAGTTCAGGTAGGCCATGCGCACCTTGCCGGTCTTCACGTACTCGCTGTCGATCTTCGCGAACGATGCGTCGTGCCACTGCTTGCAAAAGGGGCACTGGAAGTCGCTCACCTCGATGAACCAGACCGGCGCATCGGCGGAGCCGCGAATGCGGCCACGATCGGCGGCAGCGCTGACGGAATCCGTCAGTCCGCTCATTCCCGCAGCCGCGGCCGGCTTGACGTCGCCACTGGCCGCTGCAGTAGTGCTGGCGCTGGCGGCGGGGACGGCCTCGGTGCGTGCGCAGCCGGCCGAGAGTGTGAGAGCGGCGGCGAGGAGCAGTAGGAGGGGAGAGCGCGTCATGGGAGCGGCGATGAGGGGGCACGGTGGACACCGGAAAGCTAACGCGCCGGGCGGCGAGCGGAGCCGCCGTCCATGCACTATCGTTAAGCTGTAGTCGCGCACGGGCCCCGACTCCAACCCCAGGTAATGCTTTCATCGCTTGCCGGTCGCGCCCTGCTGGGCGTCGTCACGCTCCTGCTCCAGGGTGGCCTCCAGATTCCGGCCCCGCAGGGGCTCGTCAACGACTTCGCGAACGTGATCCCGGCGGCCTCTGCCCAGCGGATGGAGGCCATCGCGCAGGATGTGCGCGACAAGTCGAAGGGGGAAATCGCGGTCGTCACGCTGGCTGACCTGGGCGGCCGTGACCCGAGCGACGTGGCGCGTGAGATCGGGCGGCAGTGGAAGGTCGGCAACTTCGCCGCCATCGGGGATCGCAGCCGCAATGCCGGGGTCGTGATCCTGCTGGTGCCGAAGGAGACATCGAGCGACGGGAGAGGCTACTGCCGCATCGAGGTCGGGCAAGGTGCCGAAGGGTTCATCACCGACGCGACGAGCGGCACCATCTGCCGAGAGGCGACGCCGTTCTTCCAGCAGCGGGACTACGCGTCGGGACTGGAGCTGGTGACGCTACGCGTCGCGCAGCGATTCGCGCAGGAGTTCGGCTTCACGCTGGACACGAGCCTCCATGCGCCGGCCATTCGACAGCCAGCGCGAGGGACGTCGTCGGGAGGCGGGATCAACCCGCTGGTGCTGCTGGTGATCTTCTTCATCGTCATCTCCCTGCTCGGCGGCGGCCGTCGCGGACGGGGATGCGGGTGTCTGCCGATCTTCCTGCCATTTCCTGGCGGCTTCGGTGGCGGCGGGTTCCGCGGTGGCGGCTTTGGCGGCGGTGGGTTTGGGGGTGGCGGCGGATTCGGTGGGTTCGGTGGCGGCGGCGGGTTCAGCGGTGGTGGCGGCGGCTCCTCCTGGTAGGCGACGATCATGGCAACGATGACACTCGACGATCTCGTGACCCAGCTGCGGGCGGCGTACGGTGCGCGGCTCGACTCGGTGGTCCTGTTCGGTTCGGCGGCGGCGGGAGAGCACATCCCAAAACGATCCGATTACAACGTGCTGCTGCTATTGAAGGAGATCGACGCGAGCGCGCTCGCGTCGGCGTCGGCTGTGGCGCGTGCGTGGAGCGACGCGGGCAATCCGCCGCCGATGACGATGACGGTGGACGAGTGGCGCGGTTCGGCGGATGTATTCCCGATGGAGTACGCCGACATCCTGGAGCGGCACAAGGTGCTGTTCGGTACGCCGCCGTTCGATGGCATCACGGTGTCGAAGCAGGACCTGCGGCTGCAGCTCGAGCACCAGGCAATGGGCAAGCTGCTTCAGCTTCGGCAGGGAGCGCTGCTCGCGGGTACGGACGGCAAGCGTCAGGCGGAGCTCATCGCGGCGAGCCTGAGCACGATGATGGTGCTGTTCCGCGCCGTGCTGCGGCTGAATGGCGAGACGCCGGACACCGACAACGCTGCGCTGGCGCAGCGGGTCGGTGCACTGGCGGGATTCGACGCGGCGCCGTTCGTGCGAGCGGTGCAGCACGTGCGTGGCGAACGCAAGCTCGACGCGAACGACGCGGGCGGCGCGCTCACGGGCTACATCGCGGGCATCGAGCGGCTGCAGCGCTATCTCGACGGATATGGCGCGAGCGGCTGACGGCTTCCGCGGCGAAACATCGGCCCCATCTTTCCACGTAGGATACTCACACGCCCACCAAGGAATGTCTCCCATGAAACGTCGATGGCTGGCATGGCTTCTCCCCCTCGCGCTGACGGCGTGCGGGTACAACACGATCCAGTCGCTGGACGAGCAGGCGAACGCGGCGCAGGGACAGATCGAGGTCCAGCTGCAGCGGCGCGCCGACCTCGTGCCGAACCTGGTAGCGACGGTGAAGGGCGTCGCGAATCAGGAGCTCGCCGTATTCACCGAAGTGGCGAAGGCGCGCTCCGGCCTGCTCGGCGCCGTGCAGAGCAAGGATCCGCAGCAGATGGCCGACGCCAACGCGACGTTCAACGGTGCGCTCGGCCGGCTCCTCGCGGTGTCGGAGGCGTATCCGCAGCTGAAGAGCGATCAGGCGTTCCTGCGCCTGCAGGACGAGCTGGCGGGCACAGAGAATCGGGTTGCCGTGTCGCGGCAGGATTACAACACCGCGGTGCAGCAATACAACGCGTACATCCGTCGCTTTCCGGCAGTGCTGACGGCGAAGATGACCGGCGCCAAGGAGCGGAAGTACTTCCAGGTGACGAATCCCGGCGCGCGTGAAGCGCCGACGGTGGACTTCGGTGCGCCGGGTGGCGCAACACCGCAGCCCGCGCCTGGCGCGCCCGGTACGACGCCGGCACCGCCGACGAGCGGAAAGCCGTAAGGGCGGGAGGACCGGAGGACCGAAGGTCAGGAGAGCGGCGACGAGCCGCTCTCCTTTTTTTGTGCCGCTCGCGCGGGAAGGGAGCAGAGCAGAGGACACTGCGGACACGGCTCGAAAAAGCTGGATTCTCTTCATTGCCGTCGCGGCTGGTCCCGCCGAGTCCTCTCATTCCGTCAGGACAAACGCTTACTCGAACTGAGCGGTAGTTGCTGTTGTGTGCGGTGACGCACACGTGCATGCGATGGTCTACGCGCAATGCATGGGTGTTCCATCCACGGCGCGCTCTACAGCTCCCACCGGTCGTTGCTGACGTCAGCACACCGCGTGACTGGACCCCGTTGGCAGGTGACGACGCTTCGGTGCGGTACGCACCGGTGCGCCTGCCAACGATGTGTGGCTCACAGGATCACACTTTCCGGGACCACAAGGAGGAGGGGCAATGGGTGGAATCATCAGGCGACATGCGTTCGCGCTGATCGCGGCGGCGCTTCCGGCGATTGCATCGGCGCAGGAAGCACGAGT
>Ga0207705_10001518_pt1 | contig 18422 bp, 12 predicted proteins | sample KBSC13metaG_FD_184314 | JGI IMG/M metagenome (GOLD analysis project Ga0207705, IMG submission 184314) | Corn rhizosphere microbial communities from Kellogg Biological Station, Michigan, USA - KBS C1-3 metaG (SPAdes) (version 2) | ecosystem: Host-associated > Plants > Roots > Rhizosphere > Soil ... | reverse complement strand
GACGAGGCGGCGCTGTTCGCGGCGGATCTGTTCCGCATGTACGAAGGCTATGCCGCCGAACGCGGCTGGAAGGTCGAGACCGTCAGCCTCAACGCCAACGATCTCGGCGGATTCAAGGAGATCGTCGCCCAGGTCAACGGCACCGGCGTGTTCGCTAAGCTCAAGTTCGAAAGCGGAGTCCATCGCGTGCAGCGCGTGCCGGTGACCGAAAGCGGCGGGCGCATCCACACTTCCGCCGCGACCGTGGCCGTGCTGCCCGAGCCGAGCGAGGTCGAAGTGCAGATCGAGGACAAGGACTTGCGGATCGACATCTACCGCTCGTCGGGCGCCGGCGGCCAGCACGTCAACAAGACCGATTCGGCGGTGCGTCTGACGCACTTGCCGACCGGCATCGTCGTCGCGATGCAGGACGAGCGCAGCCAGCATCGCAACCGCGCGAAGGCGATGGATGTGCTGCGCGCGCGCATCTACGAGAAGATGCGCAGCGAGGCTCACGGCGCCGAAGCCGAGGCGAGGAAGGCGATGGTCGGCAGCGGCGACCGCTCCGAGCGCATCCGCACTTACAATTTCCCACAGGGCCGCGTGACCGATCACCGCATCGGCCTGACATTGCACAAGCTTCCCGAAGTGCTTTCCGGCAACGGCCTGGGCGAGCTGATCGACGCCCTGATCGCCGAGGACGAGGCCAAGCGGCTGGCGGCAATGGGATGACAACTGTCGGCGAAGCGCTGCGCGATGCGGCGTCGCTGCTGGCGGGCGTGTCCGACACCGCGCGCTTCGACGCCGAGCTACTGATGGCGCACGCGCTCGGCGTTTCGCGCTCCGAGCTGCTGCTGCGCCGGACCGGCGATCCGGCGCCCGACGGGTTCGAGGCTTTCGTCATCCGTCGCCTGGCGCACGAGCCGGTCGCGCAGATTCTCGGTCGCAAGGAGTTCTACGGCCGCGACTTCCTCGTCGGCCGCGACGTCCTCACCCCGCGCGCCGACAGCGAAACCGTGGTGGCCGCCGCGTTGGAAGCTTGCCCGGCGGCGAAGCGCGTTCTCGATTGCGGTACCGGCTCCGGCGCACTGCTGCTGACGCTGCTGGCCGAGATACCGGGTGCCACCGGAGTCGGCATCGACCGCTCGCCCGAAGCGCTGGCGGTGGCGGCGGACAACGCCGAACGGCTTGGTCTCTCGGCACGCGCCGATCTTCGGCTCGCGGACTGGTGGCAGCCCGGCTGGACGGATGCTCTCGGCCAGTTCGACCTGCTCATCGCCAACCCGCCTTATGTCGAGACGACCGCGGAGCTACCGCGCTCGGTGCGGGATTACGAGCCGGCCGGGGCGCTCTACGCCGGGCCCGATGGACTCGACGATTATCGCGTGCTGGTTCCGCAATTGCCCGCGCTGCTGGGCCCGGAGGGCGTGGCCGTGCTCGAAATCGGCGCCACCCAGGCCGACGCGGTTGGCTCGATCGCGGCAAGCGCGGGTTTCCACAGCGAATTGCGCCACGATCTCGCCGGGCGCCCGCGAGCCTTGATACTGCGCAAGTCCTGCGATTAGGACTTGTTTAATCCGGACGGAGTCATTACCTCTCGAACAGACCGGCGGCGCATGGCTCCTTAAGTCCCGCGCCGGGTCAACTCCATCATTTGCGTGACGCGCGGCGGAAGTCCGCTGCTGGAATGTGCAGAGGTGGGAACCACGGAGCGCATTTGGCGCCGTGGCGAGGGGTTATGACCGTCCGGCGGGATCCGGAAGGCCACACAAGACAAGGAAGCTTATTCCCTTGAACAACAACAACCGTAACAACAATCGCCGGCGCGGCCGCAACAATCGTGGCGGCCAGGGCGGCGGCAACCAGGGCAACCGGATCGACAGCCGCGCCCGCGGCAACGCCCCGCAAATGCTCGAAAAGTACAAGAAGCTGGCGCACGACGCCTCCTTGAACGGCGACCGGGTGCAGACCGAATATTACCTGCAGTTCGCCGATCACTATTTCCGCGTGATCGCCGACAGCCGGCCGCAGCGCGACGATCAGCAGCCGCAGAATCGCGCCCGCGGCAACGATCGCGACCAGGACGAGTACGGCTCCGACTACGACAACGAGTTCGAGGGCGGCGCGAACCGCAACGAGCGCGATCGCGGCGGCTATCGCGATAGCGACGAAAACGACGAAGGCCCGCGCGCCAGCGAAGGCGAAGAAGCCTCCCAGGTGGAGGAAGAGAACCCGTTCGTTCGCGAGAGTCAGCCGCGCCGCAATAACGAGGCCCGTAACGACGGACGCGAAAGCCGCCCGCGCAACGGTCGCGCCAACGGCAGCCGTCCCGCCGAGCCGCGCGAGGAAGAAGGCTTCGCCGGGCTCGACCCCGCGAGCCTGCCGCCGGCGATCGGCGCGCCCGAGGCGTCGGACGAGGAAGAAGCTCCGAAGCCGCGCCGCCGCGCGCGCAAGCCGCGCGCCACCGATGGCGGCGAGGCCCTCGAAACCGTCGGCTGACTTCTGCTTTAATGGCTCGACGGCCGGGCGCTTGCCCGGCTAACGGTCATGCCCGGTGCCGGGCCTGAGCAACTTCATCGAGACGATCCTCGCGCGCCCGCGCCGGCTTGCGCTGCTGCTCGGCGTGCTCGCGGCGACGGGGTTCCAGCCGCTCGGCCTGTGGCCGGTGGGACTGTTGGCGATGGGCGCGTTGGCCGTCCTCGTCGAACGGACGCCCGGCTGGCGCAACGCCGCGCTGCTCGGCTGGCTCTTCGGCCTGGCGCACTTCACTTTCGCCAACAGCTGGATCGCCACCGCGTTCACGTACCAGGCGCAGATGCCGGCCTTGCTCGGCTGGGTCGCGGTGCCGCTGTTGGCGCTCTACCTTGCCGTCTATCCGGCGATTGCCGCCGCCGGGGCAAGACTGCTCGCCAGACCGGGGAGCCGCCTGTCGCTCCTGCTCGCTTTCGCCGGCTGCTGGACGGTTTCCGAGTGGCTGCGCGGATGGGTCTTCACCGGCTTTCCGTGGGACCCGTTCGGGGTGACGCTGCTCGGCGGTTTCGCGCGGCCGGGCCTCGCGGCGCTGGCGCCGTGGCTGGGCACTTATGCGCTTTCCGGCGTGGCCGTCCTGCTTGGCGGCGGGGTCGTCCTGGCCATGCGCGAGCGGCGCTGGCCGGCCGCCGCCATCGCCGCGGCGCTGCTCGCCGCCGGGATGTTCCTGCCGGCCGGCAAGCCCGCCCAGGGCACAGTGAACTTCACCCTTGTGCAGCCGGACATCCCCCAGGCCCAGCTAGACGATCAGCGGCGCTACGAAGCGAACTTCCAGAAGACCGCCGGGCTTTCGCTGCCCCGGCATCCGGGCACGCGCCGGCTGGTGCTGTGGCCCGAATCCGGGGTGCCAGACTTCCTTCGCGAGGGCTATCCGCAGAGTTACTACGACGCCGAAACGGCGTTCGCGAATCCGGTGCTCGCGCGCCAGCGGCTCGGCCGGGTGATCGGCCCGGGCGGCTTGCTGCTGACCGGCGCGGTCGACCTGCAGCTGGATCATGGCGAGGCGACCGGGGCCTACAACGCGGTCACCGGCATCGATTCCACGGGCGCGATCGTCGCCAGCTACGACAAGGCGCACTTGGTGCCTTACGGCGAATACCTCGCGCTCAAATGGCTGCTGGAACCGCTCGGCGCACGCCGCCTGGTGGCCGGCTCGCTCGACTTCATTCCCGGCCCGGGCCCGCGCACACTCGACCTCGGGCCGTGGGGCAAGGCGGGGGTGCAAGTGTGCTACGAGATCGTCTTCTCCGGCCAGGTGGTCGATCGCGCGCACCGACCTGACTACATCTTCAACCCCTCCAACGACGGCTGGTTCGGCGCCTTCGGGCCGCCACAACATCTTGCCCAGGCGCGGCTGCGGGCGATCGAAGAGGGCCTGCCGATCCTGCGCGCGACGACCACCGGGATCAGCGCGGTGATCGACGCGCGCGGGGTCGTTCGCCAGCACCTGCCGCTCGGCCGCGCCGGACGCATCGACGGGGTGATCCCGCCGGCTGCTCCGCCGACGCTGTTCGCGACGCTGGGCAACATCCTGCCGCTTGCCTGGGCCGTGCTTATTCTATTGCTCGCCCGCGTTGCCATCCGCAGGCGCGGCCGTTAGACCCCTCCGCCGATGCCCGTCCGGGCGAAGTCAATCTGAGCAGAGGATCGCAAGCGAATGCGCAACAGCTACTTGTTCACGTCGGAGAGCGTGTCGGAAGGGCATCCCGACAAGGTTTCGGACCAGATTTCCGACTCTATCGTCGACTTGTTCCTCTCGAAGGATCCCGAGGCGCGCGTTGCCTGCGAGACGCTGACGACCACCCAGCTGGTGGTGCTGGCGGGCGAGATTCGCTGCAAGGGCGTGTACGAGAACGGTGAGTGGGCCCCCGGCGCGCTGGACGAAATCGAGCAGGCCGTGCGCAATACGGTCAGGGAAATCGGCTACGAGCAGGCCGGCTTCCACTGGGAGACGCTGCGCTTCGAGAACAACCTCCACGGCCAGTCCGCCCATATTGCCCAAGGCGTCGATGCAGGCGAGAACAAGGATGAAGGCGCCGGCGACCAGGGCATCATGTTCGGCTTCGCCTGCGACGACACGCCCGACCTGATGCCGGCGACGCTCTACTACAGCCACAAGATTTTGGAGCGCATGGCGGCCGACCGCCATTCCGGCGCGGCGCCGTTCCTCGAGCCCGACACCAAGAGCCAGGTCACGCTTCGCTATGCCAACGGCAAGCCGGTCGCGGCGACGGCGATCGTCGTCTCCACCCAGCACGCGAAAGGCTACGACGCGGGCGACAAGGAAGCCGAGCTCCACGCCTACGTGAAGAAGGTGGTCTCCGACGTGCTCCCCGCCGAGCTCCTGAGCGACGACACCGAGTACCACATCAACCCGACCGGGAGCTTCGAGATCGGCGGCCCCGACGGCGACGCCGGCCTGACCGGCCGCAAGATCATCGTCGACACGTACGGCGGTGCAGCCCCGCACGGTGGCGGCGCGTTCAGCGGCAAGGACCCGACGAAGGTCGATCGCTCGGCCGCATACATCGCCCGCTATCTCGCCAAGAACGTCGTCGCGGCCGGCCTCGCCAAGCGCTGCACGATCCAGCTGGCCTACGCGATCGGCGTGTCGAAGCCGCTGTCGCTTTATGTCGATACCCACGGCACCGGCACGGTCGGCGACGATGTCATCGAAGCGGCGATCGGCAAGATCGGCAAGCTCGGCGGCCTCACCCCCCGCGCGATCCGCACCCATCTCGGCCTCAACAAGCCGATCTACAAGAAAACCGCCGCATACGGCCACTTCGGCCGCGAGGCCGAAGGCGACTTCTTTCCGTGGGAACGAACCGACCTGGTCGAGGACCTGAAGACCGCGGTGGGCTGACGAGTTCCCCTCCCGCTAGCGGGAGGGGAGTAACCCGGTCATACCTTCAAATTCAGCGTCAGCCGCAGGTCGCGGCCCGCCAGCGGGGCGTAGTCCTTCAGCAGGCTGGTGGAGCGGCGAGCGTCGACGTCGAACAGGTTGTCGCCCGCCAGCGACAGCGTCAGGTCAGGGCGATCGGCGAACGGGTGCCAGTCGAGGCTGGCGTTGACCAGCGTGAAGGCCGCGGTCGGCAGCTCGTTGGGCGCGGTTCCGCCGTGGGCGAAATCGTGCTCCAATTCCAGGCGCCCGGTGACCGGCCCGCGACTGCCCGCGAGCGCCCCTTTCAGGCGCAGCGGCGGGATCAGAGGCGCCGGGCCGAAATTGCGAATCCGCACCCGGGTCGCGTCGGCCTGGCCTTCGACGCCCCACTTAACGCCGCCCGACTCGCCCAGGTTGACGTCGGCGTCCACTTCGAACCCGGTGTAATTCGCCGGCCCCTGGCGGGAGGCGTAGACCGGCAAGTCGTCGCGGATTGCGCCGGTCGGCGCCTGGTAAAGGAAATTGGAGAAGTGGCTGCCATAGGCCGTAGCGGTCAGGTTGAAGCCGCCGCCGGTGTGGCTCAGCGTCGCCTCGAAGCCGACGCTCTTTTCCGTCGACAGGTTGGCGTCGCCGAGCTCGAAACTGGCGTTCCCGCCGTGGGGCCCGTCGGCGAACAGCTCGTCGGCCGAGGGCGCCCGCGCCGTGCGCGCGACGTTGATGCCGAAACGCCAGCCAGGCATGACCTCGTAATTCGCGCCGAGCGAGGCAGAGAAAGTCGAGAACGCGCGCTCCATGTCGGGATTGCCGACGACCGCGCTGGCGTCCGCCGAAAGATCGCTGCGCTCGAAGCGGCCGCCGGCCTCGATCTTCAGCGGTCCATCGTGGAAGTGCTGCACGGTGAACAGGCCGAATGTCCGGTTGCCGGTCGGCGGCAGGTATTGCTCGTCGCCATCGATGTGCTGGTTCACGTCGAGGAACTGAACCCCCGACTGGCCGCCCCAGCCGCCGCTGTCGCGCTGAACCAGGTCGGCGCGGACCTCGCCGCCCTTTGAGAACACCGAGCTGCCGATCGTGCCGTCCTGGTCGATCTCGTCGTGATGGTAGTCCGCATAGGCGCCGCGCAGCTTGAGCTGGCTGAACGGGCCGTCGAGGGCGATCTCGGCGCGCCCGTCGTAGCGCATCTGGTGCACGTCGATATGGGTCACTTCGGCGTCGATCGCCGGGTCGAGCGAATAGCGAATCGGCACACCGTAGTTCGCGGTGTGGCGCGTGACCGAGAAGCCGACGTTGCTGCCGCCCTCGATCCACGCGAGCGAGCCGGCGACGTCGAACGTGCGCCCGTCGCTGTTCGGCAGGATGTCCTTGAGGTCGGCCAGGCCCCGGATGGCGGGATCGGCGCTGGCCGCGGCCTCTTCGCGCAGGGGCCGGGAGAGGACGTGGCCGCCAATGCGCAAGTCGTCGTTGTGGGTATAGCTGGCGTCGGCATGGGCGACGAACTGGCCGCCGAGCGGCACGTCGATCCCCCCGTTGGCCAAGACTTCGTCGGCGGCAGTCGCGTAACCAGCGAGGGCTTGCAGCGAAATCGCGCCGTCGGGCTGGCGGCGGGGAATGCGCGAATCGATCACGTTGACCACACCGCCGATCGCCGACGAGCCGTAGAGCAGCGCTGCCGGGCCGTGCAGGACCTCGATGCTTTGAGCGGTGAGCGGGTCGATCGCTACCGCATGGTCGCTGCTTGAGGCCGAGACATCGAGCGAGCCGATCCCGTCCGTCAAGATCAGCAGGCGTTCGCCCGATAGCCCGCGCAGCACCGGCCGCGCGACATTGGGGCCGGAGCCGGAGGTCGACACGCCGGGCTGCCTGGCGAGCGTCTCGCCGATCGTCGCGCGCACATCGCGCGTCAGGGCGTCCCCGCCCAGCACGTCGACATTGCCGAGAATGTCGTCACTGCGCGTGTGAACGCCCGTGACGATGATTTCGTCGGTGGCCGGCCGGTCGGCCGGCGCGGCGCTGGCCGTGGGCGATGCCGGGCTGGCCGTCGCCGGCGCGGCGGACGCATCCTGCGCGCGGACGGATTGCGGAACAAGCGCGGCGACGGCCACGCTGGTGACGAGGAGCAAACGCATTGAAATAAACTCCGAAATTCCATGCTATCCGACCGGCGAGCGGTGCGGGTTGAGGCAAAGCGCCGCCTGCAGGCGAGCGAGGGGCCTTGCTGCGGGACTGGAGTTATTGCGGCGGTGCGCGGCTCCGCCAGCCATGCGCACGGGAGCGGAGGCCGAATTCATGAAGCGCGATGGCGTCCACCCAGACGGGCAGCGCCGGCGGAACGGGCAGAACGATCGAGGCCGGCAGCAGGTAGGCGCCGGCCATCGCCATTTCCTGGCATAGCGGGCATTCGTCGGTGCCTTCGCCACCCGCCGGAGCGGCCCGGACCGACTGGGCGCCCGATGCCGCGGCCGCCAACCGCGAGGGTCCGATGAAATGGACATGGGTCTGAACCACGGTCGCGTGGAACAGCAGGCAGGCGATCAGCAACACGATCAGCGCCACCGGCCACGCGCGGCCATCCGCGCTGCCCGGCGGCACGGCACGCGCCTTTCGGGTGTCGGAGGTGGGAGCGAAGTCGATCACACGCTTGTTCGCCAGCAGCAAGTCGGGCAGGCCGCGGCGATACAAGATATCATCTGCAGGTCAAGCGGCGTTCGCCCCTTTCGACGAACGCCCGGTCGCGTTCGCCCAACGACGGCGGCTCGCTTGCCTCGCGCCGCGCAGGGGCTAGGTTGCGGCATCCGCCGCAGCTGCGGCTCAGGGGACTGGATCACATGCTAGCTATCGACCGCAGGGGCGTGCTCGCCCTTTCTACCGTCCTGCCGTTCGCCGCTTCCGCTGGCCCGGCCTTGGCGCAAGCCGCCGCTGCCGCCGCCTCTTCGGGCGCGGCCTGGGACCTCACCGATCTCTATCCCGACTGGGCCGCATGGGACGCGGCGAGAAAGGGCGTGCTCGCGGCACTGCCGCGGCTCAAGGCCTATCGGGGCCATCTCGGTGACAGCGCCGAAGCGATGACCAAGGCGCTGAGCGACATCTCGGACGTGCAGAAGACCGATGCCCGGATCTTTGTCTATGCCGAGCTTTCGGGCGACGCCGACTTGCGCAATTCCGAAAACCAGGCGCGCCGCAGCCAGGCGCAGGACATGGACGCGGCGTTGGGCGAAGCGACCGCCTGGGTCGCGCCCGAAGTGCTCGCGCTCGGCCGGGCGAAAGTCGAAGGCTTCATCGCCCAGAGCCCGGTCCTCCAGAAGCGCTTCGCCTTCGGCTTGCGCAACACGCTGCGCACCGCTGCCCACACGCTCGATGCCAAGGGCGAAGCGATCCTCGCCTCCGCCGCCGCCCCGCTGGAGGGGCCGGAAACGATCCGCGGCCAGCTCGTCTCGGCGGACATTCCCTGGCCGACGATCACCCTCTCCGACGGGCGGACCCAGCGGCTCGACGACCAGGGCTACACCCTCACCCGCGACGCACCGAACCGCGAGGACCGCAAGAAGGTGTTCCAGGCCTTCTTCACCACTTACGGCGCTTACAACCATTCGCTCGGCGCGGCTTATGCGGCGAAGGTCAAGGGCGACGTGTTCCGCGCCAAGTCGCGCGATTACCCGACCAGCCTGGCCTACGCGCTCGACGGGCCGAACATTCCCGAGAGCGTCTATCGCACGCTGGTGTCGGAATGTGACGCCGGGCTGCCGCAGCTGCACCGCTATTTCGATCTGCGCCAGAAGATGCTCGGCCTGCCGGACATCGGCTATTACGACATCTATCCGCCGCTGGTGCACCTCGACCGCAAGTTCACCTTGCCCGATATCCGCACCACGGTGCTGCAGGCGCTGGCGCCGCTGGGTCCGGACTACGTCGCCGAGCTGGCGAAGGACACTGCCGCCAAGTGGATGGACCCGCTGCCGCGGCCGGGCAAGGCTTCGGGCGCGTACATGGAAGGCAGCGCCTACGACGTCCACCCGTACCTTTTGCTCAACCTCGGCGAGGATTACGAAGGCATGACGACCTTCGCGCACGAGTGGGGCCATGCGATGCACACGCAGTTGGCGCGGGCGGCGCAGCCGTTCGACCTCGCCAACTACGCAACCTTCATCGCCGAAATCGCCTCGACCTGTAACGAGGTGCTGCTGGCCGAATACATGTTCAGCCGCGCCAAGACCAAGCCGGAGAAAATCTTCTACCTCGGCCAGAAGCTCGAGAACCTGCGCGGCACGTTCTTCCGCCAGACCCAGTTCGCCGAGTTCGAGCTGAAGGCGCACGAGCTGGCCGAAGCGGGCGAGGGCGTGTCGGGCGAGAAGTTCAGCCAGGTCTACATGGACATCCTCAAGCGCTACATGGGCCCGAAGATGATCCTGCCGGACTACATCGCCAACGAGTGGGCGTACATCCCCCACTTCTTCCGCTCGGACTTCTTCTACGTCTATCAGTACGCCACCTCGATCACCGCGGGGACGTGGTTCGCCAACTCCATCCTCAAGGGCGGCAAGGCGCAGCGCGAGAACTATCTCAACGTGCTGCGTGCGGGCGGCTCGGACTATCCGGTGGCGATCCTGCAGCGGGCCGGGGTCGATATGACCAAGCCCGAGCCCTATCGCGAGCTGGTGAGGAGCTTCGGAGAGACGATCGACCGGATCGAGGCGCTGCTTTAAGCTGAAGCGCCCTCAGAGCCCTCCCCCTTTGAGGGGGAGGGTTGGGTGGGGGTGCTCGACGCTGGCGTCGGCGCGGCTTTGCCGCGCTCCCCCACCCCTGACCCCTCCCCGCTGGGGAGGGGGATTACGGGAGCGGGGTCGCTAGGCCTGCCCATAAGGCGCGGCGTGGTCGAGCGCCGGGATCGCGCCGGCGCGCATCAGTGTCCAGCCGGCGAGCTCGTGGCCGCAGCGCGCGGCACTGTGCGGCGAGGCGCCGCGCAGGCGCGCGGCCAGGTAGCCGGCCGAAAACGCATCGCCCGCGCCGCTGCTGTCGACCGGATGCAGCTGGGCCTCGGGGGGAATGACCTCGCCGTCGGCCAGGCGGCAGCCGGCGCCACCGAGCTTGACCACGACTTCGTCGCACCCTGCGCGCTGCCACTGCGCTGCGGCGGCTTCCGGGTCCTCGTCGCCGACCATCGCGCGCTCGTCGTCGATCGTCGGGAAGCCGAAGTCGGCCTCCGCCGCCGCGCGGTCGCGCCAGCGGGAGGCGGTTGCAGCGCTGTCCCACAGTCGCGGCCGATAATTTCCGTCAAACGCGACCTTGCCGCTGCGCCGGCGGATTTCGCTCGCCAGTTCAAGCAGCCTTTCGCGGCCTTCCTCAGGCAGGATCGCCAGCGAGATCAGCGAATAGACCAGCGCGTCCGCCTCGGCGGCTTGCGTCAGCGCCTCGTCGATCCGCGGGTGCGAGAACAGCGCCCGTGCCGCGCTGTCTGCCCGCCAGTAATTGAAATGCCGCTCCCCCCGCTCGTCGATCGAGATCGAGTAGAGGCCCGTGTTGCAAACCTCATCGCGTAGCACGAGACCGGTGTCGAGCCCTTCGCGCGCCCACGCGGCGGTCATGCGCGGGGCGAACGGATCGCTGCCGAGCACGGTCAGATACGCGACATCGTAACCGAAGCGGACGAGGTGGATCGCCTGGTTGAGCGTATCGCCGCCGTAGCCCACGTCCCACGCCGGCCCGCGTGAGGCGAGCTCCACCATCGCTTCGCCCACGCACACGATCCGCTGGCGCCGGGCGATCATCTCACCAGTTCCACATCGTGCCATCGCTGAGGCGCGCGACCGGCAGGCACATCGGGTCGTAGGGGTATTTCGCCGCCAGCGCCTCGTCGATCGTCACACCGTGGCCCGGGCTTTCGCCGCAGATCAGGTGGCCGTCCTCGAAGCGATAATCGTGCGGGAAGACCGCGTCGGTCTCCTCGGAGTGACGCATATATTCCTGGATGCCGAAGTTGGGCACCCAGGTATCGAAGTGCAGCGCCGCGCCCATGCATATGGGGGAAAGGTCGGTTGCGCCGTGGCTGCCCGTGCGCACCTGGTACATCGCGGCGAAGTCGGCGATGCGGCGCAAGTGGGTGATGCCGCCGGCGTGGACCACGGTCGTGCGGATGTAGTCGATAAGCTGCTCTTCGATCAGCTGCTTGCAGTCCCAGATGGTGTTGAACACCTCGCCGACCGCCAGCGGAGTGGTCGTCCTGCTGCGGATCAGGCGGAAAGCGTCCTGGTTCTCCGCCGGGGTGGCGTCCTCCATCCAGAACAGCCGGTGCGGCTCGAGCGCCTTGCCGAGCTGCGCCGCCTCGTTGGGCGTCAGGCGGTGGTGGACGTCGTGCAGCAACTGCGGGCCGAAGCCATAAGTCTCGCGCAGCTTGTCGAACAGCCTGGGCGCGAAATCGAGGTACTTGGCGGTATCCCACACCGTCTCGGTCGGCAGCCGGGCGTCGGCCGGTTCGTAGTATGTGTCGCCGCGCCCGACGCCGTAAGCCTTGTCGATTCCCGGAATGCCGCTCTGCGCGCGGATCGCCTTGTAGCCGTTCTCGATGTAGCGCCCGACCGCCTCGACCGTGCGATCGAGGTCGGCGCCGTTGGCGTGGCCATAGACCAGCACCCGGTTGCGGCTCTTGCCGCCGAGCAGCTGGTAGAGCGGCTGGCCACAGACTTTGCCCTTGATGTCCCACAGCGCGGTGTCGACCGCGGCGATGGCGGTCATCCCCACGGGCCCGCGCCGCCAGTAGGCACCACGATAGAGGTATTGCCACACGTCCTCGATCTGCTGCGGATCGCGGCCGATCAGCTGCGGGATCACGTGGTCCGCAAGGTAGGCGGCGACCGCCAGTTCGCGGCCGTTGAGCGTCGCGTCGCCGAGGCCGGTGAGGCCTTCGTCGGTCTCGATCCTGAGGGTGACGAAATTGCGGCCCGGGCATGTGACGATGACCTTGGCCGAGACGATTTTCATGGGCGTTCCTCTAAGTGCTCAGGCGGTCGCGAAGGCTCTGGCATGATCGCGGATGATCGCCAGCATTTCCGTATCGCTGTCGAAGTTGCCGTACCAGCCTTGCGGCTCGTGCGGCGGGTCGCCCATGTACTGGGTGTCGACCCCGGAGACGAACCGATGATCGGGATGCTGCGCGCGCGCCTCGCCGTTCCAGGCCCAGAAGTTGGTCCCCTGCACCGGTCCGCCAGCGGCGAGCGACGCCTCGGCGGCGCCGTAGATCAGGCGATAGTAGCGCTGGCGGAAAGTGGTCGGGACGCCCGGATCGTAAAGCTCGCCGTCGCGGGGAAAGCCGAATTCCTCGAACACCAGAGGCTTTCGCGCGTCCCCCGCCAGGCGGACGTGCGTATCGATGTAATCGACCACCCTGGCCTTGCCCGCATCCCACGTTCCGGCAAGGTCCTTGCCGTTGACCCAGCCCCAGTTGAGCGGCCACACATGGGCGGTCATGTAGTCGATGTTCTTGTGCGCCCGGGCGACGATCTCGGTGCTGCCGCCGGTCGCGATGGTCCCTTCGAGCCCGAGCGAGACGAGGTGGTTCGGGTCGAGCGAGCGGATCAGCGCGGCGCTGTCGTCGATCCACTTGTAATAGGCCGGGAGGATCGCCTGCATCACGCCAGGCGAAACCCCCGGGCGCGGCTCGTTGGCGAGCTGCCAGGCCATCAGTGCCGGATCGTCGCGATAGGCCTGGCCGGTGACCGAATTGGTGCGGGTCACCAGCATCCGCACGTAACCGAAGAAGCGCTTCACCGCCGCTTCGTTGGCGTAGAATGCGCTCGCCGCATCGGGAAACGCCGGCCACGGATCGGCCGGGTCGTTCATGTTCTTGTAGCCGCCGGTCTCCCAGTAGAGCCGGCTCATCATCCCGCCCGACCATTCCCAGTTGTTGGTGATGTACAGCACCGCGGTCATGTCGCGCTTGCCGAGCTCGGCCATTGCCCGGTCGAGCCCTTCGAGCAGCGCGGTGTTGAGCGTGCCTTCCTGCGTCTCGAAGCCCGGCTTGATGCTGTTCCTGACCGGGCTTTCCTCGGCCCCGGCGAGCAGGCGGACGTTGCCGACGCCGATCGCCTTGAGCCGGTCGAGCTCGCGGCCGAGTCTCGCGCGGTTGCCGTACTTCGTGTTGCTGCCGAGCCAGGCGAGGTACCAGGCGTTCGCCCCGGCATAGCGGTAGGGCCGCCCGCCGCGGGTGAAGCGCATCCCTTCGCGCACGACGAAGCGGCCCTTGCCGCCTTTCGCCACGGCCGCGCCGCCGGCCAGCCCGGCCGCCCCGATTCCGGCCAGAAGCGAACGCCGGTCGAGCGCGAAATCCTTCGAGGCCATGCCGTTCCCCTCCCCGCGCTCTTGCATCGCGCGATGATAGCGCTACCATAATGCGCAAGCCGCGACAATTCCGCAGCAAGCGGAGGGCGGTGCCAAGGGGAGAGGCCGTCTTGCACGCATCGATTCGATTCGCTCTGGGCGGAGCTGCCGCGCTGGCCATCGGCGGTGGCGCCGCCCTGGCCCAATCGCAGCCCGCTTCGCAACCGACCGACGGGCATGGCCTGGCGCACCCGGCGATCTGGCCGAAATACCATTATCCGGTGCCGCGCGATCCGGCCGTCGAAGCGAAGATCGCCGATCTCCTCAAGCGCATGACGCTGGCGGAGAAGGTCGGCCAGCTGGTCCAGGCGGACCTCGGTTCGATCACCCCGGCGGACATGAAGAAATACCACCTTGGCTCGATCCTCGTCGGCGGCAACAGCGGCCCCAACGGCAACGACTTTTCGCCCGCTCCCGACTGGCTCAAGACGGCCGACGAATTCTATCTCGCCTCGATCGACAAGTCCGACGGCGGTGTCGGCATCCCGGAGATCTGGGGTATCGATGCGGTCCACGGCCACGCCAACATCATCGGCGCGACCGTGTTTCCGCAGAACATCGGCCTCGGCGCGATGCGCGACCCGGCGCTGATCGAGAAGATTGGCGCGGCGACGGCTCAGGAAGTGCGCGTGACCGGCCAGGAGTGGACTTTCGCCCCGACGGTGACGGTGCCGCAGGATTATCGCTGGGGCCGCGCTTACGAGGGCTATTCGTCCGATCCCAAGCTGGTCGCGTCCTATGTCGGGGCGATGGTTCGCGGGTTGCAGGGACCGCCGGACAAGCCCAACCTGCTGGCGCGCGACAAGATCCTCGCTTCGACCAAGCACTTCCTCGCCGATGGGGGCACGAAGAACGGCGTCGATCAGGGCGACGCGCAGATCAGCGAGAAGGAACTGCGCGACATCCACGGGCTGCCGTACGGCCCGGCGATCGAGAACGGCGTGGCCACGGTGATGGTCAGCTTCTCCAGCTGGCAGGGCCGCAAGATGACCGGCAACAAGTCGCTGATCACCGGGGTGCTCAAGGACCAGATGGGCTTCGGCGGGTTCACCGTCAGCGACTGGAACGCTCACGGCCAGGTCGAAGGCTGCACCAACGATTCGTGCCCGCAGGCGCTGATGGCGGGCATCGACATGTACATGGCGCCCGATAGCTGGAAGCCGATCTATGAGGATCTGCTCAAGCGGGCCAGGGCCGGCACGATACCGCTGAGCCGGATCGACGAGGCTGTGAGCGACATCCTCAGGGTTAAATTTCGGCTCGGCGTGTTTACCGCGGGTAAACCGTCGGATCGCCTGCTGTCCGGCGACTGGAAGATCCTCGGTTCGCCCGAGCACCGCGCGATCGCGCGGCAGGCCGTGCGCGAATCGCTCGTGCTGCTGAAGAACCGGGGCGTGCTGCCGCTGAAGCCCGGCGGGCGCCTGCTGGTCGCCGGCGAAGGCGCCGACGACGTCTCGCGCGCCGCCGGCGGGTGGACGATCAGCTGGCAGGGCACCGGCCTCACCAACGCGATGTTCCCCGGCTCGACGACGCTTTGGGCCGGCCTCAAGCAGGCGGTCACCGCCGCCGGCGGCAGCGCCGAGCTGTCGCCCGACGGCAGCTTCACCAAGAAGCCCGACGCGGCGATCGTGATCTTCGGCGAGAAGCCTTACGCCGAGTTCCAGGGCGACCGCGCGACGCTGGCCCTCGATGCCGACCTCACCGGGCCTTACGCCACGATGAGGAAATTGAAGGCGCAAGGCATTCCGGTGGTCGCGGTGATGATCACCGGGCGGCCGCTCGAGGTTAATCCTGCGCTCAACACCGCGGATGCCTTCGTCGTCGCCTGGCTGCCGGGCAGCGAAGGCGGCGGCCTGGCGGACGTGCTGATCGGCGACAAGGCAGGCAAGCCGCGCTTCGATTTCCGCGGCAAGCTTCCCGCCGCGTGGCCGAAGACGCCGAGCATGGCCGATGGCGCGCTCTTCGCGTTCGGCTACGGCCTGAGCTACAAGTCGCCGCGCACCGCGTGGAAGCCGCTGCCGGAGATCGCCGACAACGCTCGCGATGCGCGGGTCTATTTCGCCAAGGGCGTGCCGGCTGCGAGCTGGTCGCTGGTCCTCGGCAACATCGACCGCGCGGACGAGAAGCGCATCACCACCGTCCCGGCCGACGCGATCGGCGGCCGCGCGCACGTGACCGCCACCGACGCCGCGGTGCAGGAAGGCGCGCGGCGGGTCGAGGTCAATGACGGAGGCGCGGCCCTGGCGGTGTCCAGCCACGACCCGATCAACGTCAGCCGCGAGACCAACGGCGACGTGCTGGTGCTGTTCACCGTCAAGGTCGACAAGGCGCCCGCGAGCGCTGCGGTGGCGCTGCGCTGCGATGGTTCTGCCTGCGGCTCGCGCGTGCTGGTGAGCCTGCCGGCCAACGGCAAGTACGTGCGTTACGGCGTGCCGCTCAAGTGCTTCGCCGCCAAGGGCGCGGACATGACCAAGGTGACCGCGCCGTTCATCCTCGAGACCACCGGCCCGGCCGACTATTCGCTGTCCGAAGTGCGCCTCGGCAGCGATGCGGAGCAAGTCCTGCCGTGCGGCTGACGGCCGCCTTCGCGGCGATCGGCCTTGCCGCGGCGGCGACTTCCGCGCAATCGGCGCCGCCGGTCGTGTCGGTGCCCGGCGGCGAGGTGCGCGGAACGGCGGCGGGCGATGCGCTGGTCTTCCGCGCGATTCCTTACGCAGCGCCGCCGCTCGGCGACTTGCGCTGGCGGCCACCGCAGCCGGTTCGCGGCTGGCAGGGGGTGCGCGACGCGACGCGCAATGGCCCCGCCTGCCTGCAATACTCCGAAGGCTGGAACCGCGCGAACTGGCTTTATGCGAGCGAGGATTGCCTGACCCTCGACGTCAAGACCGCCTCGCTCACCGGCAAGCGCCCGGTGATGGTGTGGATCCACGGCGGCTCCAACCGGTCGGGATCGTCGAGCGGGCCGGCGGATTCGGACTGGACGCAGCAGGGTGTGGTCGCGGTCGGGCTGCAATACCGGCTCGGCGTGCTCGGCTTCCTGTCGACGCCCGAGCTTTCCGCCGAGCAGGGCGGCTCCAGCGGCAATTACGGCCTGATGGACCAGATCGCCGCGCTCCGCTGGGTGCATGACAACATCGCGAAATTCGGCGGCGACCCGGACAACGTCACCATCGTCGGCGAAAGCGCCGGGTCGCAGGATGTTTCGCTGCTGCTCGCCGCGCCCGCCGCGCAAGGGCTGTTCGCCAAAGCGATCCTGGAAAGCGGCACGCCGGGGTTCGGCATGCCCTATCGAAGCCTGGCCGATGCCGAGAAGCTGGGCGAAGAGTTCGCCAGGAGCGCCGACGCGGCCGGCGATCTCGCGAAGCTGCGACTGACTTCGCCGGCGGCGCTGATCGAACTGGAGGAGAAGTTCGGCGAACCGGCCACGCGCGGGGTCAACTTCCTGTTCCTGCGCACCACGATCGACGGCAAGGTTCTGCCGGAAGCGCCCGACACGCTGATCGCCAGCAATCGGCCCAAGCCGGTGATCGTCGGCACCGACAAGGTCGAATTCGGGCCCGGCGACAAAGACCCCGACCTTGCCGCCCAGACCGAGTTCGCCCACTACTGGTACGGCGCGAATGCGGCCGCCGCGCTGGCGGCCTACCACGCGGAGCAGCCCGATCCGCGCCGGGGGCCGCTGCTGCTGCGGATGGAATCCGACGCCCAGTTCCATTGCCCGACCGACCGCCTCGCCGACCTGATGGCGAACCACGGCTGGCCGGTCTGGCGCTACGAGTTCGATGTCGGCGAGAATGGCGGCCTCACCGCCCATGCCCACGAGATCGCCTGGGTGTTCGATCGCAAGCCCCTGCCCGGCGGGGTGGCGATGCAGGATTACTGGGCCGCGCTGGCGGTCGCCGGCGACCCCAACGGCAAGGCCGGCCGCAGCGCTCCGCGCCCGACGTGGCAGCGGTGGGACCCGAAGCATCCGCTGCAACTAGCCTTCGGCCCGGAGAAGACGGCGATGGAGGCCGGCAAGCCGCGCGCCGCCGTCTGCCGCTTCGCGGACAATTTCTGAGATGGCTCGCGCGCTCGTCCGGTTGCTGACGGCGCTGCTGCTTCTCACTCCGGCGATCGCATTCGCGCAGAAGGCGCCCGGCCTCGCGCTGACCCCGCCGATGGGGTGGAACAGCTGGAACCGCTACGGCTGCCAGATCGATCAGGCGCTGATCGAGAAGACCGCCGACGCGATGGTTTCTTCCGGCCTGCGCGATGCGGGATACGTTTACGTCAACATCGACGATTGCTGGCAAGGCGCGCGCGACAGACACGGCGATATTCAGCCCGATTCGACGCGCTTTCCGGCGGGAATGAAGGCGCTCGGCGATTATCTTCACCGGCGCGGTCTCAGGTTCGGCATCTACACCGATGCCGGCGACAAGACCTGCGCCGGCCGTCCGGGCAGCCAGGGCCATGAGTTCCAGGACGCGGCGCAGTATGCCCGGTGGGGCGTCGATTACGTCAAGGCGGACTGGTGCAACACCGGAGAAGGCGCGGCCCAGCGAAACGCGCGCGAGGCCTACGCCACGATCAGCCGGGCCATCGCCGCGTCGGGCCGGCCGATGGTGCTGTCGATCTGCGAATGGGGCCGCAACCAGCCGTGGCTATGGGGCCGTGACTA
>Ga0207705_10001510_pt1 | contig 18490 bp, 15 predicted proteins | sample KBSC13metaG_FD_184314 | JGI IMG/M metagenome (GOLD analysis project Ga0207705, IMG submission 184314) | Corn rhizosphere microbial communities from Kellogg Biological Station, Michigan, USA - KBS C1-3 metaG (SPAdes) (version 2) | ecosystem: Host-associated > Plants > Roots > Rhizosphere > Soil ... | reverse complement strand
TTTTGTCAATATTGCCATTACTGCTAATGCCGCCTCATCTGCTGCAGATAGATTTAAAGTGGTGTTCAGGCAAATGGATGCCTTGCCGGTGACATTTATTTCAACTAAAGCTTTTCAAAAAGATCCAAATGTTGTGGTACAATGGAATGTAGAAAATGAAAGTGGTATTCAACAATATGAAATAGAGAAATCAGCAGATGGTATTAATTTTTCGAAAACGGGAATCGTTCCGGCTTTAAATAAAGGCGCGGCAAATTATGAATGGACAGATGAACAACCGTTTGAAGGAAATAATTACTATCGCATTCAAAGTGTGAGCCGCGATGGTAAAATCAATTATACACAGATAGTAAAAGTGGTGATGGGAAAAATAACCGCCAATATTTCTGTTTCTCCGAACCCGGTTATCGATGGCGTTATTCATTTGCGGTTTAAAAATCAATCGCCGGGAATTTATACCAGCAGATTGTTCAATTCTTTGGGGCAATTAATATCATCAAATAAAATTACCGTTGCAGAAATAAGCAACGAGCAATCCATTTCTATTAAGCATTTACCAAAAGGGATATATCAGTTGGAAATAGTTAAACCAACCGGGAATAATGAGTTTATAAAAATCATCAATTGATCTGATTGTTTTAGTAAACGAACAAATTAACGGGATTTACATTTACCTGTTTAAAGCCAACCTTCATTAGCTTTTTCGCAAAAAAGGCTTTATAAAATGCTTTAGCTTTCATGTACTTTTACAAATCTAAAAAATAAAAGACATGACTATTACCGATTTTTTTGAAAGAGATTTAGATAAATTAATTGAAGAAATTAATTTGTTTAAAAATGAAAATGATATCTGGAAAACAAAAGAAGGCATTAATAACTCGGCAGGAAATTTAGTGATGCATCTTCTTGGAAACCTGAATCATTTTATTGGTAAAACACTTGGCAAAACTGATTTTGAGCGTAAGCGTGATGAAGAATTTACTGTAAAAAATATTCCCCGTGAAAAATTAATTTCTGATGTGAATGAATTGAAAAAAACGATCAAAAAAACTTTGCCCGAATTATCAGAAGAAGATTTGAAAAAGGATTTTCCCTTACAGATCAGGGAGCAAACTTTTACAACACAGAACATACTTACGTTTTTACTTGCCCATTTGAATTATCATTTGGGACAGATAAATTATTTAAGAAGGATGATGTAGAATGAGACGGCGATAGGTAAAAATTTATGGAATCTTCCAAAGGTTTAACGAATGAGACTTGGCGAAAACAGGAATTGCAATTATTTATTCGTTTGCTCTCCGCATTTATTTCTTTCGTGTAAATTCGTGTAATCCGAGGTTTCGGATCGTGGCAAAAACCGTTTCATGTTTTTCAAAAAAATCACTTTAACCGGGTATAAAAATTATCATTCGAAAACATTTGATTTTTCCAAAAGGATTGTGGGTATTTTCGGCTTGAACGGAAAAGGCAAAACCAATCTCTTGGATGCGATAAATTATCTCTGTTTTACGAAAAGTTATTTTTCAAAATCAGAACAGATAAACGTTTGTTTTGGTGATGAAGGCTTTCGTCTGGAAGGAGAAATTTTAAATGAACATGAAGAAAACAAAAGCGAAAAAGTAGTTTGCATTTACCGCGCTTCACAAAAAAAAGAGTTTTATTTAGACGATGTATCTTATGAAAAGTTTTCTCACCATATTGGTAAGTTTCCGTGTGTTGTTATTGCCCCTGATGATATTGGAATGATCACCGGCGGAAGTGAAGAAAGACGCAAATTTATCGATACACTCATTAGCCAGGTCGATCCGGAATATTTGCAACAGTTGATCATTTATAATAAAGTGCTTGCACAAAGAAATGGTTTTTTGAAAAATGAAGCGCTTAGAAGCACATTTAATTTCGCACTGCTCGAAACTTTAGATGAGCAATTAATTGCTCCTGCAAATTATATTCATAAAACAAGAAAGCAATTTTCACAACAATTGTTTCCGTTAATTCAGCAATTTTATAAAAATATTTCGGGCAATAATGAAGTAATAAATATCGAGTACAACAGCCTTCTGAATGAAAATAATTTTGCAGAATTATTGATCGCTTCGCGGCAGAAAGACCGGCTTACACAGCGCACGAATACCGGAATTCACAGAGATGATCTTATTTTTTTATTGCAGGAAAATGTCTTTAAAACGATCGCTTCACAGGGACAAAGAAAAAGTTTATTGTTTGCGTGCAAGTTGGCAGAATTTGAAATTTTTAAAAAAGTAAAAAATTCAGCACCCTTTTTATTATTGGATGATGTGTTTGAAAAATTAGATGAAAACCGGATTCAGAATTTATTGGAATATGTTTGCAAAGAAAATAACGGGCAGGTTTTTATCACCGATACTCATGCTGATCGTTTGGAGAAAGCGCTTTCTCAATTTGGAAATGAAATACAGATCGTCGAACTGCGGTAGGAGGGCGGAAACTGGAAAGTGAGGTTCAAAAATAATTATACTATTAAAATAATTAACTAATAAAGATGGAAGTTTCAATTGGCGAGGCGTTGAAAGAATTTTTGAAAAAAAGCAAGCTGAAAAATGGTGTGCAGGCGATGCAGGTAAAAGAGGCGTGGGAAAAAATTATGGGTAAAACGATTGCCAATTATACCGACAAAATCGAGATCATTAATACTACTTTATTTATTTCTACAAATATAGCTCCGTTAAAAAATGAATTGATTTATCAAAAAACAAAAATCATTGAAAGGGTAAATGAAGCGCTCGGCGAAAAAGTGATAAAGGAAGTGGTCATAAGATGACCTTTACACTGAATTTTATTTTCGTGTACGCATTAACGTTATATCGCTTTTTAAAAATGAAATTCCGCCTTATTTATTGTTTTGCTGTTAATGAATATATTTATCAGAAAGGCAGTTACGTTCATAGATTACGGTTATATCTATGAGAGTTGTGTAATTTAGTTTACAGTTTACACTTCACGGTTATCGCTTAAATATCAAAAAAAGAATCTGCCTTATTTGTTTATTTACTGTAATTATCTTCCCGATTATTTAGCAAAAAACAGCAACCGATCAATATTAATTTTGGCTTTAATTCTTTACAGCTTAATTTTGAAAAATTAAAATGCCGGAAATATGAAAAAGTTATTATTTTTTACAGCAATCGGTCTTCTCTTTTGTTCCATTGCATCTGCACAAAGAGAGGGCAGAACCAGGTTTAGTTTGGGTGCTGAATTGGGTTTGGCTACTTCTAATCCTTTGAGTGTGGTTCCGGGTAATAAAGGTTGGGGTTTGGGAATCGGTGCAAGCGCTGAAGCAGAGCATTTTTACAAACAAAATTTAAGTGGTACCGCTTATGTAGGTGTGATCAGTTACGCCGGCCGTTCCGCAGGAACGAACACAAAAAATAAAGCTTACACAGTGATTCCGGTAAGAGTTGGGGGAAACGTTTATGTAGGCAATCTGCATTTGGGAGCACAGATCGGCGTTGGCTTGAACAGCATGAGCGGAGCCAGTGCCACTGCATTTGCCTATACTCCGCAAATTGGTTACAACTTTAGCAGAAACGACAAACCACTGGATCTTACTTTAAAGTACGATGGTTATGCCGGGAATGGAAATTTTGGAGCTTTGGGATTAAGGCTATCGATTATTCTTTAAACCTTCATTTTATTAAAAACAAATAAAGCGATTTTTAAGATCATCATTTTTAAGAAGAACGAAAAATATAATTTTTAATTTTATAAAAAAGACAGGATGAAATTTTTTAAAGTTTGTGTAATTCTTTTTATGGCCGCCGGATTTTCAGCATGTGAAGTACAGGGAACGGTGGATGACACTGCAGCTGGTACTCCCTCAAAATCTGATACGGTTTTGCCCGCCAAGTTTGTCAAATATGAAAAAGCCGATTCGGTAAAAGAAACACATGAAAATCTTCCAAAACTTTATAGAAGATGACCGGTTTAGGATCCTGATTTTTTTTAAAAAGATTTAGCTTCTCATAGCTACAGTCAGCATCACAATTAAAAATACCAAAGCATAGAAGGATAACAGGATGATTGAGAGGATACCGTAAAATTTAAACAATGATTTCAGGTTTTTAAACGAATCTTCAAAGTCCTCCTGGTTTATGGAATTCAATGCTGTTTTCATTTTAACAGAAAATTTATTCAGGTATAAACACGGGAAAAATAAAAGCACAGCAATTGCGAGGTAAACAATGGTAATCACTGTAGAAGCAGCGCCTGCAACGGCCGGAGACATTTCTTCAAAAGCCGAAAGCCTTGTGTAAAGAGATGGCGCAAAAAACGCTGCGATAGCCATTAATCCGCATACAATAAATCCAATAATAGAAAGAAATTTTGCCCACCTGGCGGCTTCATGTAAAAAATTTTGGGAAACAGGACTTACATGTAAGTCATTGTTTAAAAGATCCACGTTTTGCATTTCAGCAGTTATTTATTTTTAAAACAAGAGTTGTAATTTTAATTAAGATGAAAAATGTCTTCATAATACATTAAACGAATTAGAACTATCATTCAGCTAAACCCTCTTTGAGTCTCAACTTTTTTCCAATGCCTGTAAAATGTCCGCTTTAATGTCTTCTATACTTTCGATGCCAACAGATATGCGGATGAGACCAGGAGTAATCCCGACTGCCAACTGTTCCTCGGGCGTCAATTTCGCATGAGTAGTGGATGCGGGGTGCGAAGCAATGCTGCGCGTATCTCCAAGATTGGAAGTAAGTGTAAGCATTTCCAAAGCGTCTAAAAACTTTTTACCGCTTTCGAGACCTCCTTTCAAATCAAAAGTCACCAAACCTCCGCCACGTTTCATTTGTTTTTTTGCTATTTCATACATTGGATGAGAAGGATGAAAAGGATATTTTATGCTGTTCAATTTTGGATGACCATCCAGTGCTTTCACTAAAGCCTCTGCATTATCGCAATGCCTTTGAATACGCACGTCAAGAGTTTCAAGGCTTTTGCTGAGTAGCCACGCATTGAAAGGAGAGATGGAAGGCCCTGTGTTACGGCTAAACAAATAAATTTCATGGATCAGATCTTTTCTCCCTACAATAATTCCGCCCAGCACACGTCCTTGTCCATCCAGCCATTTGGTAGCTGAATGTAAAACGAGATCAGCACCATAATCTGCAGGCCTTTGTAAAATCGGGGTAGCAAAGCAATTATCAACAACCAGAATCACGTTATGTTTTTTCGCTAATCTTCCAAGCCATTCGAGATCTACAATATCTAAACCAGGGTTTGTCGGTGTTTCTACGTAGATCATTTTGGTGTTTGGCTTTATCAAAGATTCCCATGAATCAGTATCATTTAAATCTGCATAAGAATAATCGATGTTCCATCTTTTAAAGAACTTGGTGATAATCGTATGAGTAGAACCAAAAACTGAACTGCAGCTGAGCAGATGGTCACCCGCATTCAAAAAAGTCATAAAGCAACTGAAGATCGCGCTCATGCCTGATGCAGTTGCAAAGCCGCTTTCGGTTCCTTCCAATGCGCACATTTTATCAATAAATTCCTGGGCATTTGGATTTTCAAAGCGTGAATAGATATTGTTTTCCAATTCGCCTGCAAAAGTTGCGCGCATTTCTTCTGCACTATCAAAACAAAAACTGGAGGTGAGAAATAAAGGAGTACTGTGTTCTTTTTGATCTGTTCTTGGGGTTTGAATACGCACTGCCTGCGTATTGGGGGATTGTTTCATTTTTGAGCATTTGAAAATATTTCTGATTTGATATCAGAAAAGGAACATTTAAAATTAAATGGAGTGCAAAGATAAGACGCAAATTTTCGTTTCGCATAAAGAATCTGTTTCTGCATCCTGTCAGTATTTTGAATAGTTCTTCGACTTCAGACGGTTTTAATGTTATAAATTCTTATAAACATCAACTGTGCAAAGAGATTTTTTAGTCATTAAAATAAGATACGGGTAAGAAATTTACCCGTATCTTTTGCAAATAAACAAATTTCCAATACCAATTATTTCAAATAGCCAAAATATGCTTCATCTGTCGGGGTATCCCACCAAACAGGCATACTCCAAATATTTGGATCAGTCGCATGTGGATTTAAGGCAAGCGTATTTAATGAGTTGTAATTTATTTCATAGGTTGGAGGTAGTGCCCAACGACGCATCCAGTATCTCGGATCAGTCGGAGAACCACCTGTCAGTTGCGCCTGTCCGGTAAACAAAGGACCTCTTTGATAGCCCGGATAAACAACACCGAAATTACCTATATCACCGGCACTATAGTCAAAGCGGCGCATATCGTTATAGTTTTCAATGCTGCAACCCATGGCAATATATTTTTGCAGCATAATGTCTGCCATTGTCAAAGTTCCCGGACCTTGGGCAACGGCACTGCTGGTCATATAGGCAGCAATATCAGCGGGGTTCATCGGCTCCATATCAGGGATGATAACGCCTGCAGCATTTTTGTCAAAGCCACCAGCCTGCCATTCGGCAAGTTTAGTCTGCATCTTATCCATGTTAGCCTGGATACCCGCAATGTAAGCAGTATAAGCATCAGCAGGGTCGCCTTTTCTCATATAAACTTCTGCTTTAATAAAGCACATTTCATAATAAGTGAGGATGTCCTGGTCGGAAACAGGCCGAACCTGGAAGGAGCCCGTCGAACCAATAACGCCAGCATTGTAGGCAGCAATTGATGGATACCAGTTTACATCGTTTGCCGGCTGAGCAGGATTGCCAGATGTGGCAAGGGCATTGCTTCGCATATTTACATAAGCAGTATCTCCGGCATAAATATAGTTGGTGCTGTTGATGTAAATGGAACCGGCGGGATAAGTGATAGACACCTGGTTTCCATTAACTGTGTAAGCACGTCCAACTCGTTGCTGGGCCGCAATAAAATTGGCAAGATCAGTTGCATTAGCAATGGTATAAATGATTGTTTTATTTGAAGCGGCATAAGTGGCGGTTTGAATGGAAGTAGCGCCTCCTTTCAGCAAACGGGTTGCCGTATCATAAGAATCAACCCCTATTGAACGATTCCATGTGTAGGAGCTTACCTGGCCGGAGCCATTCAATTGAACATTAGCCATAGAAGCAGGTACAATTTTAGGCATCCGCGGATCAATTACTCCCGAACCGCGCAAATTGGTTAACAGGTTATAATAATATTTGGAAAGCCGAATAGAATTGCCATAAGCTGCGTAGTCGAAGTTACCATTGGTTACAACCGGGTCACCTTCGAGATAATCCGTTACGGTGCTGTTGTTGAAACCTGGTCCAACTGTATTATCGGCATTAGATTGAGGGCCTTGTGATAAACAGTACAAAATAGAATCCGCGTTGAACAAATCAGCTTTTTTCGATACTTTAAGCATATAACGCGCCTTTAATCCCCAGCACAGCTTTATCCACTTACTTACATCACCACCATTCCACAAATCTCCGCTGGAAAGAGGTGGAGCACCAACGTCCTGTGTTTTATTGAACAGACTGATGGCTTCATTCAGATGTGCCATACAACCGTTATAAATTGTTTTGCCATCGTCAGGTTTAGGACTTGGATTTCCGGTTCCTGCCTGCGTGTAAGGCATTTCACCATATAGGTCCAGCATTTCCATATAGCCCAGCGCATTGAAAACATCAGCGACGGCCATATAATGATAAGCACCTTTTTTCTGGGCAGAATTATACAAATCAACGACATTGGAAGAGACTTCGACAAACCAGGTTTGGTATGGAGTGGTTGAATTGGCATTTGAGCACTGCCATGTGGTGCTAAAGCTATTGCCGGCACCAGTGTTACTATAATATACTCCTGCCTGTAGCGCCGTACGATAATTGGTAACCCCGGCAGTGTATTGGTAGAAGTGTTCAATCCACGGTACACGATTCTGAACTAATACACTTTGATTGTTTGGATTATCCGGGTCTGTATTAACGTCCAGCCACTTTTTACAGGAGGCTAAACTCACTAAGAATACGCAACCCAGTATAATATATTTTGTTTTTTTCATGATTTTTGATTTTGAGTTTAAAACTTAATATTTACTCCGAAGGTGAAAGTTGCTACAGCAGGTACTCCGAGGTAATCAATACCCGTAGAACCAGAACCTCCGGTTCCTCCGGCGGCACTTACTTCAGGATCCATTCCTTTGTAGTTGGTCCATGTAAACAAGTTCGTTCCAATTGCAGTTGCAGTTAGTCCTTTGATAACTTTTTGATTCTTCAATATCCCGGAGAAGTCATAAGTTAATGAGACTGAACGAAGTTTTAACCAGTTTACTGAGGTTATAAAATTATAAGAATTGGCTGCATAGTTTTGCCAATACCGGTAGATCATATTTGTACCGGAATAAGTTGTAGTACCAATGGTATATGATTGATCGGCACTGTAGGTTATGGTAGTATCAGTTCCTGTCTTACTGTTAACTCCGCTTACAGTTACCGATTGCCGGTTGTTCAATAAAGTTTTTTTACTTAAACCGTTTACAACCATCGCATACTCAGTACCATTAAATACATCTCCTCCGATTCTGATATCCAGAAGGAAGGATAACGTTAATTTTTTATAGCGTAAAGTATTTTCAAAACCGCCAATGTAATCAGGTTCACGATTACCTACAACGGGATTAGTAGAATTGATTTTATATAATCCAGTAGTAGCATCTATGACGTAAGGTCCGTTTGGAATTTCTTTTCCGTTTGCGTCAGTCGCATGAAAATAATCCTGGCCGGTCATTCCAAGGAAATAGCCACCATTAGGAATAGATGCTGCTTTTATGGTTCCAAATTGAGCATCTGTCGGGTAAAAATAAGCTACGCCGGGAATGAAGGCGCCTAATCTGCCTCTGTTATAGGAGAAATTGAGCGTTGCATCCCATGTAAAATCTCTTTGCGATACAATTCTACCGTTGAGTGCTATTTCCATACCCTTGTTAATTACAGAGCCTGAATTTAGGGCACTGAAAATAAATCCGCCGGATTGAGCTAAACGTGGTTGGGCAATTTGATTTTGTGTTTCATTATGATAGTAGGTATAATCCAAACCGATACGATCGTTCAAAAATCTAAGTACTCCACCAACTTCCCATGAATTTTGAATTTCAGGAATCAAATTAGGATTTCCGGAATAGTACTGATTACCCACACCCATGTAAGAACCAATAGTAATCGGAGGATTTTCATAAGTATTTGTAGCATAGGGATTGGCATCTTTACCGACCCTTGCCCAGCTGGCGCGGAGTTTGCCGAAAGAAAGAATATTGTTGGCAGGCAGCAACTGTGTAAAAATAAAAGAACCACTTATTGAAGGATAAAAGTAAGACCAGTTCTTTACAGGTAAGGTGGATGACCAGTCATTGCGTCCTGTTGCTGTAAGATATACCAGGTCTTTATAAGATACCCCAACTTCTCCATAAGCTCCAACCAAACGTCTTCTTGTTGTCGCATCAGTAAAGAATTTATTGGTGTTCTCCATATTATTAAAACTAATAGTGCCCGGTGTACTAAAGGTATATCCCCAAAGATTTTGATTTTTTGTGTTAAAATCTTCTGAAGTCGTTCCCAACAGCAGGTGCGTATCAAAATCGCCGAAGCTCTTATGAAAATTAGTCATTACAGTTGTGGTGATATACGTATAGTTAACCATGTCTTTACTCAAGCGTCCGTTTTGATAAAGCGGGGCGAGGGCAGAACCGGGAGCTATGTAAGTATAGTCATTGGTGGTGTACTGGTCATAACCCACACGTCCTGTAATGTCCCACCAATTGGTTATCTTATAATTGGCATTGATGCCACCGGTAAAACGATCTGTTTTTGATGTCAGATTATCTTCGTTGATGATCCAGTAAGGATTGTCAATATCGTCTTCCAAATTAGGAAGCGCTCCGGGAAATATACGGTGTTGCGTTCCATCAGGATTGATATAATTTTTGATATTGTATGTTGTAGGCCAACTATACAATGACTGCATACTTCCTACTCCACTTCCATATAAACCTGCGGTAGTCAATGTTCTATCAGTGTTGGCAATGGAATAGGCAACATTCGCATTCAATGTCAAACCGCCGTATTTCTGTTCGCCATTAAAACGAAAAGTTGTTTTGTCATAACCTGTACCGGGAACGATGCCTGTTTGCTTAAAGTTAGATCCGGACAAATAAAAAGAACCGTTCTTGGACCCGCCCGATACATTTACGTTGTTATCATAAACCATCCCGTGTTGAAAGAAATTACCGATATTGTCATATATTGTACTATCCGCCGGAATCTTGGGTCCCCATGAACTATAAACACCATCGGTACTCAGAACGCCGTTGCTGGAATAGATACCATTGCCAAATTCCGTTTGAACCTCCGGTAATTTATCTGCCCAGGATGTGCTTATTTTACTATTGAAATCTACCTGTACCCGGCCTTCTGCTCCTTTCTTGGTGGTTATCAGAACAACACCGTCCGCCGCGCGCGACCCGTATAAAGCGGCAGCAGCAGCTCCTTTTAAAACAGACAAGCTTTCAATATCTTCCGGGTTGATATCCATGACACGGTCCGAGTAAGTGGTGTTACTACGGGACAAACCATCAGTACCTGTATTACCGGTAACAGTGGTGGAGTTATCATAGATGATTCCATCTACTACAAATAACGGCTGGTTCTGCCTCGTTTCTGATGTTGAAGTTCCACCACGAAGCGTGATCGAAGCTCCCGCACCCGGCGAGCCACTATATTGAGTGATATTTACACCCGGAACTTTACCTGCAAGGGAGTTGATAACATTGGTATTCTTATTTTTCATCAATTCCTTTGCGTCCAACTGTGTAACTGAATAGCCTAATGATTTTTGTTCCTTTTTGATACCCAGCGCCGTTACCACTACTGCCTGCAATTCTCCGTTTCCTCTCTCAAGGGTAACTGAAATCGTTGAAGAGCTTCCTACTTTGATATTCTGTGTTGTATATCCGACGGCGCTGATCACCAACACATCCGAGCGATTTGCCTCAATGCTGAACTTTCCATCCCCGTCTGTTTGTGTCCCTGCCTTTTTCCCTTTTATGATAACAGAAGCTCCTGGAATGGGAGCATTGTCCGGGGAAAGCACAGTGCCGGTTATGGTTCGTTCCTGTGCAGAAGTTGTTTGGCTTAATTGTAGGAACAGTAGTACAAGAAGAGCCGTTACTAGTTTTCTCATTGCGAAATTTTTATGTTTATAAAGATTTATTGAAAATTTGCTGATTGAATTTTGAAAATTGAATTTTGCTATAATTGTTTGTTTGCTGTTTTTTTTAGTTTAATAGTATTGGTTTTAAAGTTTAGTTTTAATATCTTTTTCTTTTATAAAACCTTTATTCCTGTTCGTATGTAAGGCTTCAATACTTCGTCATCCGGTGGTAGTTCTGTGATCAGTGTGTCTATCTTTTTGATGCTGCAAACCTGGAACGGTTGCCTCGAATTAATTTTTTCAGAGATGGTCAGGCAAACTAACTTTTGGGCAGATTCCAGCATCGCTTTTTTTATCTGAACTACTTCCCAATCGTTATCAGATACACCGTTTTCCAGATTGATGGCAGAAATTCCGAGGATGCACAGATCCACTTTTAATTCTTTAATTCTGGAGATCGCATCAGAACCGATCGTGATTTTAGAATCTTTTGAAATCTTATCTCCGATGGCTATTACTTCAATATTTGGATGAATGATATATTCTGATAGCGCGGGAATGCTTCCTGAAATAAAAGTAGCGTGCAGTGAAGGTGGTAATGCACGGGCAAGCTCGATAATTGTAGTTCCTCCGCCAGTTAGAATAAACATCCCATCTTTAATCAATGATGCTGCTTTTTTTGCAATAGCCTTTTTTTGACTATATGCATAGACTTCCTTCGAAGCTGAATTGCCGTTATGAAACGAAGGGGATAGTGCTCCGCCATGAACTTTAATTATTTTTCCACTTTCTGCTAATTCCTGTAAATCTCTTCTGATTGTATCATCAGATACATTAATTTGAGTCGTCAGATCAGTTAGAAGGACTTTATTATGTAGATTTACCTGGTGAACAATGTACGCCTGCCGCTCGGTTTTAAGCATCTGTTAACAGAATTAGTTCTCAAATATATAAGAGAGAAATGTTAAAAAACGCGAATCAGGCACGAGAAAATTAAATTATTGCGTAAAAACCGCAAAATTTTACTCAATAATGGCAATTCTCCGCAAAATGAGGGACAATTTTCCTTCTCATCATCACCGGCAGATAGGAGTTGAAGCAAAATCTGGTAAATCCAATGAACATTATTGTTATTTGGTAAGAAATGATACCAATTTTCGGCGGTTTAAGTAATGAGTGCAAAAAATTAAACGTATTCCTTTTTAAAAAACCGCAGATTGAAGTGGACGTAAATAGGAAAAGAAAAACGGGTGGAAGCAAAAGTATGACCTCAAACAGTAAGAAGCGAGGGGACAACAGCAAAGAAATAAATAGGTTGGATTTGTATTTTAAAAAAAAGAGGCTGCCCATTTAGACAGCCTCTTTTTTTATTTTGTTGAAATGAGATTACCAGCCTTTTGTTTGAGTTAGGGTATAACCTTTATCCTTGTACTCATTGATTTGTTGTGCACCGACAGGTGACAGGTAATTCTTATCGTTAAATTGATTTCGGTTACTTGCATTTTCTACTACCCAGAAACCGACCATGTCACTTGCATTGTTCCCGTTATAAGTAACAACAGTTCCATCAGCTTTCTTTACTTTCACGTTTCCTTTTGTTGCTGCAGAAGTGGTTAATGCAGATGGGAATTCTGCCTGAAGATTTATCCAAGGTCCGAGGAAATAATCTGGATTGGTGCTGAAATCCATATAATTAAGTTTGTTCCATCTTTTTAAATCCAATAGCCGGAAACCTTCAAATACAAATTCCATCCGTCTTTCCCTGCGAATTTCCCACATCAGCGGAGATACATCTGCATCTCTCGCCGGATCATCCGGCAGTGAAGTTAACATCAAAGGTGCGGTTTTCTGAACACCTTTAGCAAGCGCTGCTGCGTCTAAAGGACGTTTGCGGATAGCATTAATTGATTTGTCCAAATCGGATTGGCTTACCGCAGCGCCGCCCAAACTTTCTGACAAAACCGCTTTTGCTTCCAGCCAGTTTAGAACTACTTCAGCCAGGCGGATGACAGGGGCATCACTGGTATTTGTATTGCTGGCCCAGATTGGTGGAGGCGTTTTACCAATATATGTGATAGCATCGCGCGAAGCAAACTTATATCCATATAAAAGTGTAGTTGAAGATCCGTTTGGTTTATCGATAAAAGATGCTTCAAACCTTGGATCTCTTGTTTTATCAAGATTGGCAATAGAGAAATCATTTGCACCAGGTTCAGAAGAATTTTGCCAAACATTGCCATCGTTCATAATAAACGATTTCATCAACACAAGGTTTGGATCTACACCAACTGTTTCAATACCGTTTGAATAGGAACCAACAGCATGAGTGACCTGCAGTGCTGCATCATAAATCCGATACAAAATTACTTCAGGATTTCCCGCCAGATTTTCAGATGTAAAAAGAGATTTGAAATCGCTGCCAAAGGAGTATTTGCCACTGTTCATCACTACTTCTGCGGCCTGAACAGCCAATTCAAGGTATTTTTTTGCCCTTGCATCATCCAGCCCATGATAATGCTCGTAGGTTCCTTCAAACAGCATGAGCCTTGAAATAAATGCTGCAGCAATATTTTTATTCAGATTTTGGGTTCCGTCATTAGCGCGAATGTTTGCCAAAACGTATTGAAAATCGTCATAAACCTTGTCCATTACATAACCACGAGGGTCTCTGTCTTTGTATAAAGTATCCAGTTCATTTTCTTTAACGACTCTGCCAAAGTATGGCACATCCCCAAAAACGCTCACTAATCGTGAATATTCAAAGGCTCTGAAAAACCGGCCTACTGCAGTCCAATGACGGTAGGCTTCATCTGAAATTTTTGGTTTTGCAACGTTCTCCACACGGTCAATCAGAATGTTCGCTTTCCGTACCCATGCAAAATCCCAGGTTGGACCGGAATATTGTTGCAACCAGGCGGCTGATTCAGAAATTGAACCTCTTGAAGAAGGAACATTACTTTCAAAATTTGATTGAACGTTTTTACCGGTTACATCATCATTAAAAGTATAACCAACTACAGGCGCATAATCCCACGTCCAACCAAGCCCGTAACCATTGAAATAATTGGGGTAGAAGCCATTGGCAAACATGCGAATGTCGTCTTCGCCTCTCCAGAATTGACCGTCTGCATCGATATATGTTGTCAGAGGCGGCCGGTTAAGAAAATCTTTTTTGCAGGAGAAGAAAAGCACTGATGCAATTCCCAGTCCGCATAAATATTTAATTTGTTTCATTTTTAATAAATTTTAAAAGTTTAGTTGAACACCTACAGAGATGCTTTTGAAAGCAGGAACACCCATACCGGTACGGCCCAAATTATAATTGGATGCGTTCCACATAGAATAGCCATTAATATACTCAGGATCTATCGGTAATCCTTTCAGATGATCCCAGGTAATGAAGTTTTCCAAAGCGGCATAAACTCTCAAAGAATTCACATGCACTTTCTTAAGAACATTCTGAGAAATAGAATAACCAATGGTAAGGTTTTTCAATCTCAGGTAAGCCATGTTCAATAAATACCTGTCTTGTACCTGCAGATTGTTCGCTGCATTGCTTCCGGCGTTGTTATAAGCAGCAGGGTAAAACGCATTGGTATGATCTGGTGTCCAGTAATTACCTGCAATAGCCTGCGGCATCGCTCCGTCTGAAGAGTTGTAGCCGGGAATTGCGAGGAATCCATCACCCCACAATTGCCGGCTGCCCACGCCCTGGAAGAAAGCGCTGATATCAAAACCTTTATAATCTGCGCCTAATCTGAATCCATATTCATATCTTGGGGTAGTGTTTCCGATTACTTCAAGATCTCCGTGATCTGCGAGCAATGCGCTTCCGTTATCAATTACACCATCACCATTCAAATCTTTAAATTTCACATCTCCCGGACCGAAGAAGAAGTTAGAAGAATTCTGCAAAAATGTCTGGTAAACTGGTTTTTCTCCGTTCTTGCCTGGTTTTAATTTATAGGCTTTTTTACCCACATATTTTGCAGGAACGTCGGCAGCAGTAAGCGTGATTAATTGTGGTTTACCGTCATTGCCTAAATCGAAATCGGATGTTTGATACAACCTGTCAGTGCGATAGCCCCAGATTTCTCCAATGGTTTTTCCATTATAGTTAGAGTTTACTCCTGTAGATGTGCCATATTCCATAATGCGGGTTTTTGCATCGGAAATATTACCCCTGAAGTTAAGGCCTAGTCCATTTTGGAACCTATGGTTCAGCTCAAGTGTAAGTTCCCATCCGTCCGTCCTTAATGAACCAAAATTTCCCTGTGGGGCACCGGTTCCAAACGTAAGAGGAATACCTTCAGAAGGAACGATCATGTTGTTGGTATTTCTTTGAAACAAGTCGAATGTAACAGTAACTTTATTTTGGAACAAACCTAAATCAACTCCAAAATCTTTTGTTTCGATATCCTGCCACGTGATGTCATGTTTAATTGCTGGTGGTGTGCTTACAAAAACGGTTTTCGATCCGTTGCCGCCGATCCAACTGGAAAGGCCATACGGCATTACTGGTAAATACAAAGAATTGGGAACTGTTTGGTCACCAATCGTTCCCCATGATGCTCTCACCTTCATGAATTCAACAACTGGCCGTGCAAACTCCATAAATTTTTCTTCACTAATAACCCATCCGGCAGAAACTGACGGATACCATCTCCACCATAAGTTGGAAGGGAACTTGGAAGAGCCATCATATCTCAGGTTGCCTTCTAAAAGATATTTGTTCTTGAAAGCATAGTTGATACGTCCAAAATAACCGAGTTGTGATTCCCATGTATTATTAGCACTGATTATTGGTGGCGTTCCAATTGCAAAATTGAATTGAGGGTTATGAATGTCAGTTAACTGGTTTTGTTGTTGTGACTGCCAGCCTGTTGCCGCAGCATAGCTGTTCATACCCAGAATAAATTTGAAATTGTGATCTTCTCCGATTCCCAAATTATAAGTAGTGAAAGCATTGATGGTGCTGCTGTGGAAATTGGTGGCTGACCTAATAATATGGTCAGGATTTGCTCCCGGGCCTGTATAAGTATTCAATGATAAATCAAATGCTTGCATAGCGCCGGGTGCTGTGCTCGATACCACATTGCCGGTACTGTCCACATATATAGGATTGCCATTATCATCAAATCTGGCTTTCGGCGCTGACCATGAATCCCTGGCGGTATATCTTGTGCCGGGCCTGTTCCAGATCTCTTCCTGGTTGCTATAGGTATAATCAAAATCCAGCTTCCAGTTTTTGCTAAAATTCAAAGTGGCGCCTGTGCTTACATTCATATAGTTCTGCAAAAGATTGGCAGTATTTGCCTGTGCAGCTTCACTTACCGGGCTGCGGATCGGATCTCCATTCTGGTCATTTCCAAAAGGATACAAAGGCCCCCATCTATATAAATAAAGCCATGGATCGGCTGTGGTTGAACTGGTTACATAAGCATAATCTTTATCTCTTCTTGAATACATCGCTCCGGCACGAACAGTAAGAAATTTGTTCACTTCGCTTGAAAGCCTTAATGAAGCGTTATAACGCGTAAAATCATCTTTTTTTGCCGGTTTCATCATACCGCTTTGATCCAAATATCCCAATCCAATGTTATAAGAAGTTTTACCGATCGTTTGTCCAACAGTAATGTCATGCTGTTGGGTAGGAGCCCATTCTTTGATCATATAATCATAAGGATCATAAGTTCTCATACCCATTTTGGAATTTTGAGAACCTTGCACATACCAGTCTCTTCCAAAAACAGTCGGATCATTTTTCCCAATTGTTCCACCATATTGCTTTTGCCATTGTACTGCTTTTTCATAACCGGCTCTGTCTACGTAATAGAATGCACCGGTTGGAGTGGTAACGCCAACACGTTCAGCCGCATCTACAGTATATTTCAAAGCATCTACGGTTCCCATTTCCAATTTTTTCCAAACATTTTGCCACGAGAAATTATCTGAGTAGGTTACCTGTGGTTTTGCCGTTCCTGAGCCTTTTTTAGTTGTGATTAAAATAACTCCATTAGATGCTTTTGCTCCATAAATAGAAGCAGAAGCTGCATCTTTTAAAACGGTGATGGATGCAATGTCATTCGGATTTACAATCTGAATACTCGGGATTTCCACGTTGTCCAAAAGGATCAGAGGTGTGCTGCTTCCCTGAAAAGAACTCATAACTCCCCGGATTTTTAGAATCGGATCAGAGCCTACTTCCCCACTTGGAATGGTCACACTAAGTCCGGATGCTGCGCCCTGAAGTCCACGGCCAACATCAGCAATCGGCCTTCCCTGCAAGGTTTTTTTCACATCTACCGTCGATACCGCTCCGGTAACATTTCCTCTTTTCTGTGTGCCATATCCTACCACCACGATGTCATCCATGGATTTGCTCACTTTAGAGAGCGTAATCTCAATGGCATTCGCATCTCTGATCGTAAATTGTTGGTTTTCGTAACCAACAGAAGAGATTTCCAATACCTGTCCTTTGGACGCCTTTAGGGTAAACCTTCCGTCCGGACCAGTTTGGGTACCTGTACTTTTCCCTTTTATTACGACAGATGCCCCTTCTACAGGAGCATTATCCTGGGAAAGAACGATACCGGTTATTGTCCGTTCCTGGGCAAAAACCTTTTGCTGCAACTGCAATACCAGCATCACAGCAAGAAACGTCATGAATTTTCTCATAATGAAAATTTTAAGATTGATGAATAAGAATTATTGAAAGTTTATGTTAACGAATTATATGACATTTATACCTGCACGTACATAAGGCTCCAGGATCGGATCATCAGGAGATAATTCTGTAATCAGCGTATCAATTTTCTTGCTGTCACAAACCTGCAGGGGCTGATGAGAATTTATTTTTTCAGAAATGGTGAGACATACCAGTCTTTGAGAGGATTCTACCATTGCTTTTTTGATCTGTACCACTTCCCAATCATTGTCTGATACACCTCTTGTCAGGTTAAGAGCAGATACTCCGAGGAAACATAGATCCACTTTTAATTCACGAATTCTGGAAATCGCATCTGATCCTACCGTAATTTTAGAATCTTTTGAAACCTTATCACCGATGGCAATGACCTCAATATTGGGATGAACCATGTATTCTGCCAGCGCCGGAATGCTGCCTGAAATAAAAGTAGCATGCAATTCGGGAGGTAATGATTTCGCCATTTCAATAATAGTTGTACCACCAGTAGTTAGTACAAACATTCCGTCCCGGATAAGTGAAATAGCTTTTTGAGCAATCAGCTTTTTTTGATTATAAGCATACACCTCGTTGGAAGCTGTATGCCTGTTGTGAAAAGAAGGTGACAAAGCGCCTCCATGTA
>Ga0207705_10001509_pt1 | contig 18496 bp, 5 predicted proteins | sample KBSC13metaG_FD_184314 | JGI IMG/M metagenome (GOLD analysis project Ga0207705, IMG submission 184314) | Corn rhizosphere microbial communities from Kellogg Biological Station, Michigan, USA - KBS C1-3 metaG (SPAdes) (version 2) | ecosystem: Host-associated > Plants > Roots > Rhizosphere > Soil ... | reverse complement strand
AGGCGGCGTCGGCTTCGAGGCGGGGGTCAGCGGCGTCCTCTCGCTCGAATTGATGAATGTCGCGACCACCGCCGATATCGGCGCCGATGCGGTCATCAACCAGACCAATACCGGCGCTGCCACCAGTCAGGACGTGGCCGTGGCCGCGCGCGACAGCGCCACCACGCTCACGCTCGATGGCGGTTTTGCCGCCGGCCTCGGGGTCGGGCTTGCCGGCACCGTCGATGTCGGCGTGTTCAAGAACACCACCGCGGCCTTCATCGACGATGGCGCGACGGTCAACGCGGCGCGCAACGTCCTCGTCAATGCCCTCTCCAACCGGGCCGGCGATTCGACCACGGTCAGCGGCAGCGCCGGCATTGTCGCGATTGCCGCCGGCATCTCGATTTACGACTACGGCGACGGCGTCGACCCCAACGGGGCCGCCGCCGGACACATCGGCGCCGCCAGTTCCGGCAAGGTCGGGCTGGGCGACGTGCTCGGCGAGGCCAACGGCCAGATCGGCAGTTCCAGCACCAACGACCTGCTGAAGAACTCCAACAACGCCGATGTCGTCGCGGCGAGCAAGAAGGCCGACACCAGCCGAACCGGCATCGACCTCACCTCGGCGGCAACGCCGCTCTCCCTGCCGGCCGGTATCTCGGCCAGCGTCGGCAACGCCACCATCAATGCCGGCGGCACCGTCGGGGTGGCGAGCCTCGACAACATCTCGACCAACTTCACCACCGGCGCCATTTCGGCCGGCCTCGTCGGCCTTGGCGCCGGCGTTGGCGTCGCTACCGTCGACAGCACCAACACCGCCCAGATCTCGGGCACCTCGACCATCACCAGCGGCAATGTCGACGTGGCTGCCACGTCTGGCCACACCCTTGCCGGCACCAGCTTTGCCGGCACTGGCGGGCTCGCTGCCGCGGTCGAGGCCGATGTCGCGGTGCTGAGCGACAACTCGCGCACCAATGCCTTCATCGACGGCACCAATTTGCTGGTCGGCGGCGCAGTGAACGTCAACGCCGCAACCGCTCGCCACCTCGATGCCAGCGCCCAGGGCGTCGCCGTCGCCGGCGGTGCGGCTGTCGGCATCTCGATTGCCAGCGCCAATGTGGGTGGCGAAGCCACGGCCAAGCTCGGCCAGGACGGCGGGCAGGGCGTCAATATCGGCACTTCGGGCGCCAAGGCGGGCAGCGTCACTATCGGCGCCAGTTCCGGCGATACCGCCGAGGCGAAGGCCGTCGCCGACGCCGGCGGCCTCGGGCTCGCGGCCGAGGGGGCAACGGCCACGGCGACCGTCACCCCGACGGTCAGCGCCACCGCGCTCGACGCCACCATTTTTGCCTCCGGCGCCGTGCTGTTCGACGCCTCGGCCACCAACAGTGCCGTGACCGATGCCGAAGGCGTCGCCATCGCCGGCGGTATTGCGTCCGGCGGCTCGCTGGCGCAATCGACGGTCGCCGCGCTGGTGACCGCGGATGTCAGCGGCTCGACCGTCACCGCGGGCAGTCTCGGCATCGACGCGACGGTGGGCTGGACCGGGTCGGGCGTCAGCGCCGACGCCACCGGGTCGTCTGGCGCCTTCATCGGCATCAACGCCACCGAGGCCAACGCCTACAACAATTCGCAAGCCCTCGCCTCCGCCGAGGCGAGCTCGTTCGCCCTCACCGGCGCCATGTCGGTCGACGCCGAGAGCACCACCAACCAATCGGCTGATGCGTCGGGCCTTGCCGTGGGCGTCGTTGCCGTCGGCGGCAATATCGCGCGGGCGTTCTCGAACACCGTCACCACCGCGACGCTGACCGATCTCCTCAATGTCGGCAGCGTGTCGGCGGTCCACACCGGCACCGACCTGTCGCTCATCGCCAACGGTACCGACACCAATAATGCCAGCTCGACCTCCGGCAGCGGCGGCGTCATCGCTTCGGCGGCGGCGGAAGCCGATACCAGCGATACCAGCGTCACCCGCGCCACCAGCGTGACCACCGACAATACGCATCCCTATACGCTGCAGGCCGATGGCAAGGTTGAGATTGCGGCCACCCACCTCGCGAATTTTGGCGGCGCCGTCGACAGCACGCAGGCCTCGGCGGTCGGCATGAGCGGCTCGTCGCTCAACCATGCCGTCAACAGCACGGTCGAGGCGTTGCTCGGCGACTATACCGTGTTGCGCGCCACGGACCTCGCCATCGTCGCCCACAACCTCACGCACAACTATTTCATCGGCGAGCCGGGCTATGACCTCGCGGGTGGTCAGCCGAAATCGACAACCTTCGACGCCGACAACGCCGGCTGGAACGTCGATTCCGGCTCGGGCGGGCTGCTCAACCTGCCGGCCGGCAGCAGCAAGGTCACCATTTCTCAGATCACCAACGCCTCGATCGGCAACAATGCCGACGTGCATCTGCTGCATTTCCTGCCGACCTCGGCCAGCGATCTCTCGGCCCTGACGCTCGAGGCCTATAACGAAATCATCGTCCATCAGAAGGCCAAGCTCGATTCCGGCGGCGTGATCGCTACCGCCGATGCCGACGTGGACATCGAAGTGCCTACCGATGCGGCCACCGTTTCCTTCGGCAACAACGATTCGATCGTCGTCGACTTCGGCAGCATCGCGGCGGCGGCCTGGGGCAATGCCGATCTCGACGGCCGCTCCGCCGCCACCACCTATGGTCTGGCCGGTGCGCCGTCGGGCAAATCCTATGCCAACCTCAACGTTGCCAATAACGTCAACGTGGGCACCATCAGCCGCATCGAGGCGTCGGACGGCTACGATCCCATCGATGGCTCGACGCCGAGCGGCGGCGAAGTGCTACTCGCCGCGGGCGACGGGCTCGACGGCACGCAATCGTCGCTGCTGCTGCACACCACCGTCGATCTTTACAACAAGACCGCGATCCCGATCTCGACGACGCCCGACGCGCAGTCGAACCTGAACGATGTCGCGAACGTCGACATCCAGTCCGACGCGGGCGCCCCCGCCGGCACCATCATCTACGGTGTCAACGCGGCGGGCGACATCACCCTGAGCGCCGACCGGGGCAATATCTCGACCACCGCGGTCGGCACCGGCAAGGACATCTATCGCGAGGCCCTGGCGGAAGCCGCGAGCGCCATCAGCCACGTCTTCGGCGGGGGCGACGTCACCTTCGACTACCATGGCGGCACCACCTCAAACACCGGCGCCGGCACCGTCACCATCGATGGGCTGGTCGATACCGGCCTGCAGCGCCACAAGACGCTGACCGTCAGCTACGCCAACTCCGACACCGATGTGATGTTCTCGGGCGGCGTTTGCCATGTGGCGGCCGAAGCCTGCCTCGCGGCGCCGGACGGCAACATTTCCGTCTCGCTCTCCGGCCCCAATCCGGTGGGTACGGATATCCTCAACCGGCTGGTGCAACTCCAGTCGTTGCTCGCCCAGTACGGCCAGGATCCGGTGGCTGCCGGCGCCTATCGCAGCGAGATGAATTTCCTCGAGAAGAAGCTGGTGGCGCTCGGCCTCGGCACCTTCAATGGCGATACCTTCGTGCCCGGCACCTATGCCGGCCCGTCGCCGCGCCAGGCCGATCTCAACCAGGTGGCGAGCGACCAGACCGACATCAGCAAGGTCAACAGCGCCCTGAACGCCGACGCTGGCGGCATCGTCCCGACCGGCACGACGGCCTTTGCCACGGGAACCGCGCAGACCTACACCGACGGCACCTACGGCATCGGCGTGAGCGCCAGTTCGGTGCTGACGGCGATCAAGGGCCTGAGTGGGTACAACAAGGACGACGCCCGCATCGCGACGGTGACGACCGCGATCACCACCGGCACCGCGGCGGCTAACGAAATCGCTGCCAAGGTCGCGCTGAACATAACGGCGCAGGGGGTCATCAACGCCAAGGCCCTCGTCATCGCCCAGGCCCAGACCGACTATGCCAATGCCCTGGTCTCGGGCGATACCACGGCACAGGCCACGGCCCTGACGACGATCTCCAATGCGCAGATCGACATCAACACCCAGCTCAGTGCCATCAAGGCCAACAACACCACCATTGCCACCGACGTGACCACGGCCAACACGGCCGCGACGACTATCCAGTCCAATTTGTCGGGCTTGCTGTCGTCCTTCTACGACGGCACCAAAAGTGGTGACAAGACGATCTATAATCCGCTGGTTGCCGACGGCTCGACCGCCGCCAGCGACGGCGCCTACACGCGCATCGGCGACGCCATCTCGAGCCTTACCAAGTCGGACCAGACCGGCCTGACGGACCATCTTAGCGACTATCTCACGGCCGCCGGCACCTTGTTGACCCAGTTGCAGGGCTCGGCCACAACCGGCGGCACCGTGGGCACCGGCAATACGCTCGGCCAGTATGTAGATCTGCTGACCGGCCTCTCGGAGGATTTCGCCACCTACACCGTCAAGGCGACGACCGATTCCAATTCCAGCGGCACGCCGATGGCCTATACGCTCGAGGTCGCCCCCACGACGACCCGGCTCGGCAACATCAACGTCAACGGCGATCGCCTGGTCGGTTCCGCCACGGGCGCGCTGTTCGCCCCCGGCGATGCACAGATCGTCATCACCAACAACACTGCCGATACGCTCGACCTGCACGATCTCACCGTGCCGACCTACGATGCCGGCCACGTCCGCTTCAACGGCGTGCTGGTCACCGACAACGCCAGCATCAACGCGCTCAATCCGGGAGGCGCCGTCTCGGCGCTGGCTTCGGTGATCACCGCCGCGAGCTCGAGCCGGCCGCAGGTGACGATCAATTCGACCTACAACGCCGACAGCGCCACGTCATACGACACCAGCTCCCCGCTCTACCACCTGTCGCACAGCGCCATGGCGCCCGATATCATCCTCGCGTCGGGCTCGACCATCGACAACATCAATGGCGCGGTGAACATCACCAGCGCCTCGGGCAACATCTATATCAACGGCACGATCAACGCCGGTTCAGTCAACATTCTCGCCCAGAACGGCGATTTCGTCTCGAGCTATGTCGACGGCTTCGATCCGATCGGTGGCGATCCAGCCAGCTTCAACAACCAGATTGATCCGCTCGAGGCGGGCAAGGGCATCACGGCCAATGGCTGGGTGTCGATCGCCGCCCGCTATATCAACATCAACAGCACCATCCAGAGCGGTATCGCCACCTGGACGCTGGGCCTCGACGGCAACGAACTGCTGACCGCGACCGATCCGACGACCATCGGCGTCAAGCAATCCGACATCGACGCCGCCATCGCCGCCTACCAGGCCGCGCTGACCACCGCCGCGGCCAACCCCAGCCTGACGCCGTCCTCGCGCATCGCGCTCTCCAACGGCACCGGCGACACCATCTACCTCAACATGGGGCCGGCCGGCATCAATCCAGATGACCTCAAGGCCGCGATCTCGGCCTATCTCACGGCGTTCGCGGCCAATTCGCAGACCACGCCGGTGAAGACCGTCGACGGCGTCACGCTCAACCTGAAGGATTACCTCTCCGGCAAAGTCACCGGGCAGCTGGAGTTCACCCGCGCCAACGTCAGCGACTATCTCGCCATGGCGGGCAATACCGCCGGCACCGCGGTCTACGGCGTCATCGATCCCACCAGCAATATCGGGGTCGCCTACGACGCCAAGAACACCCAGTACGTCGTTGACGGCACCTCGGTGCATGGCGGCTACATCCAGCTCTACGGCCAGATCATGAACACCGCCTATGTCAATGGCGGCACGCCGGTCGGCCAGCTCAACGTCCTCGACGGCTTCGGCACCATCAACATCACCAACACCAGCGGCATTGCCGTGGTGCTCGGTACGCTCAACGCTGGCGACGACCACACAGGCGGCATCAGCGCCGATGCGCACCCAAACAGCATCGACAGCCAGCTTGCCGCCTATCTGCATGCGAATGGCGATCCCTCCGCCAGCCTGCGCGGCACCTCGGGCATCATCGACATCACCAACGTGACGGGGGTGGATACGACCCACCCCGCGACCCCGGTGGTCGATGTTACCCACACCATCTACGCCCGCGCCTACACGCCGGGGAACGCGGCCGGCAACATCGTCACCGCCGTCCAGTACGGCACCATCAACAGCACCACCGGCGAGATTGATCCGCTCACGACGGGGCTGAACGGCATCGATGGCGCAGTCGTCATCACCTCGACCGCGAATGACCGCACCGCGACGTTCCAGCCGACAGCCGGGCAGCGCTACGTCTGGACTACGGGCACCAATAACGAAACCCTGACCTACTACGAGACCACCGGGCACGAATTCTTCGGCTCGTCCGATCTGACCATTACCAGCGTCACCGACCTCGACAAGACCAGCGGTCCCAACGTCCTCAGCATCAAGCGTCTCGACAATGGCACCTACGTCACCACCGTAGAGACGCAGACCGGCAACGTTTCGATCGGCAACGACGTGAACGGCGTGGTGCTGGCCAACAATGACCCGGTACCCGTGGCCAACTCGACGCTCGAGAGCCAGCCCCTCGTCACCTCGACCTATGCTTATCTGACGGATTCGAAGCTGACCCCGAACGGCTCGGACAGCCACTGCGACTGGTGGGATATCTGCATCACGTCGGACTACACATACTACTATATCCTCGACCAGAAATTCACCACGATCACCACCAATTCGATCAAGGCCGACAATCCGATCGGCATCAACTTCATCGGCTCCAATACCGGCCTCGTGAGCGTCGCTTCCAACAGCAACGTCACGCTCAACGGCACGGTCAGCGCCGTCGCCGGGACGGTGACGATTTCCGCCGGGGACGGCTCGACCACCGGTTCGATCATCCAGGGCAAGCCCGCCGCCGAGATCGACGCCAAGACCATCGACCTCGAAGCCACGGGCTCGGTCGGCGGCGGCGTCATTGGCACTTACAGTCTGGGCGGGCCGGTGTCGCCAGCCATCGCCGTGGCGCTCTCCGGCGCGACCGGGTCGTTGACCGCCAATGCCGGCAACGGCAACGTCGCGATCACCAGCCGCGGCGATCTCGGCGTCAAGACCGTCACCGCCTCGGGCGACGTGACCCAGGGCAACGGCAACGTCAATCTCGTCGCCTATGGCTCGATCACCGCCGCCGATGCCAACACCCTGATCCAGGCGCCGCGCGTCACTCTCACCGCCGTCAACGGCGTCATCGGATCGGCGACGCCGCTGCACGTCAACACCGGCTTCTCCGAGCTCGACCGCACCTTCGGCGATCCCGCCACGAGCCCCACGCAGCTCATCCTCAACCCCTATTATGGGCTGAGCGCCTCGGCGGCCGGCAACATCAATATCGCAACGACCGCCTGGTCCGGCAACACCGACGGCAGCCTGCTGGTCGACCAGGTGCTGTCGCGCGGCGGCGATGTGACCCTCACCGCGACCGGCCGCGTCCTCGACAACGAGCCGCTCGAAACCATCGATTCTCGCACCTACGACGAACTGCTCAACTACTGGAACTCGCTCGACCTGCTGACCGATAAGGGGACGGCCAACATTGCGGCCTACGATAAGGGCCAGACCGAGGCCTACGACCAATACTGGCGCATTCGCCAGGGCCAGCCCGACCATGGCGCGGTCTACGATCCGAATTATTCGGTAACGGTTGCCCCTGGCACCCCGCTCTATGCCGCCCTCAGCCAGTCGTTCACCTCGGCCCTGCTCGTCGCCAACCCCAATCTGTCGCCGAACGATCTTGCCACCGCCGTGGCGCAAAAGATCGCCGACTACGAGCAGACCGAGACGGACGAGTATCACACCCTCAACGCCGCCGTCGGCAGCCTGACGACGACCTACGACAGCGGCTACCAGTTTGTGGCGAGCACCGATCAGCAGACCAGCCTCAAGCAGGGCGCGGTGTGGACGACGCGCGAGCTGGCGTTCTCGCTCTCGCCGGGCGCCCTCAAGACCATCACCGCCACCAACCCGGTGGTGAAGGCGCCCAACGTTTCGGGCCGCAACGTCACCATCAATGCCGGCCTCGGCGTCGGCGAGACGGTCGGGGAAGGCACCGCCACCGTCGGCGTCTCCATTGCTGCCAACCTCGACCCAAAAGACCTGACCGACGCGCAGAAGATCGCCCTCGCCACCGCCGAACGTTCCGACATCGTGCTCGAGGTGAAGATCGGCGGTGTGACCACCGAGGTGCCGCTGGGCGCCACCAGCCTCACCCCGACGCAGCAGACGGCGCTCGATGCGGCCGCCAACGGCTCGGTGCCGGACGCCGACCTGACCATTGTCGTGCTGAGCAAGCGGCCGCTCAATTTCAACGCCCCGACCAGCCTCAACGTCACCGTCACGGCGGCCACCGATCCGGCGGCCCCGGACCAGGGCGACGCCTTCCTCGCGTCGCGCGGCGATGCCACGCTCGGCACCATCGACGTGCCCGGCGAAACCCGCATCAAGGTCGTCGGCTCGATCCTCAATGCCGCCGCCAGCGCCGTTACCACCGGCAACCTCATCCTCGAGGCGGCACAGGGACGCATCGGCACCGCCGGCACCCCGCTGTCACTGGACTTGCATTCCGGCGCCACGCTCACGGCGCGCGCCCAGCAGGGCGTCAACATCGGCTTCACTGGCACCGGCTACATCGACACCGTCTATTCGCCCAACGACATCACGCTGACGGCGACGACCGGCTCGCTGCTCAACGCCAATCACGACAAGCTGATCAACATCCTCGGCACCAACGTCACGCTCACCGCCGGCGACCTGACCCATATCGGCGACATCGGCGCCCCGGGCGATCAGCTCAATGTCGGGGTCAATCTCGGCGGCGGCATCATTGCCGACGCGAGCGGGGCCATCCACCTCTACGGGCCGGGCAACAATTTCTTCGTCATCAACTCCGCCACCGCGGTCACCAGCATCGACCTCACGGCCGGCCTCGACGGCACGATTAACGGCCCGGTCACCGCCGGCGACAGCATTGACCTCACTGCGCAGGGCACGCTGACCCTCACCGGCCTCGCCAACGTCGCCGCGACCGGCGGCGACGTCACCGTCATGGCCGATACCCTGTCCATGCTGGCGGGCGCCAGGATGACGACGGCGCTGGGCGACGTCGACGTGACGACCACTGCCGATGCGAGCCTTGGGGGGATTGTCACAGCCCACGGCGCCATCGACCTGACCATCGGTGGGCGGCTGGTGGTTGGCGCCCTCGGCAATATCGACGCCGCGACCGGCGACATCACCGCCAGTGCCGATTCGATGAAGATGCTGAACGGAGCGACGCTGCTGGCCGAACTGGGCGCCGTGTCGATCACCACCACGCACGACGCGCTGGTGACCGGCATCACCAGCAACAGCACCGCGGCCGACGCGGTGACCATCCTTGCCGGCGGCCACGTCCTCGGCGGCACGGCACCGGGCCGCACCGACATCACCGCCATGGCGGCGGGCGCCGGCGTCAAGATCGTCGGCGGCCTCGGGGTGGGCGACGAGACCGAAGCCGACATTACCGCCCTCGACAACACCATCACGCTGGTGCCCAATCCGCTGCGCATCCGCACCGCCCGGCTCGATATCACCGCCACCACCGGCGACGTCGATCTCGAGACGCTGGTGGCGGTCACCGCCGCAACGGTGCAGGCCCCGACCGGCAATATCGCCATCACCGCCGACGCCGCCTTCCACGGCAATCTCATTTCTGCCCCGAACGGCGACGTGAGCATCGATGCCAATGGCGACTTGGTGCTCGACAAGCTGCGCGCCAGGACCGTGACCCTCGACAGCGCCGGCCTGCTGAAGCTCGATGATCTCGAAGTCGCCGACCACGCCAGCCTGTCCGCCGACGAGCTCGACGCGGGCATCACCCAGGTGCCGTCCGGCCCCAATCCGCTGCGGCTTGATCTCACCGGCCACCACGGCGGCGTCGGCACCTACGCCGATGTGCGCATCAATGCCCCGGCGGGTGTCGATGTCGGCAATTTCCGCTTCGTCGACTCGGTCCTTACCACCAACGCGGCGCATTTCTCGATCGCTGCCGCCTATGTGCCGGGCTCGCTGAAGCTGACGACGCCGTTCCAGACGCTGTTCTTCAACGACCGTTCACCGCTCCCCCTGCCGGGCAGCGATGTGCAGCTCTACCAGCCCACTTATGCCTTCAGCGTGCTGCTCGACGACTACCACACGACCAGCAACGCCTATATCGTGCAGTACCAGATCGGTGCACAGGTCACCGACGTACTTGACGGCGTTCCCCGCGATGGGGTCAGTCTGATCCGGGATGCCGTGCGTTTGTTCCGCAACGGCGATGTACCGCTCGAACAGGTCTTCGCCTGGCTCGACCAGCCGGACAAGGACAAGCCGACCGTTACGCTTGAGGGCAATGTGGTGATCATCAACGGTGTTTCCTATCCGATTTCCACTACCGGGTCGGGACCCGCGGTCAATCTGGGGTCTCTGAACTGATGGCGTCGGCGCATATAGCGTTCTCCCTTTCCGCCGCGCGGCGCCGGTCGCGTCTCGGCGCCGCGCCGATGCTCGCCCCGGCGCTCGCAATGCTTGGCTGCGGCATGGCGCTCGCGGCTCCGGTGCCGGCCGGCGATGTCGGCGCCAGCACCATGCAGCAGCATCTCGATCAGTTGCAGCAGCTCAACCAGCAAACCAATGCCGCCAAGCAGCAGGGCGATGTCGTCGTCACCGCCCCCTCGAACCGCGCCGGCCTGCCGAAGCCCGGTGGACCGACCGTGCTGCTCAAATCGGTGAGTTTTACGCCGTCGGTGTTCCTCACCCCTGCCGAACTCGATGCGATCATTGCACCCTATGTCGGCCACCGGCTGGATTTTGCCGGCATTTCGCGCCTCGTGCGCGACGTCAACGACCTCTACGCCAAGAAGGGCATCGTCACCGCGAGCGCCATCCTGCCGCCGCAAAAACTCAGTGACGGCAACCTCAAGGTGGAGCTCGTCGAAGGCAAGGTCGGCAGCGTCGCCATCGTGGGCGCGCACAACACGTCCGACAAATACATCCTCGATCGCCTGCACCTCGCGACCAACGGGGTCGTCGACGTGCCCCGCGCGGCGCACGACATCACCTATTTCAACAAGACCAACCAGGCCCAGCTTCGCCTGCAATTGCAGCCCGGCGCAACTTTCGGGCTGACCGACCTGGCGCTCGGGGTCACCGAGCCGCCCTCGAACACGCTGCAGTTCTTCGTCGACAACGAGGGCGTCCCCTCGACCGGGGCCTTCGAGTTCGGCACCTATTATCGCGGCTACGACCTGCTGCATATCGACGACAACCTGACCCTCTACGCCACCAAGTCGGCGGGCAGCCTCGCCGGCACGGTGAGCTACGACGCGCCGGTGACGACGTCGGGCACCAGGGTTGCCGGCAGCTACACACGCTCGGTCATCAACGTCGTCGACGGTCCGACTGCGCCGCTCGATATCACCGGCAATTCGCAGGCCGTCTCGCTGACCGTGTCGCAGCCGCTGATCGCCACCACCGACTGGACGGTGCTCGCCTCGCTCTCCGGCGTCTACGGCAATTCCACCTCGGATTCGGCCTCGGTGCCGCTGGTGCATTCCGAGACCATCAAGGGCGTGGCCGGCCTGTCGGTCAGCTACGCCGCCGATGGCCGGTCGTTCTCGTTCAACCCGCAACTGATCTATGCCCACGCCAACAATCTGATCCTCGGCACCAACGCCGACATCGTGCTGGCCGCCGGCACCATCAACGGCAGCTTCAAGCTCAACAAGGATTTCAGCATCTCGGCGACGGGCGCCTTCCAGTACAGCAACACCCAGTTGCTGCCGGGCGATCTGCTGTTCCAGATCGGGGGCCCGAACACCGTGCGCGGCTATCAGGCCGACGGCGTCGCCGGCGACAGCGGCTACTTCGCCGAGGTCGAATTGCATCACGATTTCAGCAATTTGGTCGAGGGTATGGATGGCTTCGTGTTCACCGATTTCGGTCAGGTCTATTCGACCTTCCCGGCGGTCACGAGCCTTGCTTCGGTAGGCGCCGGCGTCTCCTTCACCCTGCCCAACCAGGTCACGGCCGAGTTCTCGGCCGGCGTGCCGGTGATCGACGCGCTGGCGGGCCAGCCCGCCTTCAGCGCCTATGCCCGGCTCGTCGCGCACGCCTTCTAGAGCGTGATCAGGCCAAGCGCGCAACACGGGGGACCGCCTCGCTGAGGGTTAGCCGGCGGTAAACCCGCTCCCCCGAATTGTCGATCAAGTCTAGCCATTCTCATCAATTCGCTGCCGCTATCTTCCTGTGCGATAACGCGAACGGCCCCTTGCCGCTCGTGCGGCCGGTGTGACGCACCCCGGCTGCAAGCCTGGAGATGCCGTCTATGCTCGACAAGCGTACGCTCGAACCCGATCTAGGCGCCGCGCGTCGCCACCTCAGGATGTTGACCGGCGAGGCCGACCCGGCTGTCGCCTGGCAGGTGGTGTGCGACTATGATCGTACCCGCTCCGATCTGGCGCAGAATTTCCACGGCACTCTCGACCGCGTGCTGCCCCGGCTGATCCAGAGCCAGCTCGAAGGTTGCGGGGTGCTGGTAGCCGTCAACCGCACCGACGGCACCTTCCGCCGCCGCCAGAGCATGACCGAGGCGCGGGCGCTGCTGCTCGACCTCGGCGGCGCGCCGCTCCCCGGGAGTTGGCCGGTGCAGCCGGCCCTGATCAACTGCGTTGCCAACGGCGCGCTGTTGAAATTCCAGTGCTGGTGGCCGATCGAGCCGACCGAGGATTTCCAGGGCTGGGCGGCGTTCCAGCGCCTGCTCGCCATCAAATACGACGGCGATCCCGACTGCACGGCGATCACCAAGCTCGGCCGCGTCGCCGGGTTCTACAACCAGCAGGACCGCGAGCAGCCCTGGCGCATCGAGACCGTCGAGGATCATGCCGGCCAGTTCGGCGTCGCCTGGACCATGGAGGAGCTGGCGGCGGCGTTCCAGTTCGATCTCGATGCCGGGCTGGTCGAGCCGCGCGACCGCGACGAGCTGCGCCTCGAAGTGCCGCCCAATGGCTGGAACAACCAGGTCGACATCGACCGCGCCCGGGTGTTCCTCGCGCGCGAGGCCAATTGGCACAACCCCAGCACCCGGCAGGGCAGCGTGTTTCGCGCCGCCGCCAATTTGCGCGATCTCGGCATTTCCGAGGATCTGGCAGCCGAGCTGATCGCCGCGGCGATCCCGATCTATCCCGACGACTGGGCGCCCGACCACATCGAAAGAAGGGTCCGCGACGCCTACCAGCACGCGGTGGGCGAGCCGGGCGGGCAGAGCCTCGCCGGCGATATCGTCGCCATGGCCGAGACCGAAATTGCCCCGGCGAGCCTGAGCTATGGCGATGAGGCGGTGGTCCCCGAACCCGCCGCGGCGGACCTTGCCGACGATGTCGATGCCTTCATCAACGAATTGGTCGAGCTCGGCCGCGTCCCCGAGCAGCAGATCCCGCCGCTGCGCTGGATCATGCAGTCCTACCTGCCTGCTGGCGACGTCACCCTGCTGGCCGGGCCGGGCGGCGTCGGCAAGTCGCTGCTGGCCGTCACCCTCGCCATTGTCGTGGCGAGCGGACAGGGGTGCGGGCCATTTCCGCCCCCCGAGGAGCGGCGCGTCGCGCTGATGTTGTCCGGCGAGGACGACGTCGCGGAGCTGGAACGCCGGGTTGCCGCGGTCTGCCGCGCCATGCAGCTCGACCAGGCCGCCTTGGCGCCCTACCTGCTGATGGTTCCGACGCGCGCCGTTCCGCTGCTGGTGAAGGACAGGAAGAGCGGCCGCATTGGCCACACCGCGCTTTATCGCAATGTCTTCCAGACCGTGCGCCGTCTGCAGGTCGGGCTGTTGATCGCCGATCCGGCCACGCGGCTCGCCCGCGGCTTCGACGATGCCGGCAGCGACGACCAGGACGCGCTGCTTGCCGAATTGCAGAAGCTGGTCAGCGGCGATGGCGTTGCTGCCGCACTCCTGCTCGGCGACAGCGAGGGCAATGAGCCGCCCGGCCCGACCAGGCTCGCTGCCGCCCGCAACGTCCTGCGGCTTGCGCCGATGACGGCCGAGACCTTCCAGCGCCTCGGCATTGATGCGACGCGCAGCCCCGCCGACTTCGTCGAATTGTCGCGCCCGCGCGCCAGCCGCGCCCGGCGTGCCGCGACCGCCAAGGTGTTCGAACTTGTGGGGCAACGCCTTGCCAATGGCGAGCAGCGCCCGACGCTGGTTTATCGCCCCTTGCTCGAAGCCGGCATAGCGGGGCCAGACCCCGCCGAACAGGAACAGCAGGCCGTGCGAGAACTCGTCGCGCGCGGCGCTCCCGACGGCCGCCCCTGGCGGGTAACGCCGCCGACTGGTGCACCGCACCGGCTGGAGGGAGCCGTGGCCCGCGCCCTCGGCATCCCCAGCGCAGACGCCAAGCGTCGCCTCGCCCAGCTCGTGGCGCGCGGCGTGCTCAGCAAGTCTGCTACTCCGCTGCCCGGCACCCGGCGACGCATCCAGTGCTGGACCGTGGCGCCGGACCGGTCGGCCCGCAACTAGCGGGCCGCCTCAGAGGAGCGGCACCCGTTCTGTGTGCGATGGCTCGGCTTCGGCCTTGCCGAACGTGCCCGGCATGTTGCCCGCCATCCACTCATAGGGATAGCCGAGCTTCAGCGGCATGGCATCGGTGAGCCGCTGGCGCACCTCGCCCGGCAGGTCGAAATCGCCGGCGGCAAGGTTCTCCGCCACCTGCTCGACCCGCCGCGCCCCGATGATCGCGGCGGTCACGCGTGGATCGCCGAGCAACCAGCTCAGTGCCACCTGGCTCGGCGTGACGCCCAGTTCCTGGGCCGTCGCGACCACGACGTCGATCAGCTTCAGCGCATCCTCGAACCAGTAGCGGGGCAGGGTCACCGCCGCCTGGATGCCGATGCGGGAGTTTTCGTCGGGCTTGGCCTGGTCGCGATATTTCCCCGACAGCAGGCCGGCGGCGAGCGGGCTCCAGCAGATCATGGCCAGCCCGAAGGCCTCGCAGGCCGGCAGGATTTCGCGTTCGATGTCGCGCCGCACCAGATTGTAGAGATGCTGCGCCGAGACCAGCGGCTCGTAATTCTTCAGCGCCGCGACGCCATTGGTCTTGGCGATCTGCCATGCATAAAAATTCGAGCAGCCCAGATAGCGGATCTTGCCCACCCGGATCAGGTCGTCCGCGGCGCGCAGCGATTCCTCGATCGGGGTATAAGGGTCGGGCCCGTGGAACTGGTAGAGGTCGATATAGTCGAGCCCCAGCCGCTTGAGGCTCTTCTCGCAGCTCTCGACGATATGCTTGCGCGACAAGCCGCGCGCCGTCACCGCCGCTCCACTCGGGAACCAGCACTTCGTCGCGATGACGAGGCTGTCGCGATCATGCTGCCTGAGCGCCACCCCCAGCATCTTCTCGGATTCGCCGCCGCTATAGCCGTCGGCGGTGTCGATGAAATTGCCGCCGCCCTCGACGAAGCGACGGACCAGCGCGCTCGCCGTTTCCTGGTCGCATCCCCACTGGGCATTGCCGAAGGTCATGGTGCCGAGGCAGAGCCGCGACACCAGCAGGCCGGAGCGGCCGAGATAGCGATATTTCATGGAATCCTCCGCGCCCGCGCGCCACAAACCTGAACGAGCTAGGCGTAAGGACTAGCTGCCGCGATGGCAAGCCAGGCGCCGGGGCGTCAGCTCACTTGCGCTACCCAGCGGACCATGTTGGCCATCAGCGTGTCGTAGCCGCTCCACTCCAGAAAGGGTCGCGATAGCCAGTGCGGGCCGATATCGGTGGTCCAGGCGAGCGTGCGCCCCCGCCCGTAGCGGCGCACCGCCAGCAGCGGATGCCGCTTGCCGCGATAGGCGCAGGCAGCGAGCACCTCGCTGTCGGTGGCAAGGCGCGCCGTCACCTTGTTCATGCCGAGCACCGGCGGCCAGTCGCGCGGCAGGCCGGCGAGGATCGGATGGCGGGTATCCCGCACGTCAGCGGTGAGCCCCTCGGGCGCTTCGAGTCCGTCGGGGTAGGGGGCGCATTCGACCGGCAGGCATTCCTCGACCGGCGTGTCGTGAAAGCGCGCCATGCCGTCCATGCCCTGGAAACTGGTATAGCCACCGGCCATCATCAGGCCGCCGCCGTCTTCCACCCATTGCCGCAGCAAATCGAGCCGGTTGACACCCGGATGCCCCTGCCGCGTCTCCGGCGTCAGCAGGAGCGACAGCGCGCCGACATCGGACAGCACTACGGCGGAAAACGCCTGCAACGCCGCAACCGTGCGCGGAAATTCCGTCTCGCATCGCTCGCCCCCGATCTGGGTGACGGCAATGCCCTGCCCGTCGAGCGCTTCGATGAAGCGGGTGGCGCCATTGCTTATCGAGGCAGAGCTGCCGACGTCATAACCCTTGGCCACGGTGGAGGTGACGAGAAAGGTCTCGCCGGCAAGCAGGACGGGTTTCAATGCAAATTCCTTCGTTGGCAGGCGAGAGGCAACGGCGGGGCCAGCAGGGGCTCGCCGCAACCGGCCTACCGTTACCTTGTCGGCCGGGGTTGGTCTGCCCCCCTCATCCGTCTCGGCCTGCGGCCGATCCACCTTCTCCCACGAGGGGAGAAGGAAGTGAGGCGTCGCAACAATCTCCCCTCTCCCCTCGCGGGAGAGGGTCCGGCAGGGGGAGGAGGAGGCCGCGAACTCAACGCTCGCGGCCTGTTCTCGCAGCGCAGCCTAGAACTTGAACTCGTCGATGTTCTTCGGCGTCACGATATTTGCGGGCCCGAGCACCACTTCGCCGTCCTTGCCGACGGTATAGTCGCCGAGCCGGCCGGCCTTGAAGGTATCGCCTTCCTTGCTGACCTTGCACATCGCCACCTGCTGGGCCGCATAATAGGTGAGGTAGCCCAGGTCCTTGACGTTCCACCAGATGTCCTGGACGTTGCCGTCCTGGATATATTTCTTGATCAGCGTCGCCGGCGCCAGGCCGGTGAGCTTGATCTTGTCGAGCAGCTTGGCCTGATCGAGGGCGCGGGCCGCCGCCGGCAAGCCGATACCGGCCGGGATGATGATGCCCTTGAGGTTCGGGAACGCCTGGGCCAGGGCCAGCGCCTGCTGCTGGTTGACCTGCTCGCTTTCCTGCCCGTAGGCGACCTGCACCAGGTTCATCTTTGCATATTTGGGATCGGCCTTCATCTTGGCCTTCATGAACTCGATCCAGGCGTTCTGGTTGCTGGCCGTCGGGGTCGAGGAGAGGATGGCGAAGTCACCCGAGTAACCGATGAGCTGCCCCATCGATTCGAGCATCATTTCGGCCAGGCTGTCGCCCTTGGCCTGGTTGAGGAACAGGGTGCGCGCGCCGACCGCGACGTCGGAATCGTAGGACACGACCTTGACGCCCTGCTGCATCGCCCGCTTCAGCGCCGGCGCCACTGCGTTCGCGTCATTGGCCGAAATGGCGATGACCCCGACCTTCTGCGACACGAGGTTGTTGATGAAGGCGATCTGCGCTTCGGCCGTGGCCTGCGACGGGGCTTCCTTGATCGCCTTGCCGCCGATTTCGGCGGCCGCTTCCTCGGCGCCGGTCTGGGCGACCTGGAAGTAGGGATCGGTATCGAGCTTGGGCAGGAAGCCCACCGTCACCGGTGCGGTAGCGCACTGCTCGGCGGCGATGGCCGTCGAGGCCAGCAGCGCCAGGCCGGTGGCCAGCAGTACTGTTTTAGCGAGACGTCCGTGCATTTGTTGGTTCCTCCATGGGTGTCTTGTAAGGCTTGGGTCCAGGCGAGTGATGTGATGGCGGCGGGTGCCCGGAAATTCACCCGTCGCGTTTGGGAAGCGGCAGCCGCAACCGCAGCCGGCCGAACAGGTGTTCAGCGGCATTGCTGGCCATCAGCGACACGATGAGCAGCAGCCCGATCACCGTGCCCTGGGCGTCGCCGCCGATCTGCAGCAGGCCGAGCACGTTGCGGATCGTTGCCACCAGTAGCAGCGCCCACAGCACGCCGGTCAGCCGGCCCTTGCCGCCGAATACGTTGATGCCGCCAAGCAGCACGATGGTGATGACGTCGAGCTCGATGCCGAGCGCATTGTCGGCGCGGGCGTTGGAGAGGCGGGCGGCATAGACCATGCCGGCGAGCGCGCAGATCGCGCCCGAGCTGACGAACAGCCAGAACACCGTGCGTCCGAGCCGCACGCCGGAATAGCGGGCCGCATCGGGGCTGCCGCCGATCGCATAGATGCGCCGGCCGATCGGCATCCTCTGCAGCGCCACCGCAAAGATCGGCGCCAGGACGATGAACGGCACGATGGTCCACGGCAGCGGCGTGCCCGGCACCGTGTCGATGCCGAAATTGAGGAACGCGTCGGGGAACACATTGATCGAATTGACCCCGAGCAGGATGTAGCCGATGCCCCGGAACATCGCCATCGTGGCGAGCGTGACGATCAGCGACGGCAGCCCGAACGCGGTGACCATCAGCCCGTTGAAGGCGCCGCAGGCGGCTCCGGCGAGCAGCGTCAGGACGATCGCCGGCAGCATCGGCATGCCGGCCTGGGTGAGCATGCCGAACACCACGCTGG
>Ga0207705_10001508_pt1 | contig 18496 bp, 12 predicted proteins | sample KBSC13metaG_FD_184314 | JGI IMG/M metagenome (GOLD analysis project Ga0207705, IMG submission 184314) | Corn rhizosphere microbial communities from Kellogg Biological Station, Michigan, USA - KBS C1-3 metaG (SPAdes) (version 2) | ecosystem: Host-associated > Plants > Roots > Rhizosphere > Soil ... | reverse complement strand
GGTCATACGCCTTCGCTTCGCCGCCGAACTTCGCCGTCAGCACCGTCGTAATCGCCGCCGTCAGCGTCGTCTTTCCGTGATCCACGTGACCGATCGTGCCGACGTTCACGTGCGGCTTGGTCCGTTCGAATTTACCTTTAGCCATGATTCTCTTCTTTCAAAAGTAGTCGATGAAAAAGCCGGGTGGCTTACTTCGCTTTCGCGCTGATGATGGCTTCAGACACGTTACGCGGCGCTTCGGCGTAGTGCTTGAACTCCATCGTGTACGTCGCGCGGCCTTGCGTGGCCGAACGCAGCGACGTCGAGTAGCCGAACATTTCCGACAGCGGGACTTCCGCGCGGACGATCTTGCCGCCGCCCACCATGTCTTCCATGCCCTGAACCATGCCACGGCGGCTCGACAGATCGCCCATCACGTTGCCCATGTAGTCTTCCGGCGTTTCGACTTCCACGGCCATCATCGGCTCGAGGATGACGGGGCTCGCCTTGCGCATCGCTTCCTTGAACGCCATCGAACCGGCCATGCGGAACGCATTTTCGTTCGAGTCGACGTCGTGGTACGAACCGAACGTCAGATGGACCTTCACGTCGACAACCGGGAAGCCCGCGAGCACGCCAGCCTTCAGCGTTTCCTGAATACCCTTGTCGACGGCGGGGATGTATTCACGCGGAATCACACCGCCCTTGATCTCGTCGAGGAACTCGTAGCCCTTGCCTTGCTCGTTCGGCTCGAGCGTGATGACCGCATGCCCGTACTGACCGCGACCACCCGACTGCTTGACGAACTTACCTTCGACGCCTTCAGCCGTGCCACGAATCGTTTCGCGGTAAGCCACCTGCGGCTTGCCGACGGTGGCTTCGACGCCGAACTCGCGCTTCATCCGGTCGACGAGAATTTCCAGATGGAGCTCGCCCATGCCCGAAATAATCGTTTGGCCCGATTCTTCGTCCGTTTGAACGCGGAACGACGGATCTTCCTGTGCCAGGCGGTTCAGCGCCAGACCCATCTTTTCCTGGTCAGGCTTCGTTTTCGGCTCAACAGCCTGCGAAATCACCGGTTCCGGGAAAATCATGCGCTCGAGCACGATCGGGCTTTGCGGATCGCACAGCGTGTCGCCCGTGGTCGCGTCCTTCAGGCCGACTGCTGCAGCGATGTCGCCTGCGCGCACTTCCTTGATTTCCTCGCGCTGGTTCGCATGCATCTGCAAAATACGGCCCAGACGTTCTTTCTTGTCTTTCGTCGCATTCAGCACGGTGTCGCCCGAATTCACGACGCCCGAGTACACACGGAAGAAGATCAGTTGGCCGACGAATGGGTCGGTCATGATCTTGAACGCCAGTGCCGAGAACTTTTCGTCATCAGCAGCGCGGCGCTCACCCTTTTCACCGCTTTCGAGCTCACCCGTAACCGGCGGAATGTCGATCGGCGACGGCAGGAAGTCGATCACGGCGTCGAGCATCCGTTGCACGCCCTTGTTCTTGAACGCGGTGCCGCACAGCATCGGCTGGATTTCGCACGCGATCGTACGGTCGCGCAGACCCTTGACGATTTCCGCCTCGGACAGCGCTTCGCCGCCGAGATATTTTTCCATCAATTCTTCGCTGGCTTCGGCAGCCGATTCGACCATCTTTTCGCGCCATTCGTTGCACGAGTCGACCAGTTCTGCCGGGATGTCTTCGTACGAGAACTTCGTGCCCTGCGACGCGTCGTCCCAAATGATCGCCTTCATCTTCAGCAGATCGACGACACCCGTGAAGTTCTCTTCCGCGCCGATAGGCACCACGATGGGAACCGGGTTTGCCTTCAGACGCAGCTTGAGCTGGTCGTACACCTTGAAGAAGTTCGCACCCGTACGGTCCATCTTGTTGATGAACGCGAGGCGGGGAACCTTGTACTTGTTAGCTTGCCGCCACACCGTTTCCGACTGGGGCTGCACGCCGCCCACGGCGCAGTACACCATGCACGCGCCGTCGAGCACGCGCATCGAGCGCTCGACTTCAATCGTGAAGTCGACGTGGCCCGGCGTGTCGATGATGTTGATGCGGTGCTCGGCGCGGTCGCCGGCCATGCCTTTCCAGAAGGCGGTCGTCGCAGCGGACGTGATGGTGATGCCGCGCTCCTGCTCCTGCTCCATCCAGTCCATCGTTGCTGCGCCGTCGTGCACTTCGCCAATCTTGTGGTTCACGCCGGTGTAGAACAGGATGCGCTCGGTCGTCGTCGTTTTGCCGGCGTCGATGTGAGCGCTAATACCGATGTTGCGGTAGCGCTCGATAGGTGTCTTACGAGCCACTTTAATCCTCTATTGGGATAGCGCGAAGGGTATCGATTGCCTTCGCGCCCTAACACAAACGGGCGAGGCGCTTGAAAAGCGCACCCGCCCGGAATTTTTCCGCTATTGCCGTAAATCGTGGCTTAGAAACGGAAATGCGAGAACGCCTTGTTGGCTTCGGCCATCCGGTGGACTTCGTCGCGCTTTTTCATCGCGCCTCCACGGCCTTCCGCGGCTTCCGTCAACTCACCGGCCAGACGCAGAGCCATCGACTTCTCGCTGCGCTTCTTCGCGGCCTCGCGCAACCAACGCATCGCCAATGCCATACGACGCGACGGACGCACTTCGACCGGAACTTGGTAGTTCGCTCCACCAACACGGCGGCTCTTCACTTCCACCACCGGCTTGACGTTGTTGAGCGCCACCGTGAACACTTCCAGCGGGTCCTTGCCACCCTTGGTCTGGATCTGCTCGAAAGCGCCATAAACGATACGCTCGGCCACCGACTTCTTGCCCGAGAGCATCAAAACGTTCATGAACTTAGCTACATCAACGTTACCGAATTTCGGATCCGGCAACACTTCCCGCTTGGGAACTTCGCGACGACGCGGCATGTTTCTTCCTTTGACTTTTCAGTTGGAGCTCACTTTGAGCCCCGCGGCCACCAACTAACCCGATTCATCGTTCGACTAACCAGCTTGGCCGGGTGACCACTTACTCGACAGCACCGGCGATTCCGGCACCACCGCCTAATAAACTACTCGCAACAACTCGGCGACAGGCGACTTACTTGCCTGCCTTAGCCCGCTTCGCGCCGTACTTCGAACGAGCTTGCTTACGATCCTTGACGCCCTGCGTATCGAGCGAGCCGCGGACCATGTGGTAACGCACACCCGGCAAGTCCTTCACACGGCCGCCGCGAATCAGCACGACCGAGTGTTCCTGCAGGTTGTGGCCTTCGCCACCGATGTACGAAATGACTTCGAAGCCGTTCGTCAGACGAACCTTGGCGACCTTACGGAGCGCCGAGTTAGGCTTCTTCGGCGTCGTGGTGTACACACGTGTGCACACACCGCGACGCTGAGGGCAGTCCTGCAAGGCCGGGCTCTTGCTTTTCGTCGTTTCCGACGCGCGGCCTTTGCGAACCAGTTGATTGATGGTTGGCATTGTGTATTCCCGAAATGGATAAAAACGCCGCACCGCCAGCCGGGCAAAGCGGCCATACGATGCGTGTCAAACAGTCCCGCGAGCCTTCGACCGGAGCTGCCCGCGCGCAGGCGGACCCTCGGCCGAAGAGCCAAGAACAGGAACCGAACATGATATTCGAAAAATATCAAGCACGTCAATAGTTTGAGTGAATAGCCGGAGTACCTTCCCGGTGGGGGACTCATTCAATCGGCGGCCACCACCTCGAGCAACTGCCCCCCAAACCGCTCGAGCTTGCGCGCACCGATGCCGGGGATATGGCGGAGACCCTCGATCGTGCCGGGCGCCGAGCGCGCGATCTCGGCCAACGTGGCGTCGTGGAAAATCACATATGCCGGCACGCCGTCACGCTTGGCCGTATCGGTACGCCAGGCGCGCAGCCGCTCCCAGCGCGCGCGCTCGCGCGGTCCGAGCCCCGCCGTCGGATCCGCCCGCTCGCCCGTACGCGAAGCGGCCTGACGCGTGCGCGTCGGCTTCACGTAGCGCCGCAGCGTGACCGTCTGCTCGCCTTTGAGAACCGGCTTGCTGGCATCCGTCAGCATGAACGCGCCGAAGCCGTCGTGATCGACGGTCAAATAGCCGTAGGCGACAAGCTGGCGAAATACGCCGCGCCATTCGGGCTCCGATAGGCTCGCACCGATCCCGAACGTGCTCAGCGTGTCATGCCCGCGCTCGCGTACTTTGTCCGTGCGGTTACCGCGCAGGATGTCGATGAGGTGGCCAGCGCCAAAATGGAAACCGCTAGCACGGCGCGCGCGAAACACGCACGACAGCGCCATCCGCGCCTCACGTGTAGCGTCCCACGTTGCCGGCGGCTCCAGACAGGTATCGCAATTGCCGCACGGCTCGCTGGACTCGCCGAAATAGGACAACAGCCGTACGCGCCGGCACGCGGCCGTCTCGCACAACCCAAGCAGCGCGTCGAGCTTGCCCGTCTGCACGCGCTTGTGCGCGTCGTCGGCCTCCGACTCGTCGATCATCTTGCGTTGTTGAACGACGTCGCCCAGCCCGTAGGCCATCCATGCGTTCGCCGGCAAACCATCACGGCCGGCGCGTCCGGTCTCCTGGTAATAGCCCTCGACACTCTTAGGCAGATCGAGGTGCGCAACGAAGCGCACGTCCGGCTTGTCGATGCCCATGCCGAAAGCGATCGTCGCGCAAATCACGACGCCCTCTTCGCGCTGAAACAGCTCCTGATGACGCTGGCGGGTTTGGAAATCCATCCCGGCGTGATAGGGCAGCGCGCGCACGCCCTGGCCCTTGAGCCATTCGGCCGTTTCCTCGACCTTCCGGCGCGACAGGCAATAGATCACGCCCGCATCGGTCGTACCGTCGTCGTTCGTATGCTCCGCGCGGATGAAATCGAGCAACTGCGAACGGGCATTGTCCTTTTCGACGATGCGATAGCGGATGTTCGGCCGATCGAAGCTCGACACGAACACACGCGCTTCGTCGAGCGCCAGGCGATGAATGATTTCATCGCGCGTAATCGCATCGGCCGTAGCCGTGAGCGCGATGCGCGGTACCGAAGGGAAGCGCTCGTGCAGCACCTGCAACTGCATGTATTCGGGACGGAAATCGTGCCCCCACTGCGAGACGCAATGCGCTTCGTCGATGGCGAACAGGCCAATGCGCGCACGCTCGAGCAGGTCGAGAAAACGCGGCGTCATCAATCGCTCGGGGGCCACGTAAAGCAGATCGAGTTCGCCGTCGCGCAACGCGCGCTCCGTGGCGGAAGCTTCGGCACCCGTAAGCGTCGAATTCAGAAACGCGGCGCGCACGCCGAGCTCGGTGAGCGCCGCGACTTGATCTTGCATCAACGCAATCAGCGGCGAGACGACGATGCCGGCGCCGAGCCCCGCCTCATGCCGCACGAGCGAAGGAATTTGATAGCACAGCGATTTGCCCCCGCCCGTGGGCATGAGCACGAGACAATCGCCGCCGCCGGCGACGTGTTCGACGATATCGCCCTGCTGCCCCCGAAAAGCGGGATAGCCGAAAACTTCGTTCAGGATTTCTAGAGCACGCGACATGGAGGCGATAAGAAGGGCGAACTGCGGATGGATGCGATTCTACCAACCCACTCGCATGCGGCGGCGCCCTTCGTGCATATGTTGGCCGTCCGACCGATAAAGCGGTTGGCAGCGCCCTGTTGCGCGAGCGAGGGCGCACTGCGCCGGGCAGCAGCTATCTTCTCCGGGTTGGGAAGGCGCCCGAACGCCAGCAGCTGGCATGACACGTAAGCGGTGCGATGGATGATGACCTATACGTGCCCCCGCAAAGTAAAAAAAGGCCGCTCAGCGAACTGAGCGGCCTTTTGCTGACAGCTTTTCGTCAAGCGGCTTACGCCGCGTGGGTTACTCGGCCGGGTGCTGCTGATGCGGTTGCGGCTCGTCCGTCGGCGTTTCGGCCGGCGACGACTCGGGTGTACCGAACTCGAACGCCTCTTCCGCGGCGATCTGATCGAAACGGTCGCGATCGGACGCTTCCTTCTGCTTGCGCGCCTTGTGGAACGCAAGGCCCGTACCGGCCGGAATCAAGCGGCCAACGATCACGTTTTCCTTCAGCCCGCGCAGATCGTCGCGCTTGCCCATGATCGCCGCCTCGGTCAGCACGCGCGTCGTTTCCTGGAACGATGCAGCCGAGATGAACGAATCGGTCGACAGCGAAGCCTTCGTAATACCGAGCAGCACGTTCTCGTACGACGCCGGACGTTTGTCTTCCGCGGTCATCCGATCGTTCTCGTCGAGCATGTCGGAACGCTCGACTTGTTCGCCCGGAATGAAACGCGTATCGCCGTTATCGACGATCTGCACGCGTCGCAGCATCTGACGCACGATCACTTCGATGTGCTTGTCGTTGATCTTCACGCCTTGCAGACGGTACACGTCCTGCACTTCGTCGACGATGTAGCGCGACAATGCCTCGATACCCTGCAAACGCAGGATGTCGTGCGGATCGGCCGGACCGTCCACGATCATCTCGCCCTTGTTGACGACCTGACCATCGTGGACCAGCACCTGCTTTTCCTTCGCGATCAGGAACTCGTGCTGGTTGCCCTCGAGATCCGTGATGACGAGACGCTGCTTGCCCTTGGTGTCCTTACCGAACGAAACCGTACCCGTGACTTCCGCCAAAATGCCGGCGTCCTTCGGCGAACGTGCTTCGAACAGCTCGGCCACACGCGGCAGACCGCCGGTAATGTCACGCGTCTTTTGCGATTCCGTCGGAATCCGCGCGAGCACTTCACCGACCTGCACTTGCTGACCGTCCTTCACCGTGATCAGTGCGCCGACTTGGAAGCCGATCTGTACCGAGTGCTCGGTACCGGGGATCTTCACTTCCTCGCCGCTCACGTCGAGCAGTTTCACCTGCGGACGAACACTCTTGCTCGCCTGCGAGCCGCGGCGCTTCACGTCGATTACGACGAGCGTCGACAGCCCCGTCACATCGTCGATCTGCTTGGCAACCGTCACGCCTTCTTCGACGTTCTCGAACTTCACCGTACCGCCGTACTCGGTGATGATCGGGCGCGTAAGCGGATCCCACGTGGCCAGCACCGTGCCGGCTTTGATCTGCGCACCGTCGAGCTGCAGCAGCGTGGCGCCGTACGGCACCTTGTGACGCTCGCGCTCGCGGCCGTGATCGTCGGTGATCATCGCTTCGCCCGAACGCGAGATGACGATTTGCTCGCCCTTCGCATTCGTCACGTAGCGCATCGTCGCCGTGAAGCGCACCGTACCGTTGCTCTTCGCTTCGACCGACGACGCCACTGCCGCACGCGATGCCGCGCCGCCGATGTGGAACGTCCGCATCGTGAGCTGCGTACCCGGTTCGCCGATCGACTGCGCCGCGATCACACCGACCGCTTCGCCGACGTTCACGAGGGAGCCGCGGCCCAAGTCGCGCCCGTAGCAGGCGGCGCATAGGCCATAGCGCGTTTCGCAAGTGAGCGGCGTGCGCACGCGCACTTCGTCGATGCCCAGACGCTCGATTTCTTCGACGGCCGTTTCGTCCAGCAACGTGCCGACTTCGTACAACGTCTCTTGCGATTCGGGGTTGACGACGTCCGCCGTTGCCACGCGGCCGAGGATACGGTCGCGCAATGCTTCGACGACTTCACCGCCTTCGACGAGCGCCTTCATCGCCACGCCGTTGCTCGTGCCGCAATCCTCTTCCGTCACGACGAGATCTTGTGTCACGTCGACGAGACGACGCGTCAAGTAGCCCGAGTTCGCCGTCTTCAACGCCGTATCCGCCAGACCCTTACGCGCGCCGTGCGTCGAGATGAAGTACTGCAGCACGTTCAGGCCTTCGCGGAAGTTCGCCGTAATCGGCGTCTCGATGATCGAGCCGTCCGGCTTGGCCATCAAGCCGCGCATACCGGCAAGCTGACGAATCTGCACGGCCGAGCCGCGGGCGCCCGAGTCGGCCATCATGTAGATCGAGTTGAACGACTCTTGACGCACTTCATTGCCGTCGCGATCGGTCACGGGCTCGGTCGACAGTTGCTCCATCATCGCCTTGCCGACCGCCTCCGACGTAGCCGACCAAATGTCGACGACGTTGTTGTAGCGCTCTTGCGCGGTGACGAGACCCGACATGTACTGGCGGTCGTACTCCTTCACCTTCTTTGCCGCATCGCCGACGATGACTTCCTTCTGCGGCGGCACGAGCATGTCGTCCACGCAGATGGAGATACCGGCGCGCGTCGCGAGGCGAAAGCCCGACTGCATCAATTGATCGGCAAAAATCACCGTCTCGCGCAAACCGCAGCGGCGGAATGCCGTGTTGATCAGACGCGAGATTTCCTTCTTCTTGAGCGGCTTGTTCAGTACGGAGAACGGCAAGCCCGGCGGCAAGATTTCCGACAGGATCGCGCGGCCGACCGTGGTCGGATAGAGCGAGATCTTCGGCACGAACTTCGGCGCGCCTTCGGACGTATCCTCGTTCGCCACCATTTCGGTGATCCGCACGTTCACGCGCGAGGCAAGCTCGACTTCTTTGTTCTCGTACGCACGCAGTGCTTCCGATACGCCCGTGAAGGACATGCCTTCACCCTTGCCGTTCACCGCTTCGCGCGTCGCGTAGTACAGGCCGAGCACGATATCCTGCGACGGCACGATCGACGGGTCGCCGTTGGCCGGGAACAAGATGTTGTTCGACGCAAGCATGAGCGTGCGCGCTTCCATCTGCGCTTCGAGCGACAGCGGCACGTGCACGGCCATCTGGTCACCGTCGAAGTCGGCGTTGAACGCCGCGCAAACGAGCGGGTGCAGTTGAATCGCCTTACCTTCGATCAGTACCGGCTCGAACGCCTGAATACCGAGACGGTGCAGCGTCGGTGCACGGTTGAGCATCACGGGGTGCTCGCGGATCACCTCTTCGAGGATGTCCCACACCACCGCCGTTTGGTTCTCGACTTCCTTCTTCGCCGCCTTGATGGTCGTCGCGACGCCCATCACTTCAAGCTTGTTGAAGATGAACGGCTTGAAGAGTTCGAGCGCCATCAGCTTCGGCAAACCGCACTGGTGCAGCTTCAGCGTCGGACCCACCACGATGACCGAACGGCCCGAGTAGTCGACGCGCTTGCCCAGCAGGTTCTGGCGGAAGCGGCCGCCCTTGCCCTTGATCATATCGGCGAGCGACTTCAACGGACGCTTGTTGGCACCCGTCATCGCCTTGCCCCGGCGACCGTTATCGAGCAGCGAATCGACGGCTTCCTGCAGCATCCGCTTTTCGTTGCGGACGATGATTTCAGGTGCCTTCAACTCGAGCAGGCGCTTTAGCCGGTTGTTCCGGTTGATGACGCGGCGATAGAGGTCGTTCAGATCCGACGTAGCGAAACGGCCGCCGTCGAGCGGCACGAGCGGACGCAATTCGGGCGGCAGCACGGGCAGCACTTCGAGCACCATCCATTCGGGCTTGATGCCCGAACGCTGGAACGCCTCGAGCACCTTCAGGCGCTTCGCGTACTTCTTGATCTTCGCTTCCGAGCCCGTGTTCTTGAGCTCCGTGCGCAACGTCTCGACTTGCTCGTCGATGTTGATCGCGCGCAGCAGCTCGCGCACGCCCTCCGCGCCCATTTCGGCGCGGAACTCGTCACCGTACTCTTCGACCTTGTTGTAGTAATCCTCCTCGGTCATGATTTGCCGCGCCTTCAGCGGCGTCATGCCCGGATCGATGACTACGTAGGCCTCGAAGTACAGCACGCGCTCGATGTCGCGCAGCGTCATGTCGAGCACCATGCCCAGACGCGACGGCAGCGACTTCAAAAACCAAATGTGCGCGACGGGCGAGGCCAGTTCGATATGGCCCATGCGTTCGCGACGCACCTTGGCGAGCGTCACTTCGACGCCGCACTTCTCGCAGATCACGCCACGATGCTTCAGGCGCTTGTACTTGCCGCACAAGCATTCGTAATCTTTGATCGGCCCGAAGATTTTCGCGCAGAACAAGCCGTCGCGCTCGGGCTTGAACGTACGATAGTTGATCGTCTCGGGCTTCTTGACTTCGCCGAACGACCAAGAACGGATCTTGTCGGGCGAGGCAAGACCGATTTTGATCGCATCGAAAACTTCTTCTTGTTGGACTTGCTTGAATAGATCGAGCAAAGCTTTCATCGCTTTTCTCCAGAGAAAACGCCGGGCCGCCCCAAGTTTTTATCTCCCCCCGTTGGGGGGGAGGCCTGCCGTTCGCGGCAGGTCTGGGGGGCCAATATCAGTCCGATTAGTTCCGGTCCAGGTCGATGTCGATACCGAGCGACCGGATTTCCTTCACCAACACGTTGAACGACTCGGGCATGCCGGCGTCGATCACGTGGTCGCCCTTGACCAGGTTCTCGTACACCTTGGTCCGGCCCGTCACGTCGTCCGACTTCACGGTCAGCATTTCCTGCAACACATAAGATGCACCGTACGCTTCGAGCGCCCACACTTCCATTTCACCGAAGCGCTGACCGCCGAACTGCGCCTTACCGCCAAGCGGCTGCTGTGTCACGAGCGAGTAAGGACCGGTCGAACGGGCGTGCATCTTGTCGTCCACCAAGTGGTGCAGCTTGAGGTAGTGCATGTAGCCCACCGTGACGGAGCGTTCGAACGCCTCGCCCGTGCGGCCGTCGTACAGGCGCACCTGGTTCTTCGATTTCGTCATGCCAAGCTGCTCGGCGATGTCGTCCGGGAACGCGAGATCAAGCATCTTCGACATTTCCTCTTCGGTCGCACCGTCGAATACCGGCGTCGCAAACGGCACACCTTCGCGCAGGTTCTTCGCGAGCTCGACGATGTCGTCGTCCGAGAAGCTATCGAGCTCTTCGGCGCGGCCGGAATCGTTGTAAAGCTTGGTCAGGAACACGCGTAGCTCCTCGATCTTCGCCTGACGCTGCAGCATCTCGCCGATACGCCAGCCGAGGCCCTTCGCGGCCCAGCCCAAGTGCACTTCGAGCACCTGACCGACGTTCATCCGCGACGGCACGCCGAGCGGGTTCAGCACGACGTCGGCCGGACGGCCGTCGGCCATGTACGGCATGTCTTCGATCGGAACGATCTTGGACACGACGCCCTTGTTGCCGTGACGGCCGGCCATCTTGTCGCCAGGCTGCAGGCGGCGCTTGACGGCCAGGTATACCTTGACCATCTTGAGCACGCCCGGGGGCAACTCGTCGCCTTGCGTGAGCTTCTTGCGCTTCTCTTCGAAGGCCAGGTCGAACTGGTGGCGCTTCTGTTCGATCGAATCCTTGATCGCTTCGAGTTGCGCGGCAGCCTCTTCGTCGGCCAGACGAATATCGAACCAGTGATAGTGATCGAGATCTTCCAGATACGCTTGGTCGATCTTCGTGCCCTTGGCGAGCTTCTTCGGACCGCCGTTCGCGACCTTACCGACGAGCATGCGCGCCAAACGCTGGAACGCGTCGCCTTCGACGATACGCAACTGATCGTTCAAGTCCAGGCGATAGCGCTTCAGTTCATCGTCGATGATCTGCTGCGCACGCTTGTCGCGCTGGATACCTTCGCGCGTGAACACCTGCACGTCGATGACCGTGCCGCTCATGCCCGAGGGCACGCGCAGCGACGTGTCTTTCACGTCCGAGGCCTTCTCGCCGAAGATCGCACGCAAGAGCTTCTCTTCCGGCGTCAGCTGCGTTTCGCCCTTCGGCGTCACCTTGCCGACGAGCACGTCGCCCGCTTCGACTTCGGCGCCGATGTAGACGATGCCCGACTCGTCGAGACGGCCCAGTTGCACTTCGGCCAGGTTCGAGATGTCGCGCGTGATTTCCTCAGGCCCGAGCTTCGTGTCGCGAGCGACAACGTTGAGCTCTTCGATGTGGATCGACGTGTAACGATCGTCGGCCACGACCTTCTCCGAGATCAGGATCGAATCCTCGAAGTTGTAGCCGTTCCACGGCATGAACGCGACGAGCATGTTCTGGCCGAGCGCGAGCTCGCCCAGATCCGTCGACGCGCCGTCGGCCAGGACGTCGCCGCGCGCAACCATGTCGCCGACCTTCGCGATCGGACGCTGGTTGATGTTCGTGTTCTGATTCGAACGCGTGTACTTGATCAAGTTGTAGATGTCGACGCCGACTTCACCGGCCACCGCTTCTTCATCGTTCACGCGAATGACGATACGGCCCGCATCGACGTAATCGACGACGCCGCCGCGCAGCGCTTGCACCGTGGTGCCCGAGTCGACGGCAACCGTGCGCTCGATCCCCGTACCGACGACCGGCTTTTCCGGACGCAGACACGGCACAGCCTGACGCTGCATGTTCGAGCCCATCAACGCGCGGTTCGCATCGTCGTGCTCGAGGAACGGGATCAGCGATGCGGCAACCGAGACGATCTGCGACGGCGCCACGTCCATGTACTGGATGCGGTCCGGCGTGACCATCAGCGTTTCGCCCGCTTCACGCGAAGAGACGAGCTCATCGGTCAACGTACCGTCTTCGGCCACCGCCGCGTTCGCCTGCGCGATCACGTAACGACCTTCTTCGATCGCCGACAGGTAATCGATTTGGTTGGTCACCTTGCTGTCCGCGACCTTGCGATACGGTGTTTCGAGGAAGCCGTATTCGTTCAAGTGCGCGTAGAGCGCGAGCGAGTTGATCAGACCGATGTTCGGGCCTTCCGGTGTTTCGATCGGGCACACGCGGCCGTAGTGGGTCGGGTGCACGTCGCGCACTTCGAAGCCCGCACGCTCGCGCGTGAGACCGCCCGGCCCCAGTGCGGAGACACGACGCTTGTGCGTGATCTCCGACAGCGGGTTCGTTTGGTCCATGAACTGCGACAACTGCGACGAACCGAAGAACTCGCGAATCGCCGACGAAATCGGCTTCGAGTTGATCAAATCGTGCGGCATCAGGTTTTCGCTTTCGGCTTGGCCGAGGCGTTCCTTCACCGCGCGTTCGACACGCACGAGACCGGCGCGGAATTGGTTCTCCGCGAGTTCGCCGACGCAGCGCACGCGACGATTGCCGAGGTGGTCGATGTCGTCGACTTCGCCCTTGCCGTTGCGCAGCTCGACGAGAATCTTGATCGTCGCGAGGATGTCGTCGTCCTGCAGCGTCATCGGGCCCGTGATCTCGTCACGGCCGACGCGGCGGTTGAACTTCATGCGGCCGACCTTCGAGAGATCGTACGCGTCTTCGTTGTAGAACAAACGATTGAACAGCGCCTCGACCGCTTCTTCGGTCGGCGGCTCGCCCGGGCGCATCATGCGGTAGATCGCGATGCGTGCGGCGGTCTTGTCGGTCGTCTCGTCGATACGCAGCGTCGACGAAATGTACGGACCTTGATCCAGATCGTTCGTATAGAGCGTCTGAATGTCCTTGACCTTCGCTTCGCGCAGCTTCTCGAGCGTGCCTTCGGCGATTTCCTCGTTCGCGTTCGCGATGACTTCGCCCGTCTCGCTGTCGATCACGTTCTTCGCAAGCACGCGGCCGAGCAGGTAGTCCTCGGGCACCGAGATGAACTTCGTCTTCGCGTTTTCGAGATCGCGAATGTGCTTCGCATTGATCCGCTTGTCTTTCTGGACGATGACGTTGCCGTCGCGGTCCGAGATGTCGAAGCGCGCGACTTCGCCACGCAGGCGCTCGGGGACGAACTCCATCTGCGCACCTTCGCCCATGAGGGTGAAGTTGTCGAAGACGAAGAAGTTCGCGAGGATCTGCTCGGGCGTGAGACCGATCGCCTTCAGCAAAATCGTGACCGGCATCTTACGGCGACGGTCGACGCGGAAGTAGAGGATGTCCTTCGGATCGAACTCGAAGTCGAGCCACGAGCCACGGTACGGAATGATCCGTGCCGAGAACAGCAACTTGCCCGAACTGTGTGTCTTGCCCTTGTCGTGTTCGAAGAACACGCCCGGCGAGCGGTGAAGCTGCGAGACGATGACACGCTCGGTACCGTTGATGACGAACGAGCCGGTCGGCGTCATGAGCGGAATTTCGCCCATGTAGACTTCCTGCTCCTTCACTTCCTTGACGACTGGCTTGCTCGGCGATTCCTTATCGAGCAACACCAGCCGTACCTTGGCGCGCAGGGCGGAACAGTAGGTGAGACCGCGCTGCTGGCATTCCTTGATGTTGAATGCCGGCGGCGACAACGCGTAGCTCACGAACTCGAGGCGCGCGAAACCATTGTGCGAGACGATGGGAAAAACGGACGTGAACGCAGCCTGCAAACCCTCGGGTTTGCGAGCATTCGCGAGCACGTCGGCTTGCAGGAATGTGCTGAATGATTCAAGCTGGGTGGCCAGCAGGAAAGGTACTTGGTGAACGATGGAGCGCTTCGCAAAACTCTTGCGAATGCGCTTCTTCTCGGTGAAGGAATATTGCATACGATCTCCGAATCACGGCGGGCATGGTGTCGAGGCGAGGCGCCAGGATGAGACAACCCGAGTGTTCACCGACTGAGACCCGATGGCCGTCCTGTGGCTTGAACGAGCCTAGAAGCTTGGTGGTTGGCCGCTACCAACCGCTGGCTGACGGCAGCGGATGCCATTGTTGCCCGCTGCCCGACCAAACTTGCCTTCTGCAGTCGCTTCAGAAGACAAAGAAAAATGCCGGTCGACGTGCGCCCGAAGGCGAGTGGAAAGACAATTTTCTTTGGCCTCTGGGGCTGATATTCCGTCGGCACGAGGCCCAGCGAAACACAGTCCCCACAAAGCACAAAAAGGCCGGCGGTGAAAGCCGCCAGCCTTCGCACAACGCGAGGGGCCTTACTTGATTTCAGCCTTCGCGCCGGCTTCTTCCAGCTTCTTCTTCGCTTCTTCGGCAGCAGCCTTGGGCACCGCTTCCTTCACGGGCTTCGGTGCACCGTCGACGAGGTCCTTCGCTTCCTTCAGGCCCAGGCCCGTCAGTTCGCGAACAGCCTTAATCACCGAAACCTTGTTCGCACCGACTTCCGTCAGGTTGACCGTGAATTCGGTTTGCTCTTCAGCTACAGCAGCCGCGCCGCCGCCCGCCGGGCCCGCCACTGCGACAGCAGCGGCCGACACGCCAAACTTCTCTTCGAACGCCTTGACCAGGTCGTTCAGTTCCAGAACCGACATCGAGCCAACGGCTTCGAGGATGTCTTCTTTTGCGATTGCCATGTGAAATACTCCTAAATTGAATTCGGATACAGCCGGCGATCCGTTACGCTCGACCGAAGTGCGCCATGCGCCGCCGGTTTAGGCAGCTTCTTCCGCTTGCTTCTTCTCGGCGAGCGCGGCGAGCGCGCGCGCAAAGCCCGAAACAGGCGCTTGCATGACGAACAACAGCTTGGAGAGCAGCTCCTCACGGCTCGGGATGGTGGCAAGCGCTTGCACGGCTGCCTTGTCCATCACGTTGCCTTCGTACGAGCCGGCCTTGATGATCAACTTGTCATTGCTCTTGCCGAAGTCGTTGACGACCTTGGCGGCGGCAATGGCATCTTCCGAGATGCCGTAGATCAGAGGACCGGTCATCTGCTCGGCCAACGGAGCAAACGGGGTACCTTCGACAGCGCGACGCGCCAGCGTGTTCTTCAACACGCGTAGGTACACCTTCTGCTCGCGCGCTTTCGCGCGCAGCTTCGTCAGATCGCCAACCGTGATCCCACGATACTCGGCCAGGACCATGGTCTGAGCCTTCGCGACTTGCGCGGAAATCTCAGCCACGACGGCCTGCTTATCTTCTTTGTTCAGTGGCACGGTTAACCTCCAGATTCGGTGTATCGAACAGCTAAGCCCAACACACCGCGTTCAACAACGGCGTCCGAGGGTTAGGAGTATTTCGTCCATCGATCTCACGCATCGCTGCGTGCGGCCCATGGGCTCAATCACTACAAAACTTTTTCGGGTTCGCCATCTGCGTTGGCTGATATTAAGGAAACGCCTACCTGCTGCGCCTCCGCCAACGGTCTTTGACAACCGGCCGCGCGAGGCTACTGCCCTCTCGCGACCGCCCAAAGCCCTTTATTACCGCGCCGGCCGGCCATTGCCGCACCCGCGCGATTCATTTCTTACTGCTGTGCGGCGAGCGACGCTTGGTCGACGCGTACACCAACGCCCATCGTGCTCGACAGAGCGATCTTGCGCAGGTACACGCCCTTGCTCGTAGCCGGCTTGGCCTTTTGCAGCGCTTCGACGAGTGCCGACAGGTTCTTGCGCAGCGCAGCCGGCTCGAACGATGCACGACCGATCGTGGCGTGGATGATCCCGCCCTTGTCGACACGGAACTGCACCTGACCTGCCTTCGCATTCTTCACAGCCTGTGCGACGTCGGGCGTGACGGTGCCGACCTTCGGGTTCGGCATCAAGCCGCGCGGGCCGAGGATCTGACCCAACGTGCCGACGATACGCATCGTGTCCGGCGAAGCGATCACGACGTCGAAATTCAGATTGCCGCCCTTGATCTGCTCGGCGAGATCTTCCATGCCGACGATTTCAGCGCCGGCGGCACGTGCCTGCTCGGCCTTCTCGCCCTGCGCGAATACCGCGACGCGGACCGACTTACCGGTACCGGCGGGCAGCACGACCGAGCCGCGAACAACCTGGTCCGACTTCTTCGCATCGATGCCGAGTTGAACGGCAACGTCGATCGACTCGTCGAACTTCGCCGTGGCGCATCCCTTGACGAGCGTGAGCGCTTCGTCGATCGCGTACAGCTTTTGACGATCGACCTTGCTTGCGAATGCTTGCAGACGCTTGGAAACCTTAGCCATTTACACGCCCTCCACGGTGATGCCCATCGACCGGGCGCTGCCGGCAATCGTACGAACCGCGGCGTCCAAATCGGCAGCCGTGAGGTCAGGCATCTTTGCCTTGGCGATGTCTTCAGCTTGCGCGCGCGTGATCTTACCGACTTTGTCGGTATGCGGCTTGGCCGATCCCTTGTCGATCTTCGCAGCCTTCTTGATCAGGACGGTCGCAGGCGGCGTCTTGAGGATGAACGTGAAGCTCTTGTCGGCGAAGGCGGTGATCACCACGGGAACGGGCAAGCCCGGTTCCATCGCTTGGGTCTGCGCGTTGAACGCCTTGCAGAACTCCATGATGTTCAGGCCGCGCTGGCCCAGTGCCGGGCCAACCGGCGGTGACGGATTGGCTTTACCTGCAGGAATCTGCAGCTTGATAAAGCCGATGATTTTCTTTGCCATGTCGAAAACCTCGTTGGAACGCGTGTGCGTTCGGTGAGTAGTAGCGCGCGTTCGTCGCGATAGGCTGCGACTACTTGCGCTCCTCAACGGCCATAACGCGGACCGTAAGCGCGAAAACGGACCGCCCGCTGCCGGGCGACCCGCTGGAATCTATTACAGCTTTTCGACCTGCCCAAACTCCAACTCGACAGGCGTGGCACGCCCGAAGATCGTGACCGAGACGCGCACGCGCGATTTCTCGTAGTTCACTTCCTCGACGCTGCCATTGAAGTCCGTGAACGGACCATCCTTGACGCGAACCATTTCGCCAACTTCGAACAGCGTCTTCGGCCGCGGCTTTTCGACGCCTTCTTGCATCTGCGACATGATCTTTTCGACTTCCCGAGGGGAAATCGGGCTCGGCTTGTTGCGCGTACCGCCGATAAAGCCCGTGACCTTCGCCGTGTTCTTGACGAGGTGCCACGTTTCGTCGGTCATTTCCATTTCGACGAGCACGTAGCCAGGGAAGAAACGACGCTCGGTCACCGACTTGTGACCGCCCTTCACCTCTACGACCTCTTCCGTCGGAACGAGAATTTGGCCGAACTTGTCTTGCATGCCGGCGCGCTCGATCCGCTCTTGCAGCGCCCGTTGCACGCTCTTCTCCATACCGGAGTAGGCGTGCACGACATACCAACGTTTACCGCTCGGAGATGCCGGAGTATCGCTCATATCATTTCCAACCCAGAATCGCCGAGAAAATGACCCATTCGATGGATTTATCGCTGAGCCACAGCAGGACCGCCATCACCAGCACGAAGCCGAAGACGACGAGCGTGGTTTGCGTTGCTTCCTTGCGAGTCGGCCAGACAACCTTGCGGACTTCTTTGTAGGAGTCCTTGGCGAAAGCGATAAAGCTCTTACCGGAGGAGGAGAGGAGACTGACCACTACACCGGCAACGACGCCGACAGCAAGCGCCGCGCCGCGCACATACCATTCCTGGCCGCTCAGCCAGAAGAAACCCACGAACCCGGCCAAGACCAGCAGTACACCCGCGATAACCATCAACTTGTCGCTGGAAGTATCCACAGCTTCGACGGAAGGATTCGCCATAACACCCTAACGTGCGCCGGCTTGGCGCAGAATTTTGGCAGGGGCAGAGGGAATCGAACCCCCAACCTTCGGTTTTGGAGACCGACGCTCTGCCAGTTGAGCTATACCCCTAAACCATTTGGGGTTGGCCCTACAGCCAACCCCGAAACCGCAGATCAACGAGAACTAACTGGCTTACTCGATGATCTTCGCGACGACACCTGCACCGACCGTGCGGCCGCCTTCGCGAATCGCGAAGCGCAGACCTTCTTCCATGGCGATCGGGGCGATCAGCTTCACCGTGATCGACACGTTGTCGCCCGGCATCACCA
>Ga0207705_10001507_pt1 | contig 18506 bp, 15 predicted proteins | sample KBSC13metaG_FD_184314 | JGI IMG/M metagenome (GOLD analysis project Ga0207705, IMG submission 184314) | Corn rhizosphere microbial communities from Kellogg Biological Station, Michigan, USA - KBS C1-3 metaG (SPAdes) (version 2) | ecosystem: Host-associated > Plants > Roots > Rhizosphere > Soil ... | reverse complement strand
CACCTACCAGATGGACCCGGCCAACAGCGACGAAGCGCTGCGTGAAGTGGCGCTGGACATCGCGGAAGGCGCCGACATGGTGATGGTCAAGCCGGGCATGCCCTACCTGGACGTCGTGCGCCGTGTGAAGGACGAATTCAAGGTGCCGACCTTCGCCTACCAGGTCAGCGGCGAGTACGCGATGCTGCAGGCGGCGTTCCAGAACGGCTGGCTCGATCCGGACAAGGTCATCATGGAGACCATGATGTCGTTCAAGCGTGCCGGGGCGGATGGGGTGCTCACCTATTTCGCGATGGATGTGGCGCGGCGCCTGAAGGCCGCGGCGTAAAGCGAAAACCGCGCTCCGGCGCGGTTTTTTATTGGCCATCGACTGCATGAACGTTACGCATTGTTCATGTGTGACATTTCGAGAGCATTCCGGCAACGCCGAACCATTACCATCGAGGGTGTGAAACCCGCTCCCCCCAACGATTCGCGGACGTCCCCCTACCGCTGGCTGATCCTGGCCGTCGCCACCGTACTGCAAGCCGGTGCGGCATTCGTCACGCAAGGCATCGCCGTGCTGGCCGGTTATCTGCAGAAAGACCTGCACCTGTCCACCACGCAGGTCGGCCTCCTGATCACGGCGTCGAGCGTGGCGCCGATCTTCACCCTGCTGTTCGTCGGCGACCTGCTGGACCGCAAGTCGGAACGCAGCATCATAGTCGCGGGCATGCTGATCATGGCGCTCGGCCTCGTGGGCGCGGGCGGCGCGCCCGGCTTCGTGGTCTTGTGCGTCGCCCTGTTCGTGGTCGGCATGGGGTACAGCACGGTGCAGCCGGGAGGAAGCCGGTCGGTTTCACTATGGTTCAATGGCCACCAGCTGGGGATCGCGATGGGCGTCCGGCAGGCGGGCCTGCCGCTCGGCGGCGCCGCGGCCGCGGCGGCCTTGCCCTTCCTCGTCGGCGTCCAGGGCTGGCGCGCTGCGTTTCTTTGGAGTGTCGCCGTCGTGCTGGCGGCCGGCCTGCTGTTCTGGGCGGTCTATCGCCCGCCGAACCTGCCTGGCCGTTCCGGCAAGCGTGCCGTGCTGACCGTCTTTTTCCTGATCAGGATGGTGCGCCAGCGCTGGATGCAGCGCGTCGTCTGGTCCGGCATGGCACTGGTCGGCACGCAATACGGCATCGTCGTCTTCCTGATGCTGTTCCTGCGCGACCGGTTCGGCATGCCGCTGCATGAAGGCGGTTGGCTGCTGCTGTTGATGCAGTTGTGCGGCGGCGTGGGACGCATCGTGTTGTCGGTCTGGAGCGACCGGTGCGGGAAGTCGGGCGACCGGTTCTTGCCGGTGGGCGCCAGCATGGTGGTCACCTGTCTCGGCCTGCTTGCCCTGGTCAATCTGCCGTCCGATGTGCCGCGTGCCTGGCTGCCTGGGCTGATTGCCGTGCTCGGCTTTTTTGCGCTGGGCTGGTATGGGCCGTGGGTCACGTACATCGCGGATTCCGCGCCGGCGGACAGTGTGGGCCTGGCCCTGGGCGCGGCCATGACCGTGAACCAGATCGCGATCGTCCTGACCCCGCCCGCGCTCGGCATGATCCATGATGCGACCGGAGATTATGGAGCCGTGTGGGGGGTGTTGATCGGGTGGGTCGTGGCGACGTTGCTGCTTTTGCACATACTTGCTCGGTTTCAAAAGCCCAAAGCGGCCGCGGCATGAAACCCGGTGCTATGATGGTCGAGCGCATGGTTGATCCGATTTGCGCGCTTGTCCGACGCACAAGGTCTCACAACGTGAAAGACTGCCATGCCGAAATCGACGGGTGTCAATTGGTCGCGCTTTTCCCCCATCCAGGTCCTGGAAAAATATAGCGCTCATACATTTGACCGGCGCTACGGCACGGAGACGAGCACATTTGCCGACCTGAAGACACTCGACATCGCCAGCGAGCATAAACGCCACGGCGAGCGCTACCAGCCGTCTCCCGTCTATTCCTTGCGACACCTGCTGCGCCGCCTCGGTATCGACTATCCCGCCTTTTCGTTCATCGATTTTGGCTCAGGCAAGGGCCGGACTTTGCTGATCGCCGGAGAGCTGCCGTTCAAGAATGTGATCGGGGTGGAATTCAGCAAGGAGCTGCATCTGCTCGCCGAGCGGAATATCGAACGCTATCCCCGGCGCGGCGCGGGCATGATCCGCGCGGTGCACGCCGATGCCTGCCAGTTCGAGCCGCCCCCGGATAACCTCGTCCTCTACTTTTTCAATCCGTTCAACCGGCCGGTGTTGAGCGAGGTACTGGCCAACATCAACGCCTCGTTGAAAGCGATGCCGCGCAAGGTCATTCTCATCTACCTCTTCCTGCCGAACGAAGAATGGCTGTCGGCATTGGACCGTTTCAGCCTGCGCGAAAAGTGGCATCACTACTGCGTGTTCGAATACACGCCGCCGCCCATGCACCAGGCCTCCTGAATCGAGCAGCGCGCCGCACGCTACCGCGGCGGTTTGTATTCCGGGAACATTTCCTTGTACAGGAAGTTCATCAGCTCCTGCGTATCCTGCGGTCGTGCCGACAGCGTGACGACGCGGTTCAGGCGATGCGAGTCCCACTCGAAGTCGCCGGTCTTTTCCTTGCGGATCAGCTCGATCATCTTCTTGACGATCGCCGTCTCGATGTCCGGCTCGCTGCCGCGTTCGACCGTCACGGCCGTCAGCCAGCGGCGCTTGAAGTTGGGGTTCCAGCCGCGGAATTTCAGGTCGGCCGTGCTGAACGTCTTGTTGGTGACGCTGAACACGCCGCCCGTCTCGTTCGGATCCTGGCCGCCGCGACCGTTGATGGCGGCGATGTTGGCGAGCGCGTTGCGATTGCCGCGCGCCGCTTCGCTTTCCTCGGCCTGGTCGGTCTGCGCCGGGGCGCCGCGGCGCTTGCGCTGGGCCTCGATATAGGCCTGCATGTCGACTTCCTGCGGCGGCGCCTTGGTCTCTTCCTTCGGCTTTGGCTGCGGCTTTTCCTCGACCGGCTTGACGTCCGGCACGGTGATCGTGTTCGGCAGGCGCGGCATCGTGATGCGCGGCGGCGTGAACTTCGGTGCGGCGGCCGCCTTGGCCGTATGCTTCGGCGCCTGCTCGGCCGGCTTGGCGGCGGGCTTGTTCTGCTTCAGTGGCGGCAGCCAGACGATGGCTTCGCCGGACTTGGGCGGCGCATGCCGCTCCGCCTTCGGCTGGACCAGCCAGACGAGCACCAGCAGCAGGTGCAGCGCGATCGTGAGAGCGATGCCGGTCCGGTTCGGACTCTTCTGCCCATAGGCGACCACTTTCCGTCCGGGCAACGGCTGGCCGCAATGTACGCAGACATCGCTATCTTCCATCGCAATATGGGAATGGTCACGCAAGATAATGAACGCCCCGGCTCGGAGGCCAATAAAAAGATAAAGACGATGCGCAGTCTAACCGGTTTGGTTACCCTGCGCATGCGCTGTTAAGGTTCTGTAATGAGCTTACAAGCCGGGTAGCTTAATGGTTGTTACAGTGTGTATCAACCTTGCCACAAAGAATTTCTTCAGGCGACCTTGCTGAGGACGACCTTCGGCTCCAGCTCCATCTCGACGAGCTGGGCATCCGTCATCGGGCCGGTGCCGCTGTATTTGTCGAGGTACAGGTAGATCACGGGCGTGATGTACAGCGTGATGACCTGGGAGAAGATCAGGCCGCCGCACACGGCCAGGCCCAGCGGCTGGCGCAGCTCGGCGCCGGCGCCGAGGCCGAGGGCGATCGGCAGCGCGCCCATCAGCGCTGCCAGGGTCGTCATCATGATCGGGCGGAAGCGCAGGATGCACGCCTCGCGGATCGCCCGCTCCGGCGCCATGCCCTGGTTGCGCTGGGCGTCGAGGGCGAAGTCGATCATCATGATCGCGTTCTTTTTCACGATACCGATCAGCATCAGGATGCCGATGATGGCGATCATCGTCAGGTCCAGGTTGAACAGACGCAGGGTCAGCAGCGCCCCCACGGCGGCCGACGGCAGGCCAGCCAGGATCGTGATCGGGTGGATAAAACTTTCGTACAGCACGCCCAGCAGCACATAGATCACGCCGACGGCCGCGACGATCAGGATCAGCTGGCTCGACTGCGAATCCTGGAACACGGCCGCATCGCCACCATACTTGGTGATGATGGATGCCGGCAGCTTCATGTCGCGGCCCATCTGCTCGATGGCGGCCGTGGCGTCGCCCAGCGGTGCGTCGGGCGCCAGGTTGAACGACAAGGTGATCGCCTGCAGCTGGCCCTGGTGGTTGACGGCGATCGGGCCGACGGTGCGCCTGACGGTCGCCACGCTGGACAACTGCACCAGCTGCCCCGTCTTGCTGCGCACCGACAGGCGCGACAGTGCATCCTCGAACTGGCGGTCCTCGTTCGCCGTTTCCAGGATCACGTAATAGCTGGCCGCGCTCGAATAAATGGTCGACACCTGGCGTTCGCCGAACGCCGCGTACAGCGCCGTGCGGATGTCGCCCAGCTGCACGCCAAGCAGGTTGGCCTTGTCGCGGTCGATGTCGAGCTTGGCCTGCAGGCCCTTGTCCTGCGTGTCGCTGGTGACGTCGCGGAACATCGGGTTGTTGCGCATGCGCTCCATGTACTCGTTGGCCCACTGGCTGATGTCGGCGCCGGACACGCTCTGCAACGTGTACTGGTAGCGACTCTTGCTCGGGCGGCCGCCCAGTTGCAGGTTTTGCACCGGTGCCATGTAAACATTGATGCCAGCGATCTTGTGCGTGGCCTTGCGCAGGCGGTCGACGACCTGCGGCATCTTGTCGCGCTGGGCGCGTGGTTTCAGCACGATGAACATGCGGCCACCGTTGCCGCCGCCCGAGAACGACGTGACGTCCTGCACGGCGGGATCGGCCTGGATGGCCTGCGCCACCTTCGTCTGCAGCTCGACCATCGCGGACGACGAGATGTCCTCGGCCGCTTCCGTCGTCACGCGCAGCTGGCCGATGTCTTCCTCGGGGAAGAACCCTTTCGGAATGGTCGTGTACAGCACGACGGTCAGCGCGAACGTGCCGAACGCGGCCAGCAGCACGATGAAGCGGTGTTTGAGCGCCACGTCGAGCGTGGTTTCGTACGCATTGCGTAGCGCCGTAAAACCCCGTTCGAAATGGCGGCCGATGAAACTCTTCTCTTCCGTGTGGTCGTGACCCTGACTTTGCCCATGCTCCGGCAGCAACCGCGACGCCAGCATCGGCACCAGCGTCAGCGACACGGCGGCGGACACCAGGATCGCCAGGCCGACGATCACGGCGAATTCGTGGAACAGCAGGCCGATCACGCCGGGCATGAAGAAGATCGGGATGAACACGGCAACGAGCGACACGGAAATCGAGACGATCGTGAACCCCATCTCGCGCGAGCCGTCGAGCGCCGCGCGCAGCGGCTTCTTGCCCATCTCGATGTGGCGCACGATGTTTTCCAGCACGACGATGGCATCGTCGACGACGAGGCCGACGGCGAGCGTGATGCCCAGCAGCGACACGTTGTCGAGGCTGTAGCCGAGCCAGAACAGCAGCGCCAGCGCGCCCAGCAGGGAAATCGGCATCGTGATCGCGGGGATGAACGTGGCCGACGCGCGGTGCAGGAACAGGAAGATCACGAGCACGACGAGGCCGACCGTGAGCGCCAGCGTGAAATTCACGTCGTGGATCGCCTCGCGGATCGACTTCGAGCGGTCGTTGACGAGGTTGATCTTGACGGAGCCTGGGAGCTGCGCCTGGAAGCGCGGCAGCAGGCGGCGCACGCCGTCGACCACTTCGACCGTGTTGGCGTTCGGCTGGCGCTGCACGAGCAGCACGATGGCGCGTTCGCCGTTATAGGCGCCGTAGGCCTTGGTCGACTGGTAGCTGTCCTCGACGACCGCCACGTCCTTCAGGTGCACCGGCAGGTTGTCGCGCGTGGCCACGATCAGGTTCTCGAAATCGGCCGCCTTCATCATCTGCGCCGGGCCCTGGATGGTCAGCGTCTGCTGCGGGCCGTCGAGGATGCCCAGCGCGGAATTCGAGTTGGCGGAGCGCAGCGCCGTCGCCAGTTCGTCCATCGTGATGTTGCGGGCGTTCATGAGGTCGGTCTTCGCGCGCACGCGCACGGCGAAGCGCTTGCCGCCGTTGACGGACACCTGCGCGACGCCCGGCAACGTGGAAATCGCGGGCGACACGAGGTTCTCGGCGTAGTCGTTCAGCTCCGACAGGTTCATCGACGGCGACGTCATCGTCATGAACAGCACGGGCGCGTCGGCCGGGTTGACCTTGCGGTACGACGGCATCGTCGTCATTTCCTGCGGCAGCTGGCGCTGCGCGGCGAGCAGCGCGGCCTGCACGTCGACGGCGGCCGCGTTGACGTCGATCGACGGGTCGAATTCCAGCGTCAGGGACGTGTTGCCCTGCGTACTCGTCGACGTGATCAGGTTGATGCCGGCGATGGACGAGAACTGCTTCTCGAGCGGCAGCGCGACGGACGACGCCATCGTCTCCGGGCTCGCGCCGTCCAGGTTGGCGTTGACGTTGATGACGGGCGTGTTATAGCTGGGCAGCGCCGCCACGGGGATGTGCGAATAGGCCAGGATGCCGACCAGGATCAGGCTGATCGACAGCAGCACGACCATCACGGGCCGGCGGATGCACAGTTCGGACAGGTTCATCGTGTTCAGCCCTTGGCGGCGACGTGGACGGCTTGGCTGGCAGCGCCGTTGTCACTACCTTTATTCAACTCGGACGCCAGGCGCACCTTGGCCCCCGGCCGCACGTTCTGCTTGCCGTCCGTAATGACCTGCTCGCTGCCGGCGAGACCGCTGACGGCAGCGTCGACGCCGGCGCCGTACACGCGCTGCACGGGCACGAGGCGCGCCGACAGGTCCTTGTCCAGCACGTACACGAACGTGCCCTGGGCATTCGTGATGATGGCGTTCTGCGGGATCACGACGGCATCCTTCAGCGTCTGCACGATGACCTTGGTGCCCACGTACTGGCCGGGCCACAACGTGGTCTCGCGGTTGTCGAACTCGGCTTTGACCTTGATCGTGCCGGCTTGCGGGTCGACCGTGTTGTCGACGAAGCTGAGCTGGCCCTTCACCGGCGGCAGGTCGGCCCCGGGCATCGCCTCGACCTCGACCTTGCCCCGCTTCTGCGCGGCCAGCAGCGCCGGCAGGCTGGATTCCGGCAGGGTGAACGCGACGGTGATCGGGTCGAGCTGGGTGATCGTCGTGAGCGACGTGGCCGGCTGCACGAGGCTGCCCGGATAAACGTTGATGCCGCCCACGCGGCCGGACATCGGCGCGCGGATCGCCGTATAGCTCGTCGTGACGCTGCTCGCGCGCGCGGCCGCGCTGTCGGCCTGCAGGGTGGCGCGGGCCTGGTCGACCTGGGCACGCAGGGTGTCGACGGCGCTCTGGGCGATGAATTTCTGGGCAAACAGGTCCTGGCTGCGCTTGAACTGACGCTCGAGGTCGGCCAGCGAGGCGCGGTCGCGCTCGACCTGGGCCTGGGCCTTGTCGAGGTTGGCGCGGTCTTCGCGGTCGTCGAGCGAGAACATCAACTCGCCCTGCTTGACGAACTGCCCTTCCTTGATGTGGACCTGGCGGATGGTCGCCGTCGTCTGCGGGTGCAGGTCGACGGTGCGGATCGGCGTGACGGTGCCGTTGGCCTGCTGGACGACGGCCACGTCGTGGCGCTGCGGCGCCACCACGTTGACGACGGCCGGCGGCTGCCCGCCCTTGCCCTTGCCGCCCTGGGCGGCGGCGCCATCGGCATGCGAGTCCGACCCATGGTTGAGGATCCACGTACCGGCGCCGGCGACAACGACGATGCCGGCGATGATCGCGATGTTTTTGCTTTTCATTCCATTCCCTGTGCCGCCTCCGGCGGTCGATCTATTTATTTTTTATGCATAAAGCATGGCCCTGGCTGGGCAGAACCAGACTCCGCGGCGATTCTCCCACACGGTTGTATCAGCAATGTTTCTGTCGACAGGAATTTGCGGCGCCGTTGCGCGCAGTGTTCGATTACTTGCCCGGATAATATTCCGGCAGCATGAGGGTCGCTTCCAGGCCGCCCTCGGGATGGTTGGCGAGCGTGATGCTGCCGCCGTGCTGCTCGGCGATGTTGCGGGCAATCGTGAGACCGAGCCCGGTCCCGCCCGACTCGCGCGAGCGCGACGTTTCGACCCGGTAGAACGGATCGAACACGCGCGCCAGTTCGGCGCCCGGGATGCCGGGGCCGGCGTCGCGGATGCGGATGCGCGCCGCGCCGTTGATGCGGTCGACGTTCACCTTGGCCGCCTGGCCGTACTTGACGGCGTTGTCGATCAGGTTGACGAGGCAGCGGCGCAGGTCCATCGGCCGGCCCAGCAGGGCCATGCCGGCATGGCCGGACAAGGTGACGCGCTGGCAGCTCTCGGCCGCGTCGGCGCAGACGGAATCCAGCAGCGAGTCGAGGTCGAGCATCTGCATGGCCTCGCTCGTGTCCATGCTGCGCGCGAGGTCGAGGCCTTCGCGCACCATCGCCTGCATCGCCGACAGGTCGCCGATAAGGCGCTCCTGCAGTTCGGAATCGCTGACCTTTTCCAGGCGCAGGCGCATGCGCGTCAACGGCGTCTGCAGGTCGTGCGTGATGGCGGCCAGCATCTGCGTGCGCTGGAAGATGTACTGGCGGATGCGCGCCTGCATCGCATTGAACGCGGCGCTGGCCTGGCGGATCTCGTCGGCGCCCGTGAGGTCGAGCGGCGGGTGGTTGATGTCGTTGCCGAGGTCTTTCGCGGCCTGGGCCAGCTGCTTCAGCGGACGCGTCGTCATGCGCGCCACGAGGTAGGCGAGGAAGGCGACGCTGACGAGGAAGATCGAGATCGTCCAGGTGAAGTCGGTGCGCTGCGGCGACGTGGCCGAGCGCGGCGGCAGCACGGACAGCATCAGTTCGTCGCCGTCACGCAGGCGCACGCTGAGGCTCTCGCACGTGCCGCGCCACTTCATGCGCAGGAGGCCGAACACGACGGGCTGTTCGCGCGCAGTCGCGCACGCGGCCGGCCGTGCGGCCAGCGAACGCATCACATAACCTTTACCCATGCGCGCGGCCAGCGACTGGGTGAATTCGGAATTGGCTGGCGCCAGCGCCGCCGCGCGGATATCGACGTCGACGAGTTGCATGCCGGGACGGTTCGCGACGTCGAGATAGGCCTTGCGGGCGGACTCCGGGACGATCTCGGTGGCCATGATCAGCTGCTCGGCGCGGTCGAGGTTGTGCAGGTCGCGGAACTCGTCGATGACACGCGCGCGCTCGGCGTCGGCCAGCAACTGGGTCAGCGCGGCCGTCAACAGGATCCCCAGCAAGAGGGTGCCAAACACGCGGCCCGTCATCGAGCCGAGGAACGCTCTCACGCGCTGGGCTCCACCGTGACCTGGCCAGCCAGTACGTAGCCGCCGTTGCGGACGGTCTTGATGATCTGCGGCATGCGCGCATCCTCGCCGAGCTTCTGGCGCAGGCGGCTGATCTGGATGTCGATCGAACGGTCGAACGGATCGGCGTCGCGGCCCTGCGTGAGGTTCAGCAACTGGTCGCGGTTCAGCACGCGGTTCGGGTGTTCGAGGAAGACCCGCAGCAGGCGGAACTCGGCGCCCGACAGCATGATGATGACGCCCTGCGGATTGACGAGGTGACGCGCGGTGAGGTCGAGCGTCCAGCCCGAGAATTTCATCTGCTGCACGTTCTCGGCCTGCGAGGTCGGCGGCATCGCATGGCTGCGGCGCAGCACGCTGCGGATGCGCGCCAGCAGTTCGCGCGGCTCGAATGGCTTCGGCAGGTAGTCGTCCGCCCCCATTTCCAGGCCGAGGATGCGGTCCAGCGGCTCGCTGCGGGCGGTCAGCATGATGACGGGCATGGTCGAATGCGCGCGCAGCTTGCGGCACAGCGTCAGACCGTCGTCGCCCGGCAGGTTGAGGTCGAGCACGATCAGGTCCGGACGCGATTCGTCCAGGATTTTCCACATGGCGTTGCCGTCGGCTGCGGCGAGCGCGCGGTAGCCGTTCGCTTCCAGGTAATCGGCCAGCAGGGAACGGATATCGCGGTCGTCGTCGACGATCAGGATGGTAGATGGATTGTCCATATCGTCATTATCGCGAGTTGGCGATGCAATGAACAGCCACTTTGTATCGGCTTGTATATGGATCTTCCAAGGAAACAAATTGATACAAAGAACGAGACAGCGGAAAAGCTGCGCTTACATCTTCGGCCCATGATGAACACCGTGCGAAGACGACGCGATGCACGCAGATCGGAGCACGAAGAAAAACTTTGGCCGTTTGCCAACTTTTAACCCTGACCAGGAACCTGAGATGAAAACCTATCGCAAACACCTTATCGCTGCCCTGTCCGCGCTGACTCTCGGCGCTGCCGCGCTGGGCGCCCATGCACAAACCGCGGACCAGGCCACCACGCCGCAGGCCCGCCACGGTGCCCACGCGCAGCACCAGAAGCTGACGCCGGAACAGCGCGCGCAATTCCGTGCGCAGCGCATCGCGAAGCTGCACGACGAACTGAAGATCACGCCGGCGCAGGAAAACGCCTGGAACGCGTTCGTCGCCTCGATGCAGCCGCCTGCCCACCAGCAGCACGATCGCGCCGCCTGGGCCAACCTGAAGGCACCGGAACGCATGGCGAAGATGATCGAGCGCCAGAAGCAGCGCACCGCGGCCCTCGAGCAGCGCCAGGGCGCCCTCAACACCTTTTATTCGGTGCTGAACGCGGACCAGAAGAAGACGTTCGACGAGAAGGCGGCGCACTTCGGCCGCGAGCACGGCGGACGTCACGGCTGGCAGCACCGCGGCAATACCGCACAAGGCTGATCGACCGTCATCCCATGAAAAACGGACGCCGCGGCGTCCGTTTTTTTCGTCATTGCAACCTGCTCAACGACCCGAGGAATTTGTTCGCATCCTGGTAACCGATCACGCGGCTATCGGGAATCTCCTTCCCCTGCCGGTCGAACAGGATGATCCCCGGCGGCCCGAACAGCCCGAAGCGCTTGAGCATGGCACGATCGTCCCCGTCATTGGCCGTCACGTCCACCTGCAGCAGCACCGTATTCGCCAGCCGCGCCTTGACGGCCGGATCGACGAACGTCAGCTTTTCCATCTCCTTGCACGACACGCACCAGTCCGCGTAAAAATCCAGCATCGCGGTGCGGCCGTCCGTCGCGGCCAGTGCGGCGTCGAGCTGCGCGACGGTCTTGATGCGCGTGAACGCGAGCGGTTGCGCCGGCGCGGCGCCCGTGAAGCGGGCCAGGGGCGCGAGCGGATCGCGCGCCCCGCTCGCCACGCCGACCAGCTGGAGCGCGCCGAGCACGGCGAACACGGCGCCGACGGCCAGGCCGGCCCAATGGCCATTCTTGCCGAGGCCGCGCAGCAGGTAAAAACCATAGCCGAGCAGCAGCGCGGCCCACAACAGCATCTGCACCAGGCCCGGCAGCACGGGCGCGGCCATCCACAAGGCCATCGCCAGCATCAGCACGCCAAAGAAACGCTTCACGGACTCCATCCACATGCCGGCGCGCGGCAACAGCGAGCCGGCCGACACGCCCACGAGCAGCAGCGGAATGCTCATGCCGATCGCCATCGCGAACAGCGCGGTGCCGCCGATGACGACGTCGCGGGTCTGGCTGATGTAGACGAGCGCACCCGCGAGCGGCGCCGCCACGCACGGGCCGACGATCAGCGCGGAGATCGCGCCCATCACGAACACGCCGGCGAGCTTGCCGGACGACTGGCGGCCGGATGCGGTGGCAAGACGCGTCTGCAGCGCGGCCGGCACCTGCATCTGGAACACGCCGAACATCGACAGCGACATCATGGCGATCAGCAGCGCAAAGCTCGACAGCACCCAGGGATTCTGCAACGCGGCGGCGAGCCCTTCGCCGACGAGGCCGGCCGCCACGCCCAGCGCCGTGTAGACGATGGCCATCCCGAGCGAATACGCGAGCGACAGCACGAAGCCGCGCGTACGGTGCACATGCTTGCCTTCTCCCACGATGATCGACGACAGGATCGGCACCATCGGCAGCACGCAGGGCGTGAACGCCAGGCCGAGGCCCAGTAGGATGAACGCGGGCACGATCGCGAGCAGGCGACCGCCCTGCAGCAGCGATGCGATGCCGGACAGTTCGGACGGTGCCGCGGACGGCGGCGCGGCGGCGGGTGCGGCTGGCACGGCGGCCGCCTGCGTGTCGGCCTGCGGCGCCGGCTGGGTGGCCTGTCCCGGGAACGCGAAGCTGCCGCCCTGCGCCGGCGCGATGCTCATCTGCGGCTCGCTGCCGCCGGCGCCCGGCGTGAGCCGGGCCGAGGCCTCCTGCGGTGGATAGCACAGCCCTTTGTCCGCGCAGCCCTGGCCGGTGGCGTTCAGGGTGAACGGTCCGGCGGCCTCGACGGGAATACGGATCTCGACGCCGTTGTGATACGTCTCGACGTTCTTCTGGAACGTGTCGTCATACTTGATCTTGCCGGGCGGGATGGCGGGTTCGCCCAGCTTCGCGCCGCTTGCTGCGAAATGAAAGCGCTCGCGGTACATGTAGTAGCCGTCGGCGATCGCATAATTCACCACGATCGTGCGCGCATCCAGCATGTGGGCGGAGAACCTGAATGCCTGCTCGGGCGGCAGGAAGTCCTCGTCGGCGTGGGCGGCAGGAATGAAGGCAAAGCAAGCCAGCAGTAGCGCGCACAGCGCGGCCACCAGACGCGCAGCCGGCGAAGAAGAAGATCGGAACATGGATAGTCAGGTTGGTTCGACGCAGCAGCATGGTACACCGGGCGCCCGACCGTTGCACGGCGGCCGGCGAAACCGCGGGACCGTACCGCCGGCGATCGACCGGCTCAGGCAGCCAGCCTGGAGACAGCCTCCGGCCGGCGCTGCGCCGCCAGTGGTGCAGGCTTCGTTTTCTGATCGTTGCCGGTACGGAAGATGCTCACGATACGCGCCAGGTTGCTGGCCTGTTCATCCAGACTTGCCGCGGCCGCCGCGGCCTGTTCCACCAGGGCGGCGTTCTGCTGGGTGGTGTCGTCCAGGTGGGCGATGGCGTCATGGACCTGGTGGATGCCCGATGCCTGCTCGTGCGACGCCGCGGCGATTTCCGACACGAAGGACGACATGCGTTGCACGCTGGACACGACGTCGTCCATTGACGTGCCAGCCTGGCTCACGAGGACGGTGCCGGCCGCGACGCGTTCGACACTTTCATCGATGAGCTGCTTGATCTCCTTGGCCGCCGCGGCGCTGCGTTGCGCCAGGCTGCGCACTTCGCCGGCGACGACCGCGAAGCCGCGGCCCTGTTCTCCCGCCCTGGCGGCCTCGACGGCAGCATTGAGCGCGAGGATATTGGTCTGGAACGCAATACCATCGATGACGCCGATGATGTCGACGATCTTGCGGGCGCTGTCGTTGATCGCTTCCATGGTCGCCACCACCTCGGACACCACCTTGCCGCCACGTTGGGCCACGGCGGAGGCCTGCGTCGCCACCTGGCGGGCCTGGTCGGCATTCGCGGCATTCTCCTTGACGGTGGACCTGATCTCTTCCATCGACGCCGCGGTCTGTTCCAGGTTCGACGCCTGCGACTCGGTACGGGACGACAGGTCCGCATTGCCGAGCGCGATGTCCCTGGTCGTGGCGCCGATGGTATCGACGCCGCCCTGGACCTCGCCCACGATCGTGCGCAGGTTGTCATTCATGCGCCCCAGGGAAGCCAGCAAGCGCGCGGTTTCGTTGCGTCCTTCGGACACGATGCTCGTCGTGAGATCGCCTGCGGCGACGCGTTCCGCGATCTCGACGGCATTGTTCAGCGGCTGGGTCACCGAGCGTGCGATCAGGTAGAGCATCGTGCCGCCGAACGCGAACAGGACGGCGACGGCGGCCAGCATGCCCAGCCTCGTATGCTCGAGCGCGGAAATCCGGGCGTCGAGCAAGCTGTCGAACTGTTCCGTGGCCTTGTGCGCGAACGCGTACTGGGCGTCGATGGCCGTTGTCGTGCGCTTGACGTACTCCGGTCCGGCGAAGGTGAGCGGCTCGGCGTTCACGATCTCCTCCATGGCCAACCGCATGGTCTGCTGCGCCAGCTCGCGCATGTCCCGCATCGGGCCGTCCAGCTGCGCAGCCAGGGCCGGGTTCGCGCGCGCGGCCTTGTCGAACTGGCGGGTCGTCTGGTTCAACCGGTCGGCGACCCGCGCCACGATCGCGGACAGGGCCAACCGGTCTTCCCTGCTGGCGGCCTTGGCGGCCAGCAAACCTGCCCCCTTGGCGCGCATCTTGCCGAGTTCCTCGGACAGGTAAGGCAACTGGTAATAGATGGCCTGAACCAGCTGATAGGAATCCACGCTCGGATCCAGGTTCAGGCCAAAATGGTCGGCCACCTGGTCCTCGACGGCAAGCAGCTTGGGTACCAGGGCCGTATGCGCCTCGTAGCTTTGCGGAACCGTGATCGTCCCCGCGGCCACGCGCCCGCGCAGCGCGTCCCAGTCACGCTTCGCGTCCGCCCACGCCTGGTCGATACGCGGTGCGTGCAAACCGGCGACGATGGCCGACATGGCCGCGTAGTTGGCGTCGACCTCGCGCTGTTTCTGTTCCCGCTTCGGCACGGCTTCCGCGACGCCGCCGACCACGAGCGCCGCCAGGCCGCGATGCTGCTGCGTGGTCTGGATGGTATCGAGTATGGTGGCAACCGGCGTGCGCGCCCCGGCTTCGAGCTCCAGGGCATCCAATGCCTTACCGGTCTCCCGCAGGTACAGCGTGGCCGGGATGGCGACGACGATGACGCCGACCACGCTCAGGATCGCGAATTTATGCCAGAGCAGCAGGTGCTCGAGTCGACGTTGTAAGCTCATGAACTTGTCTATTGTGAAATGAGGACATGTCGCCGCGGTCGCGGTGACACACTTGTTTATCCAACAGACAACAATAAATACGATGCGCAAAAACTGCAATACGTATTTACGCTACCGAGCGGTGTCACAACAGATCGGTGATGCGAACCAGGCAAAAAAAAACCAGGCCGAAGCCTGGTTTTCATGATGCTTGAGCCGCGATTACTCGGCGGTCGGCGCGTCTTCAGCCGACGTGACTTCCGGACGGTCGACCAGCTCGACGAAGGCCATCGGGGCGTTGTCGCCAACGCGGAAGCCCATCTTCAGGATGCGGGTGTAGCCGCCCTGACGCGCGTTGTAGCGCGGGCCGATTTCGGCGAACAGCTTCTGCACGATTTCGCGGTCACGCAGACGCGAGAAAGCCAGACGCTTGTTGGCCAGCGTGTCGCTCTTGCCCAGGGTGATGATCGGCTCGACGACTTTGCGCAGTTCCTTGGCTTTCGGCAAGGTGGTCTTGATCGCTTCGTGACGCAGCAGCGAAACGGTCATGTTGCGCAGCATGGCGAGACGGTGGGACGAGGTGCGGTTCAGCTTGCGAAGGCCGTGACGGTGACGCATGGTATTTCCTTTCGAGTGTTTTAAATCCAGTTCTTCGATCGTTCACGCGCAAAGCGTGACCGCGGACCGGTTCAAGGTTGAAAACTGCCCGAGCGACATTGCTCGGGCAGGTGTTGCAATTACTTCTCCAGACCTGCGGGCGGCCAGTTTTCCAGCTTCATGCCGAGGGTCAGACCACGGGAAGCCAGGACTTCCTTGATCTCGTTCAGCGACTTGCGGCCCAGGTTCGGCGTCTTCAGCAGTTCGTTTTCCGAACGCTGGATCAGGTCGCCGATGTAATAGATGTTCTCGGCCTTCAGGCAGTTTGCCGAACGGACGGTCAGCTCCAGGTCGTCCACCGGACGCAGCAGGATCGGATCGACCAGCGGTGCACGCGACGGTGCTTCCGCGGCGGCTTCCGTGCCTTCCAGGGCAGCGAACACATTCAGTTGGTCGACCAGCACGCGGGCCGACTGGCGGATCGCTTCTTCCGGCGTGATGACGCCGTTGGTCTCGATGTTGATGATCAGCTTGTCGAGGTCGGTACGCTGTTCGACACGGGCCGATTCCACGGCGTACGACACACGGCGGACCGGCGAGAACGACGCGTCCAGGATGATGCGGCCGATGGTCTTGTTCGTGTCTTCCGACAGGCGGCGCACGTTACCCGGCACATAGCCGCGGCCTTTTTCGACCTTGATCTGCATGTCCAGCTTGCCGCCGGCGGTCAGGTGGGCGATCACGTGTTCCGGGTTGATCAGTTCGACGTCATGCGGCAGGTCGATGTCGGATGCCAGGACGGGGCCTTCGCCTTCCTTCTTCAGGGTCAGCGTCACGGAGTCGCGGTTGTGCACCTTGAACACGACGCCTTTCAGGTTCAGCAGCAGGTCGACGACGTCTTCCTGCACACCGTCCAGCGACGAGTACTCGTGCACGACGCCGGCGATCGTCACTTCGGTCGGGGCATAGCCGACCATCGACGACAGCAGGACGCGGCGCAGCGCGTTACCCAGCGTGTGGCCATAACCACGTTCGAACGGTTCCATCACGACTTTTGCGTGACCTGCACCCAGGGCTTCGACGTCGATGATACGTGGCTTCAACAAACTATTTTGCATGAAATGTCCTTTTCAATACCCTCGGCTCGTTACACCGATAAGGCTGATGGCATCAGTAGTAGAAACGCCCGCTGCGATGGCGGGCGGGTACAACGAATTCGGTGTCGGAACGCGGCAAGGGACGACGCGAACGCCGTCCCTTGACCTGCGATTAACGCGAGTACAGTTCGACGATCAGTGCTTCGTTGACGTCGGCAGCGATCTCGTTACGCTCCGGGTAGCTGCGGAAGGTGCCTTCCATCTTCTTGGCATCGACCGACACCCAGCTCGGGAAGCCAACCTGGTCGGCCAGCGACAGGGCTTCGACGATACGGGTCTGCTTCTTGGCCTTTTCGCGGACGGCGATGACGTCGCCGGTCTTGACCTGGTACGAAGCGATGTTCACGACGTTGCCGTTCACGGTCAGGGCCTTGTGGCTGACCAGCTGGCGTGCTTCGGAACGGGTCGAGCCGAAGCCCATGCGGTAGACGACGTTGTCCAGGCGCGATTCCAGCAGCTTCAGCAGGGTTTCACCGGTGTTGCCCTTGCGGCGCGACGCTTCGGCGAAGTAGCGGCGGAACTGACGCTCCAGCACGCCGTAGATACGCTTGACCTTCTGCTTTTCACGCAGCTGGTTGCCGTAGTCCGAGGTACGGGCACCCGACTTGACGCCGTGCTGGCCCGGTTTGACGTCCAGTTTGCACTTCGAGTCGAGCGAGCGACGTGCGCTCTTCAGGAACAGGTCGGTGCCTTCACGGCGCGACAGTTTTGCTTTGGGTCCGATATAACGTGCCACGTTAAACTTCCTTTGTTTGAATGATCACGCCCCGGATGCAGCAAAAAGCTACAACAGGCGCTAGTCCAGTTCTTCGATGAGACCGGACGTGGCTTACAAAAAACCTTCGAGCCAGGACGGCCCGAGGCGACAATAGCCGGGCAGTATAACCCATTTCGGGGTTAACTGCACCGGCGATTCTTTACACCACGGCGTGTGGCGCATCAATACTGCGACAGGCGGCGAACCGCCCGGCACAGGATTAGATACGACGACGCTTCGGCGGACGGCAGCCGTTGTGCGGAACCGGCGTCACGTCCTGGATCTCGGTGATCTTGATACCCAGGTTGTTCAGCGCGCGCACAGCCGACTCGCGGCCCGGGCCCGGGCCCTTGATGCGGACTTCCAGGTTCTTCACGCCGTATTCCTGAGCAACCTTGCCAGCTGCTTCGGCTGCGACCTGAGCCGCGAACGGGGTCGATTTACGCGAACCCTTGAAGCCTGCGCCGCCGGACGTCGCCCACGACAGGGCATTGCCCTGACGATCGGTGATCGTGATGATGGTGTTGTTGAACGATGCGTGGACGTGTGCGATGCCTTCGGCGACGTTCTTCTTGACTTTCTTGCGGATGCGGGCTGCAGCCGCCGAGCTTTGTTGCTTAGCCATGGTCAGTTCCTAGATTATTTCTTGAGCGATTGAGCTGCCTTGCGCGGGCCCTTGCGGGTACGTGCATTCGTACGGGTGCGCTGGCCGCGGACCGGCAGGCCCTTGCGGTGACGCATACCACGGTAGCAGCCCAGGTCCATCAGACGCTTGATGCTCATGGACAGCTCACGGCGCAGGTCGCCCTCAACCACGAACTTGCCGACTGCATCACGCAGCTTTTCCAGTTCGTTGTCGTCCAGGTCCTTGACCTTCTTGTTGGTCGCAACGCCGGTCGATTCGCAGATCTGCTTCGAGCGGGTACGGCCGATGCCATAGATCGCCGTCAGGCCGATGACGGTGTGCTGATGATTGGGGACGTTGACCCCTGCAATACGTGCCATTCGATATTCCTCGTATTAACCTTGACGCTGCTTGTGACGCGGCTCGACGCAGATCACACGGACCACGCCCTTGCGCTTGATGATCTTGCAGTTGCGGCAGATCCGCTTGACTGAAGCGTTAACTTTCATTTTGCACTCTCT
>Ga0207705_10001506_pt1 | contig 18507 bp, 13 predicted proteins | sample KBSC13metaG_FD_184314 | JGI IMG/M metagenome (GOLD analysis project Ga0207705, IMG submission 184314) | Corn rhizosphere microbial communities from Kellogg Biological Station, Michigan, USA - KBS C1-3 metaG (SPAdes) (version 2) | ecosystem: Host-associated > Plants > Roots > Rhizosphere > Soil ... | reverse complement strand
GCTCCTTGGCGAGCTGGAACCAGAGGTAGGCGTCCTGCGGCGCCGCCTCGATCGCCTGCTTCAGCAGCACCTCATTGCGGTCGCCCTTCCTGGCCAGGTTGTCGGGCAGGTAGCCGTCGTGGCCGATGACCAGCGCCAGCCGGCGGCGCGGAAGCGCGCTCACCGGCTGCTCGTGGATGCGGCCCTCGTAGCGGACGCCGCGCGGCAGGACGCGCGGGATCCACGTCTGGCCCACGCCCTCGACGCCCGCCATGTCGATGCGGCTCGCCACCTTCACATCGCCCAGGAAGCCGCCGTGGCCGGCCGGCAGGGCCGCGGGCCCGAGCACCTCGGCGCCGTCCTCGATCCATTCGTCGGCGTCCAGGATCAGGTTCCAGTCGCCGTCGGAGTGGGCGAGCGCCGCGTTGCGGGCCGCGGCGAAGTCGTCACACCAGGCGAAGGCCTCGACCCGCGCGCCGGCCGCCCGGGCGATCTCGCGCGTGGCGTCGACGGATCCTGTGTCCAGCACAAGCATAGCGTCGACGTGCGGCCGCGCGCTCTCCAGGGCCCGGGCGATGACCGCCGCCTCGTCCCTGGCGATCATCACCAAGACCAGCCGTGTCACCCTGTCCGATCCCTTCGCGACTCCACCACGACAACCCTACGCCGAATCTACTCAGGGCCGTCATTCCCGGCGGACGGAAGGTTGCACGGACGCCCGCAACCTTGACGCGGAGGCCGCCCTTCCTCTATATCGCCCGCTCTCGCGCGGGCCCGGCCCGCCGCGTCCCGTTCTCGCGAAGGTTTCTGATCCCATGTCGCGTCGCTGCGAACTCACCGGTGTCGGCCCGATGGTCGGCCACAATGTGAGCCACTCGAACATCAAGACCAAGCGCCGCTTCCTGCCCGCGCTGTCGCCCGCCACCCTGCAATCCGAGGCGCTGGGCCAGTCGTTCCGGCTGCGGATCACCAACGCGGCGCTGCGCACCCTCGATCACCGCGGCGGCCTCGACCCCTTCCTGCTGAAGGCCAGCGACGACGAACTGTCGCCCAAGGCCCAGAAGATCAAGCGCCAGCTCAAGGCCAAGCTCGCCGAGCAGCCCGCAGCCTGATAGGCTCTACGAGTGTCGTTCCGGAAGGGGCCGCTGGAAACAGCGGCCCCTTTTTCTTGCCCCATCGGCGCAGCCGATTCGATCGTCGCTATCATCGGTCGCCGATCGGCGTAAGCTGCACTGGACGCGACGCCCCTCGTCGGGACGCCGGGCGCCGGACTCCAGGCGACTGACTTTCATTCTGAAAATTCGGGGGGCCGCGATGTCGGATCCGGAACGGTTATCACCGTGGTGGGCCCGTGCGGTCGCCGTGACCTTCGCCCTGGGCTTTGGCGTCCTCATCCTCCTGACCGTCACGGCCTACAGAAACGCGCCGCCCATCGCGGCGCGCACGGTCGACCCGGCCGGGGCGGTCCTCTTCACCGGCGACCAGGTGCGTGATGGACAGGCGGTGTTCCTCAGGCGCGGCCTGATGGACAACGGCACCATCTGGGGCCACGGCGGCTATCTCGGCCCGGATTTCAGCGCCGCGGTGCTGCACGACTGGGCGGTGGACCTGGCGGCGCGCACGGCGCGCACGAGGTTCTCCAGGGAATATGCGGTCCTGGCGCCTCCGGAGCGGGCGGCCGTCGACGGCGAGGTCGCCGCGCTCCTCAAGGTCAACCGCTACGACCCGGCGACCGACACCCTCACCCTGCTCCCGGCGGCCGCCGAAACCTTCCGCAACGAGATCGCCGTCTGGAGCCGCTATTTCGAGCATCCCGTCGACAACGGCGGCCTGCGCGTCCGTGCGATCAGCGATCCGCAGGACTTGCACGACCTGACGGCGTTCTTCACCTGGGCGGCGTGGAGTTCGGTCGCCGAGCGGCCGGGAACGGGCCACTCGTACACCAACAACTTCCCCTACGACGCCCTGGCCGGCAACCACCCCACGGGCTCGGCCCTGTTTTGGAGCGCCCTGAGCTTCATCGCCTTGCTGGGCGGCATCGCCACGGTCCTGCTCGCCTTTGGGAAGTTCGACTACCTGGGCTGGCACGGCGAGCCGCAAGCTCCTCCGCAATGGGTGCTCTCACGCTCGCAGGCGGCGACCGTGAAGTTCATGCTGGTGGCTGCCGTGCTGTTCCTGGGCCAGACGCTGGTGGGCGCCGGCGTCGCGCACTACCGCGCCGAGCCCGGGTCGTTCTATGGCCTCGACCTGTCCTCGATCTTTCCCAGCAACCTGCTGCGGGCCTGGCACCTGCAGACGGCGATCTTCTGGATCGCGACCTCCTACGTGGCCGGCGCCCTTTTCGTCGCGGAGATCCTGGGGCGAGGCGCGCCGCGCGGCCAGGTCCTGGGGATCAACGTCCTGTTCGTGGCCATCGCCGCGGTCGCCGTCGGCAGCCTGCTGGGCGAATGGGCGAGCCTGATGGGCCTGTTGCCGAAGTCGTGGTTCTGGCTCGGCGACCAGGGCTGGGAGTTCCTCGAGATCGGCCGGCTGTGGCAGGTGCTGCTGGCGGCTGGCCTGCTGTTCTGGTTCGGCCTGATCTGGCGCGCGGTGGCGCCGGCGCGCCGCGACCCCGAGCGGCGCGGATTCGCCAACTTCTTTCTCATCGCCGCCTTTGCAATTCCTCTCTTCTACCTGCCGGCGCTGTTCTTCGGCGCCAAGACCAACTTCACGGTCGTCGACGCCTGGCGGTTCTGGATCATCCACCTGTGGGTGGAAGGCTTCTTCGAGTTCTTCGTCACGGTGATGGTGGCGATCATCTTCTACGAGATGGGCCTGGTGAAGCGTATCAACGCGCTGCGCGTCATCTATCTCGACGCCATCCTCTATTTCGGAGGCGGTCTGATCGGCACCGGCCACCATTGGTACTGGACCGGCCAGACCGAGCTCAACCTCGCCATCTCCGCGGTGTTCTCGGCGCTCGAAGTCGTGCCCCTGACCCTGATCACCCTCGACGCCTGGGACTTCGTGAAGGTCACCCACGGCGAAGATTCCGTCGTGCGGCGCCATCGCTTCACCTTCTATTTCCTGATGGCGGTGGGGTTCTGGAATTTCCTCGGGGCCGGGGTGTTCGGGTTCCTCATCAACACCCCGATCGTCAGCTATTACGAAGTCGGGACCATCCTGACGCCAAACCACGGCCATGCGGCGATGATGGGCGTGTTCGGCATGCTGGGGGCCGCCCTGATGGTCTTCGTGCTGCGCGAGACGGCGTCCGAGCGGGTGTGGCCGGCGCTGGCGCGGCTGATACAGGTGGCGTTCTGGGGCCTGAACGTCGGGCTGGCGCTCATGGTGGTCATGAGCCTGTTGCCGGGTGGCCTGATGCAGGTCCGCGATGTGATCGAGAATGGATACTGGCACGCGCGCAGCCTTGCCTATACGGCCTCGCCGCTCGCGAGGACCCTGGAGTGGCTGCGGATGCCCGGCGACCTGGTGTTCATATTCCTGGGCGCGCTTCCGCTTACCGGGGCCGTGGCCTGGGGCTATCTGTCGCTGTGGGGGAAGCCTCGGGCCGACGCCGACGCGCCGCCGGACCTGGCCGCCGAGCCACGCGGCGCGGCCTGAGGGGCGACCCGCGCCGCAGGGCGAGGCTCTGCGCCTACTTCAGGACGCTGTCGAACAGCTTCACCAGCTCGACCCAGTGCCGCTCGGCGGCGTCCTTGTCGTAGACCGGCATGTCGGTCGGGACCCAGCCGTGCCTGGCGCCGCGCCAGATCGAGACCTGCGCATCGACCCCTGCGGCCTTGAAGGCGGCGGCCAGGCGCTCGCACTGCGCCGCGTCGAAGCTGCGGTCCTCGTCCGCGCCGGCCACCAGCACCTTGGCCCTCATCTTCGGCGCCAGGAGGTGCGGGCTGTCCTCGGCGTCGGTGGCCAGGTTGCCGCCGTGGAACGAGGCCGCCGCGGCGATGCGCTCGGGGAACATGCCGGCCGCGCGAACCGCGATGCCGCCGCCCATGCAGTAGCCCGTGACCCCGACCTTGCCCGCCTTGGCTTTGGGCTGGGTCTCCAGCCACTCCAGATAGACCGCAGTGTCCTGCATCTGCAGGTTCGCGTTGGTCGAGGCGCGCAGCCTGGCGAAGAGGGCGCCCATCTCCGGATCGCCGGCGCGGGCCTTGACGATGTCGAGCGGCGGATAGGGCCCGGCGCGCCAGAAGATGTCCGGCAGCAGGACGTAGTAGCCGGCCTCAGCCAACCGCTCGCCCATCTCGAACATCGCCGGGCGGATCGCGGGCGCATCCATGTAGAGGATGGCGGCGGGCCACGGCCCCTCGCCGCTGTCCGGCGTGAAGACGAAGGCCCGCGCGTCGCCGCCATTTTCGCTCGAGTCCGGCATCGGGATCGAAACATCGGTCTTCATCAGGCTACCTCCCGGAAATCGGCTTCCAGTCGAACGCGAGCAGCAGGGTTCGCTGGGACTTGGAAAAATTGTCGTCGGACAGAAGATAGAAGCGGACCACGCCGTTCTTGCCGGGCAGGGCGGCGAGGCCCTCGAAATTGTCGACCGTGGCCGGCTTTTCGATCTTCCATTCGCCGAGCCGCTGGCCGGCAGGCCCCTCGACGCGCAGGATGACGCGGGCGCCGCGCAGAGGGTCGTAGGCGCGCAGCAGATAGGCCAGTCGCCCGCCCGAGAATGGCGCGACGGCGCTCAGGCCATACGCCACCGGCTTGGGCGCGGCGCGAAGCGGCGCGCAGCCACGGGAAAGATGGCACACGAAGAGCTGGCCGCTGGCCTCGCCGCCGACCAGGTAAGCGTCTGGCCCGCCCTGCGGATAGGTCGCCAGGCCCTCCATGCCCAGGTTGAAGGGGAACTTCACGTCGGGCGAGGGCGCCAGCCGGGGCCGCCCGCCGCCATGCGGATAGAAGAGGATGCGGTCGTGCTCCTCCAGGCTGACCAGCCGGTCGCCGTTGGGGAATTCCGCTATGCCCTCGGCGTCCGACCATTCCTTGCCCCGCGCCGAAAGCGGCTGGCCGTCCTCGCCGATCACCGCGGTGAGCCGCCCGTTGGTCACGCTTCGCAGCCGGCCGTCCGGCCCCAGCGCGATCCGCGCCTCCAGAAGGTCGCCCTCGTCGCCGACGGCCAGCAGCCGTCCGTCCGGCCAGACCTTCAGGTCGGACAGGCCGTGCAGCCGCGAGGTGTCCGGCGAAGTCAGCACGAGGCCGCCCGCATAGGCGAAGTTGTTGCAGGGCGGGTCCTGCGGCTTGCGCACCGGGCAGACCACATGGGTTTCCGAACCGTCGCCGTTCTGCGGGACCGGCTGCGCCTCGATCGTGATCCGCGGGCCGGCGGCGACGGGATGGGGCGGCAGGGTCGCGGCCTGCTGGGCGCAGGCGCCGAGCGCGAACGCCGCAAGCAAGCCTGCGGCGCGGAGGATCAAGCCACCGCCCTCCGGACTTCCTTGAAGGTCGAGCGGCGGGGCGGACCCGAGGGGCCTTGGGTGTTGGGCGGCGGCTGCAGGAGGCCGGCGTTGCGCCGCGTCATCCTGCGCGGCTCCTCCTCGAAGAGCTCGGCGAGCTGGTCGGTGATCGCGCCCGCCAACTGCTCCACGTCGACGATGGTCACCGCGCGGCGGTAGTAGCGGGTGACGTCGTGGCCGATGCCGATGGCGATGAGCTGCACGGGGCTCTTGCCCTCGATCTCGGCGATCACCTCGCGCAAGTGGCGTTCCAGGTAGTGGCCGGAGTTCACGCTGAGCGTCGAGTCGTCCACCGGCGCGCCGTCGGAGATGACCATCAGGATGCGCCGCGCCTCCGGCCGGCCGATCAGCCGCTGGTGGGCCCACATCAGCGCCTCGCCGTCGATGTTTTCCTTCAGCAGCCCCTCGCGCATCATCAGGCCGAGGTTGCGGCGCGCACGCCGCCAGGGCGAGTCGGCGGCCTTGTAGATGATGTGGCGAAGGTCATTGAGGCGCCCGGGCTGCGGCGGCTTGCCGGCCTTCAGCCAGTCCTCGCGGCTCGAGCCGCCCTTCCAGGCGCGGGTGGTGAAGCCCAGGATCTCGGTCTTGACCCCGCAGCGCTCCAGGGTGCGCGCCAGGATGTCGGCGCAGACGGCGGCCACCATGATCGGCCGCCCGCGCATGGACCCGGAATTGTCGATCAGGATCGAGACCACGGTGTCGCGGAACTCGGTGTCCTGCTCCTCCTTGAAGGAGAGCGGGGCGGTCGGGTCGACGATCACCCGGGTCAGCCGCGCCACGTCGAGGATGCCCTCTTCGAGGTCGAAGCTCCACGAGCGGTTCTGCTGGGCCAGCAGCTTCCGCTGCAGGCGGTTGGCCAGCCGGCTGACCACGTTCGACAGGCTCGCGAGCTGCTGGTCGAGATAGGCGCGCAGGCGCGTCAGCTCCTCGGCGTCGCACAGCTCCTCTGCCGCCACCACCTCGTCGTGGGCGGTGGTGAAGACCTTGTAGGTGACCTGGCGGCCTTCGCCCTTCAGGTCGGGGCGGGCGGGCTGCTCGCCTTCGCCCATGTCCGGCGGCTCGTCGGAATCCTCGGCGTCGGGATCGTCCTCAGCCTGCATCATCTGGCTGTCGGCGTCCTCGCTCTCGCGGTGGGTCGCCTCGTTCTCGTCCATCGAGGCCTGCTGGGGGGACTTGCCCTCGCCGTCGCCCTCGTCGTTGTCGTCGCTGGCCTCGGGTTCGCCCTCTTCGCCCGAGTCCTCGTCGTTGTCCGGCTGGTCCGGCGCGTCGGACAGGTCGTCGCCCATCTTCAGGTCGCGGATGATGGCGCGCGCGATGCGGGCGAAGGTCTTCTGGTCCTGCACGGCCTCGGTCAGGCGGTCGAGGTCGGCGCCGGCCTTGGCCTCGATGTCGTCCTTGAACAGGTTGACCAGCGGCTGGGCCATGGCCGGCGGCTTCTCGCCGGTCAGCCGCTCGCGGACCATCAGCGAGACCACGTCGGCCAGCGGCGGGTTGGCCAGGGCCTCGATCTGGTTGAACGCCCGCTTGGCCCAGGCCTGCTCGTGCACGGCCTTCAGATTCTCGCGCACCCCGCCCAGGGCGTTGGCGCCGATCGCCTCAAGTCGGGCCTGCTCGATGCCGTCGTAGATCGGCTGGCCCTGTGCGGTCGAAGGCCGCGCCTTGGCATGGGCGGCTGCGTCGTGGTGGGCGATGCGCAGCGCCATCTGGTCGGCGAAGCCGCGGATGCGCGCGGCGTCCACCGTTGTCAGGTCGCGCGGCGGATGCGGCAGCACGGCGCGGTTGCCCGAAAGCTGCGGCCCCTCGCCGGAATAGACGATCTCCAGGTCGGGCGACTCGGCCAGCGAGCGCGTCGCGTTGACCAGCGCGCGCTTGAAGGGCTCCAGCGGACTTTCCGGGTTCTTGGCCATCGTCGTCGTCTTAGATCAGCGCGCGGGCAGGGCGAAACAAGGAAATCGCACCCGATGACGAACCGGTGATCTCTGGAACGCCACGGCCAAGCCTGCGTTAGGCCTGCCAGTCCGCGGGCTGCGGGCGGCTTTTCGGAGAGAGCGACATGCTCAAGTGGGCTTTGATCTTCGCGGTGATCGCCCTGATCGCCGGCGGCTTGGGCTTCGGCGGCATCGCGGGCGCCGCGGCCGGCGTCGCCAAGATCCTGTTCTTCCTGTTCGTCATCGGCTTCCTGGTCTTCCTGGTCCTCGGCATCATGGCCGGACGCAAGATCACCGGGAACTGACCTTCCCAGGCGCCGCTTTCCCTCCCCATGAAGGGGAGGGAAAGGGCTGCTACTTCTTCTTCGCCAGGTAGGCCTTGCTCTCGGCGCCGACGATGTCGACGAGGTTACCCATGGCCAGGTTGGCGTCGATCAGGTGCAGGCCCCAGGCGGCGTTGACCTTGCCGGCGGCCATGACGTCGCCGTTGATGTCGTCGGTGCGCGGGTCGGACGGCACGGCGTTCACGTGGACTTCCAGGTAGCTGAAGCCGTTCTTCTCCACGCATTGGCCGCTCAGTAGGCCGGGCACGGAGACGAACGGTGTCTTGGGGTTGGCCTTGCCCTTCACCCAGGTGGGCGCCGCCGCGCTCGAATTGGCGATCTGCGAGCCGTTCGAGAGATAGGCGTGGAGCTCGCCCTTGCCGCCGGGCGCCAGGTTCGCCGGATTGGCGCAGGCCGCGATCTCGCCCGCCTTCGCCTTGCCGAACAGGCTATCGGCCGGCGGCGGGATGGTGTCGCGGAAGCTCGCATAGGCGATCACGCAGCCGGTCTGGCTGGCCGAGCGGCACAGCGGGATGTGTTTGAACAGCCCGGTGTCCTTGCCCTTGTCGAGCGGCAGGCGGGTGCCCATCAGGATCGCCGAGACCATCCTGGCCTGCGCCGGCTTGCCGTCGATCTCCTTGGAGATCAGCTGGGTCAGGAGGCCCGAGCCCTGGGAGTGGCCGATCAGCACGACGCCGCGGCCCTTGTTCTCATGCGCCAGGTAGTAGTTCCAAGCGTCCAGCACGTCGTCATAGGTGGTGGCCGGATTCACCCCCGTCATGTCCATCGGCTTGCCGGTCATCCGCGCACGCAGCGCGGTGAGCGTGAACTGGCGATAGAGCGGGGCGAAGATCCGGCACTTCGAGCCGAACCGCGCGAGCTGCGCCTTGACCACGCCCAGCTCCTCGGCGTCGGCGTGCATGTCGGAGAGCACGCCGGGATCGTTGGAAACCGTCGGATAGACGTAGAAGCAGTCGATCGGCGCCTTCGGGTCGGCCTTGAAGGCCTCGACGCTCTCCGAGCCGTTCGCCTTGACCACGGTCGTCGTCAGGTCGACCGCGCAGGCGTCGCCCGGCTTGCCGGTCCAGCACAGCCAGGCCTGCGGCTTCGAATAGTCGTTCTTCGGCGTGGCCGGCGCCTGGGCCTGCGCGCTCAGTCCCACAAACGCAAACGCCGCGCTCAAGGCGAGCGCCCTCAGCATCGTCCTGGACATGGATTCCCCCGCCTTGTTGTTGGTCAGCCTTGTCTAGAGGATCGCGCGCAGGGACCGCGCGGTCCAGCCATTTCACCCTCGCAACAGCGCGACTGGAGCGCTGGAAGAACGAAGTTCCTCAAGGCGCGTCGTCCCTGCTAGCCTCACGCGAGGCAGCGCGGGGGCCAGCTTGTATTCGGTCAATCTCAAACAGTCGTATTTTCCAGCGCAGGCCGATGATCAGGTTCTCGAAACCACCGTAGGCGGCGTCCTGCGGGCTCAGGCCCAAGCGACGCCGGACGCCGAAGCGCTGGTCGAAGCGGATCTGACGGGCGAGCTGCGGCGGCGCTGGACCTACGGTGAGCTGCTGGCCGATGCCGAGCGCCTGGCCCGGGCGCTGCTGTCCCGATACCGGCCCGGCGAGCGGATCGCGGTCTGGGCGCCCAACATTCCGGAATGGGTGATCCTGGAATACGCCGCCGGACTGGCGGGCCTTGTCTTGGTTACCGCGAACCCCGCCTATCGGCCGCGGGAGCTGCAGTTCGTCCTCGAGCAGTCGCGCGCGGCGGGGCTCTTCATCGTGGGCGAATACCGCGGCAACCCCATGGCTGCGATCGCAGCGGAGGTGGCCGCCCAAGTCCCGGCGCTGAGCGAGGTGATCGACCTGGAAGACGCCGCGGCGCTGTTCGCCGGCTTCGATCCCGCCAAGGCCCTGCCGACCGTGGGACCCGACGATGCGGTCCAGATCCAGTACACCTCCGGCACGACCGGCTTCCCGAAGGGCGCGGTGCTGCATCATCGCGGCCTGACCAACAACGCGCGCTTCGGACACAGCCGCTATGGCGCCCGCAAGGGCGTGACCTCGCTGAACTTCATGCCGATGTTCCATACCGCCGGGTGCGGCATGGCCACGCTGGGCGCCTGCCAGGCCGGCATGCGCATGATCCTGGCCAAGCTGTTCGATCCCGGCCGGATGCTCGACATCATCGAGGCGGAGCGTGTCGATATTTCCCTGGGTGTTCCGACCATGCTCGTGGGCCTGCTGGAGGCCCAGGCGGCGCGACCGCGCGACGTCTCCTCCCTGCGGCTGATGGGCTCGGGCGGGTCGATGGTGCCGCCCGACCTCAATCGGCGCGTGCGCGAGGCCTTCGATTGCGAGTTCCAGACGGTCTATGGCCAAACCGAAAGCTCGCCCCTGCTCACCCAGACCCAAAGCGACGACGCGTTGGATGACGCGCTGCACACCGTGGGGCAGCCGATGCCCTGGACCGAGATTTCGATCCGCGATCCACGCACCAACGCCATTCAGCCGATCGGCGTGGTGGGCGAAATCTGCGCCCGGTCCTACTCGGTGATGTTGGAGTACAACGACAACCCCGAGGCGACCGCCAAGGCCATCGACGCGGACGGCTGGCTGCACACCGGCGACCTCGGGACGCTCGACGCGCGCGGCTACGTGCGGATCACCGGGCGGGTGAAGGAGATGATCATCCGCGGCGGGGAGAACCTGTTCCCGGCCGAGATCGAGAACGTGCTGCTCGAACATCCCGACGTCGCCGAGGCGGCGGTGGTCGGGGCTCCGGACGAACGCTGGGGTGAGATCGTGATCGGCTTCGTCCGGCTGGCGGCGGGGGCGAGGCTGGACCGCGCGGCGCTGGTCGCCCACTGCCGCGAACGCATCTCGCCCCAGAAGACGCCGGCGCACTGGATCGCCGTACAAGACTGGCCCCTCACCGGCTCCGGCAAGATCCAGAAGTTCGTGCTGCGCGACCGCTTCGTCGCCGGCGAGTTCGAGCCGGCCTGAGGGCAACCACGGGGTCTGGACCGAGAACGCCACCAACCTCGTCCTGACCGGCGCGGCCTGGGTCGTGGCCGACTCCTTCGCGCGGCGGGAGCGTCCTGCCTAGGCCACCCGCACCCGCGCCGTGCTTTCCGGCAGGTCTTGCCCAAACGCCCTCTGGAAGAACTCCGCGACCGTGCCGCGCTCCAGCTCGTCGCACTTGTTCAGGAAGGTCATCCGGAACGCGAGCGCGATGTCGCCGTCGAAGATGTCGGCGTTCTGGGCCCAGGTGATCACCGTGCGCGGGCTCATGACGGTGGAGATGTCGCCGTTCATGAAGGCGTTGCGGGTCATGTCGGCGACCCGGACCATGGCGTTGATGGTCCGCTTGCCGTCGGCGGTGTTGTAGCTGGGCGCCTTGGCCAGCACGATTTCGGCTTCCACGTCGTGGGCGAGATAGTTGAGCGTGGTCACGATCGACCAGCGGTCCATCTGGCCCTGGTTGATCTGCTGGGTGCCGTGGTAGAGGCCGGTCGTGTCGCCCAGGCCAATGGTGTTGGTCGTGGCGAACAGGCGGAACCAGGGGTTCGGCCGGATGACGCGGTTCTGGTCCAGCAGGGTCAGCTTGCCGGCGGCTTCCAGCACCCGCTGGATCACGAACATCACGTCGGGACGCCCGGCGTCGTACTCGTCGAACACCAGCGCGATCGGCCGCTGGATCGCCCAGGGCAGCATGCCCTCGCGGAATTCGGTGATCTGCTTGCCGTCCTTCAGGACGATGGCGTCCTTGCCGACCAGGTCGATCCGCGACACATGGCTGTCGAGGTTCACGCGGATCAGCGGCCAGTGCAGGCGGGCTGCGACCTGCTCGATGTGGGTCGACTTGCCGGTCCCGTGATAGCCCTGGACCATTACGCGGCGGTTGTGCGCGAAGCCGGCGACCAGCGCGCGGGTCGTCTCGGGATCGAACTTGTAGGCCTCGTCGAGGTCCGGGACGTGCGGGTCGCGGGTGGTGAACGCCGGCGCCTTGGCGTCGAAGTCCACGCCGAACAACTCACGGGTGTTGACCTCGTGGTCGGGGACCAGGGTGAGCAGCTTGTCTTCTTCAGTGTCGAAAGCGGTCATGGCGCGGATCGATTACAGGCTTGCCGGAACGGAAGCAAACGGGTGTTTCATAGAGGTAGGCGCCCGCGAGCGGCGCCGGGAGGTTCGCCATGCTGAAGGATGCAGACGTCGGATACCGCACGATCGAGGTCAGGCCGCAGCCTACAGGCTTCGGGGCGGAGATCACCGGGCTGGACCTTTCCCGACCCCTTCCGGAGGCGGTGCTGGAGGAGGTGAAGGCCGCCTGGGCCCGGCACGGCGTCGTGGCCTTCCCGGACCAGCCGATGGACCTGCACGCGCTGGAGGCCTTCACCCTGCAGATGGGAAGCTTCGGCCACGATCCCTACATCAAGCCCATGGAGGGCCATCCGAACGTGCTCGAGCTGCGTCGCGAGCCGGACGAGAAGGCCACCAACTTCGGCGCCGGCTGGCACTCCGACTGGAGCTTCCAGGAAAAGCCCCCGGCCGCGACCCTGCTGCATTCCAAGGTGATCCCCCCGGTCGGCGGCGACACCCTCTTCGTCGACGCCGCGCGGGCCTACGAGGCGTTGTCGCCCACCATGCAGCGGATGCTGGCGCCCCTGCAGGCGATCCACTCGGCCAAGCAGTCCTATGGCTCGAAGGGCGTGTTCTCGAAGGACACCGAGAAGCGGACGATCCAGATCGTGGTCTCGGAAGAGGCCGACGCCTCGCTGACCCACCCGCTGGTCCGCACCCATCCGGTCACGGGCCGCAAGGCGCTGTTCGTCTCGCCGGTCTACACCGTGGGCGTCGAGGACCTGGCGCCGCAGGAGGCCAAGGCGATCCTGGGCTTCCTCTTCCAGCACCTGACCCAGGACGAGTTCATCTACCGCCACCGCTGGCGCGAGCAGATGCTGCTCATGTGGGACAACCGCTGCACCATGCATTTCGCCGAGGGCGGCTACGATGGCCACCTGCGCCTGATGCACCGCACCACGGTCGCCGGCGACACGCCGGTCTGAGCCCGCGCCGGCGCTAGACCGCCACCCTTGCGTCGAAGGCGTCCGCGCCGGCCCGGTCTTCGCCCGCGGCCAAGGCGGCCTCCATCGCCTCGATCAGCACCGTGAGCTGGATGGGCTTCGGCGCGACCCCGTCGAAGCCCGCCGCTCGGTACTCGGCCAGGTGATGGCTCATGGCGTTCGCGGTGAGGGCGACGATCGGCGTCGGCGTGCGCCCAGCCGCGCGCTCGAAGGCCCGGATGCGCCGTGCCGCGTCGAGGCCGTCCATCACCGGCATCTGGATGTCCATCAGGATCAGGTCCCAAACCCCGGTCTGCCAGGCTTCCACCGCCTCCGCGCCGTTCTCCGCCAGCTGCGCGGTCACGCCGATCTGCTGCAGCAGCGTGCTGATCACCAGCCGGTTGGTCTCGTTGTCCTCGGCGACCAGCACGCGCAGGCCGTCGACCGGGCGCAGGTCCTCGACAGCCGGCGCCGGCTGCGGCCGCACCCCTCGGGCCAGGGGCAGGACGGCGGTGAAAACGGACCCCGCGCCGAGCGTGCTCTCCACGGTCAGGTCCCCGCCCATCAGCCGGGCGAGTTCCCGGGAAATGGCCAGGCCGAGCCCAGAGCCGCCGAACCGCCGCGTGGTCGAGGCGTCGCCCTGCACGAAACGTTCGAACAGGGTGGGGAGCGTCGCCTCGGGGATGCCTTCGCCCGTGTCGCGGACCTGGATCCGCACGCGATCCGACCCGTCGAGATCCAGGGTGGCGTTGACCGCGCCCCGCTCGGTGAACTTCACCGCGTTGGAGAGCAGGTTGTAGAGGATCTGGCGAACGCGCGTCGGGTCGGTGCGCCAGACGCCGGCGACGCGCGGCGAGGCGACGACCGAAAGGGTGATGTCCTTGTTCGCCGCGAGCGCTGCGAAGGCGTCGTGCGCCTGCGCGGCCAGGTCTTCGATGTCCAGCAGCCCGTCTTCGAGGTCCAGCCTGGAGGCCTCGATCTTGGCGATGTCGAGCAGGTCGTTCAGCAGGGTGAGCAGGACGCCGCCGGACTGGCGGATGACGTCGACGCGCTTGCGTTGGGCCTCGCTGAGCGGGTCCGCCTCCATCGCCTGGGCCATGCCCAGCACCCCGTTCAGCGGCGTGCGGATTTCGTGGCTCATGGTGGCCAGGAAGGTGCTCTTGGCCGCGCTGGCCGCCTCGGCGCGGGCCAGGGCCGCAGCGGTGGCGCGGGCGGCCTCGTCGCGGCGGCCGACGGCGCGCAGGACGTGCAGCAGGTAGAGCGCGGAGCCCAGGTCGAGGAAGCCCATCTCGATGACGCTCACCCGCGGCTCCAGCCAAACCGTCAGGATGGGCAAGGCCCCGAGCGCCACCGCATAGGGCGCGCAGCCCAACCACAGGAGCCGCCCGCTGGTGTCCGGCTGGGTCCCGATGTTCAGCAGGCCGCCCATCAGCACCACCATGGCGATCAGGCGGCCTTCCATGCCGCACTGGAACCACAGGATCGGCCCGATGGCCGCGAAGGCGGTGCTGTTGATGAACTGGAAGGTCAGGTAGCGCGCCTCCCAGCCACGGCCGGGCGTGAAGGCGGGATCCCGGTACGCCTTGAGGCCCACGGCGGCGTTCAGCAACTGGGCCACGACGACCGCGCCCAGCCACACGCCCGGCCACAACGGCGACGAGGCGTAGGACGCCGCCAGCATGATCAGCACGGCGAATCCCAGGCGCATCCCCAGTTCGCGGACCCGCGTGACGGCCGCCTGATGATAGTTCCGGTACGCAGACATTGGCGCCACTCCCGCGCCGTCGCTTACGCGATGGGTTTTAACAAGCTTGCGCAGCGAGCTTGGCTGTCATGGGACCTGTTGTCGCAGGTTTGGGCGCGGGAGAGCGAGCCGGGGCGCCGGTCCTATCGCCTGCATGGATGAGGTTGGGGTGACGAGCTTTGGCGAGAGACGTCGACCGCGATTCCGCCTCAAGCGGCGCCTGAGCCGCGCGTTTCGCCTACCCCGAACGCGCATTTCAGGCGTGCATGGATTTTCCGGCGGACAAGCGGGTTTAGGGACGGCAATGTCGCGCGCGGCGCTCATCCGGGGGACATACATGCGTAAGGGACTTCTGCTCGTCGCGACGGCTTTCGGCGCGATGCTGCTCGCCAGCCAGGCCGGAGCGGCCGGTAAGCCGGAGATCGGCGACGCCGGGATCGAGCTCTCGTCGATCGACCACGCCGTCAAGCCGGGCGACGACTTCTGGCTCTACGTCAACGGCGGCTGGCAGAAGGGCCAGACCATCCCCGCCGACCGCTCCTACTGGGGCGACGCCGCGCGCCTGCGCGAGCAGAGCGTCGAGCGGGTGAAGTCGATCCTGGACGAGGCGGCGAAGGCCCCCACGAGCAACGACGCCCGCAAGCTCGGCGCGCTCTACGCGGCCTACATGGACGAGGCCGGGATCGAGGCGAAGGGGATCGGACCGCTGCGGCCCGACCTTGCGAAGATCGCGGCCCTGAAGACGCCGTCCGACCTCGCGCGCTTCATGGCGATCTTCGAGCGCCAGCAGCCGCTGCCGTCGCTGGTCGCCGTCCAGTCGATCTTCCCGGTGTCGCCGGGGATCGGCGCGGACCTCAAGGACCCGACCCGCAACACCTTCGGGGTCAACCAGGGCGGCCTGGGCCTGCCCGACCGCGACTACTATCTCTCGAGCGCGCCGAAGATGGCCGAGGCGCGGGCTGCCTACCGGACCTACCTGACGACGCTCTTCACCCTGGTGAGCCAGGGCGAGCCGCAGGCCCGGGCGGACCGCGTGATGGCGCTTGAGGCCGAGCTCGCCAAGGGCCACTGGTCGCGGGTCGACCTGCGCGACTTCGACAAGGCCTACAACCCCATGAGCGTGGCCGAGCTGGCCGCCAAGGCGCCGGGCTTCGACTGGGCCGGCTATTTCAAGGCGCTGGGCGTGCCCGGCATCAATCCGATCATCGTGGGCCAGCCGTCGGCCATGAGCGCCTTCGCCAGGCTGGCGGCCGCCACGCCGATGGAGACATGGCGCGACTACATGACGGCCCACGTGGCCAACGCCGAGGCGCCGTTCCTGACCAAGACCTTCGTCGACGCCGACTTCGCCTTCCACGGCAAGGCGCTGGCCGGCGTCCCGGAGCTGCGCGCGCGCTGGAAGCGTGGCGTCGACCTGGTGAACCTCTCCATGGGCGACGCGGTGGGCAGCGAATATGCGCGCCGCTACTTCCCGCCGGAGGCCAAGGCTCAGGTCGAAGGGATGATCGGCGAGATCAAGGCCGCGTTCGACAGGCGGATCGACAAGCTCACCTGGATGGCGCCGCAGACCAAGCTGCGCGCCAAGGCCAAGCTGGCGGCGCTGAAGATCGAGGTCGGCTATCCCGACAAGTGGCGGGACTATTCGGCCCTGACGGTCACGCCGGGCGACCTCTACGGCGACCTGAAGCGGGCGACGGCCTTCGAGCAGGACTACCAGTTCGGGAAGCTGAAGGTTCCGGTCGACCGCTCCGAGTGGGGCCTGATCGCCACGCCGCAGACGGTCAATGCCTTCAACTACGGCAACCTGCTGAAGCTCGCTTTCCCGGCCGGCTATATCGCGCCGCCGTTCTTCGACCCGGCCGCCGACCCGGCCGTGAACTATGGCGGCCTCGGCTCGACCATCGGCCACGAGATCAGCCACAGCTTCGACGACCAGGGCGCCAAGCTGGACGAGAAGGGCCGCCTGATCACCTGGTGGACGAGCGCCGACAGCGCCGCCTTCGCCAAGTCCACGGGCGCGCTGGCCGACCAGTTCAGCGCCTACGAGCCGCTGCCGGGCGTGCATGTCCAGGGCCGTCTGACGCTCGGCGAGAACACCGGCGACCTTGGCGGCGTGGTCGCCGCGCTCGACGCCTACCACGCGAGCCTTGGCGGCAAGCCCGCCCCGGTGATCGATGGCCTGACCGGCGACCAGCGCTTCTTCATCGCCTACGCCCAGGCGCATCGCTGGATCTACCGCGACGACTTCCTGCGCCAGCTCCTGGCCACCGACCCGCACGGCGCCGACCCCTTCCGCGCCGACACGGTCCGCAATCTCGATGAGTGGTACGCCGCCTTCGACGTGAAGCCGGGCGACAAGCTCTACCTGCCGCCGGATCAGCGGGTGCGGATCTGGTGAGGATCTAACCCCACGTGTCATCCCGGTTTCGCGGAGCGAAGACCGGGACCCATGAACGCGACGGGTGAAGGCCGTGGAGGGCGTCGCCGCTGTAGCCCGTCCTGCCAAGACCTGAGTTGATGGGTCCCGGACAAGCGCTGCGCGCTTTCCGGGATGACAGCCTAGGTCAGGGTCGCCGGTAGATCACGCCGCCCTTCATCACGAAGCGCACGTCCTTCAGGGTCGTGATGTCCTTCGTCGGGTCGCCCTGCACGGCCATCAGGTCGGCCAGGTAGCCAGGCTTCACCTCGCCCAGCGACGCCTGCCGCCCGAGGATCGTCGCGTTGGTGGCGGTCGCCGCGGTCAGCGCCTGCACGGGCGTCATGCCGTCCTTCACCATCCAGGCGAGCTCGCGCCAGCTCTCGCCGTGCGGGAAGACGCCGACGTCCGAGCCCGCGCCGATGGTGACCCCCACGCTCAGCGCCAGGCGGAACGCGTGCTCGGCGGCGGCGATCGCCGGCGTCGGCGGGCTCTTGCCTGGAACGTAGTGCTGGAAATAGATCGAGGTCGCCTCCGGGGCCGTCAGGGTCGGGATGTAGGCGACGCCCTTGGCCTTCATCAGCCGGAAGGTAGCCTCCGATGCGCCATAGCCGTGCTCGATGGTGTCGACGCCGGCCACGACTGCGTTGTGGATGCCCTCGTCGCTGGCCGCATGCACCGCCACCGGGCGGCCGGAAGCGTGGGCGACCTGGACCGCCGCCGCCATCTCCTGTTCGGTCAGCGTCGGGCGCGTCGAGCCGTCCGGGCCGGTGCGGTAGTCGGCGTAGAGCTTGATCCAGTCCGCGCCCATGGCCGCCTGTTCGCGCACCGCGGCCATCATCTGCGCTTCGCCGCTCACCTCCTGCGCGCCCTGCGGCAGGTCGATGTCGGCGCGGAAGCCCTTCTTTGGCCCGTAAGAACCAGTGGCCACGATGGCGCGGGTGGCGACGAACAGGCGCGGGCCGGGCAGGATGCGCTCGTCGATGGCCCGCTTGAGCTGCACGTCGGCGTCGCCCGCGCCCTCGGAGCCCAGGTCGCGCTCGGTGGTGAAGCCGCTCATCAGGGTGCGCGTGGCGTCACGGCCCGCGCGCAGCACGCGGTAGGTGGGCGCCTCCTTCAGCACCTGATCGTCCCAGGCGGCCTCGTCATAGGCGTGCAGCAGCAGGTGGGAGTGCAACTCGATCAGCCCCGGGATCAGCGTCTGGCCAGGCAGGGCGACGACCTGCGCGCCGGCCGCCGCCTTGACGGAGCCCTTCGGCCCGACGCCCACGATCCTGTCGCCCTCGACCGCCACCACCCAGCCCGCATTCGGCTGGGCGTCGCCCGGGCTCCAGACCGCCGCCGGCTCCAAGAGGTAGCGCGCGGGCTCGGCGGCGCGCGCCGAACCCGCCAGCGCCAGGGCGATGAGACTCCCAATAACGGCCTTCATACGTCTCATTGACTCCGATTAAGGGCGTGATAGGGAGCAATAAGGAATATCAATGAGGCCCCGACTCCCCATGTCGGAAGAAGTCTACACCGTCGAGCAGTTCGCCGAGCGGCTGAAGCTGCACCCGAAGACCGTGCTGCGGTTCATCCGCGACGGCCGCCTGCGCGCGGTGAAGGTCG
>Ga0207705_10001504_pt1 | contig 18521 bp, 11 predicted proteins | sample KBSC13metaG_FD_184314 | JGI IMG/M metagenome (GOLD analysis project Ga0207705, IMG submission 184314) | Corn rhizosphere microbial communities from Kellogg Biological Station, Michigan, USA - KBS C1-3 metaG (SPAdes) (version 2) | ecosystem: Host-associated > Plants > Roots > Rhizosphere > Soil ... | reverse complement strand
GCGCCGGGGCGGCCTCCGGCCGAGCAGGGAAATCAGTTCGGGAACTGAAGCCGCGTGAAGTTGTTGACCTGAACCTGCCGTTCGGACCAGATGGGCCGATGATCCGCGTTGCCTCCTATAACATCCAGAAAAGCATCGGCACCGACTTCCGCCGGCGGCCTGAGCGAATTCTCGACGTCCTCGTCGAACTCGATGCCGATGTCATCGCCCTGCAGGAAGTCGATCGCCGCTTCGGCACCCGCATTACCTCGTTGTCGCCGGCGGCCATTGCCGAGGCCACCGGCTATCGGCCGGTGGTGTTCGGTGCCCGACCGCAAAGCCTCGGCTGGCACGGCAACACCCTGCTGGTCCGCAAGGATATCGAAGTGGTGGCGCAGCGTACCTTGATCTTGCCGGGGCTTGAGCCGCGCGGCGCGGTGCTCGCCGATCTGCAGCTCCACAACACGGGCTTCCGCGTCGTAGGGCTGCACCTCGGGCTGCTGGGGCTATGGCGCAAGCGGCAGGCGCAGGCGGTGCTGGACCAGTTGGAGGCGCTGGAGCAGCCGTTGCCGACGGTGATCATGGGCGACCTCAACGAGTGGAGCGTCAACGGGGGATGCCTCGCCAATTTTTCGCGCGACCATCACGTCGGCTGGCCGGGCCCGAGCTACCCCTCGATGCGCCCTGTCTTCAGTTATGACCGCATCATCGCCAGCGCCGACGTCAGCATTGACGCCGTCGGCGTGCATGGCACAGCGATGGCGCGGGTAGCGTCCGACCATTTGCCGGTCTGGGCGCATCTGGGGCTCAATGGCGAGTCCCTTGCACTGCACGAAGCGGGAGCGACCCGCGCCGGATAGGGGACATTTAAGCCCTATCCGGTCGACGTGCATTTTTGGCCGTGCGTCAGGGAGTTTATTTTGGATAGTCTGAAATTTGGTACCAGCGGCCTGCGGGGTCTCGCCGTCGATCTCATCGGAACGCCGAGCGCCCGCTATACGCTGGCGTTTCTCACCCATCTGCAGGGCGACGGGCAAGTCGAGCCCGGTGACCCCGTGCTGGTCGGCCGCGACCTGCGCGACAGCAGCCCCGCCATCGCCGCTTCGATCATCGAGGCCATCGGCAAGGCCGGCTTTGCGGCCCTCGATTGCGGGGAACTGCCGACGCCGGCCCTGGCGCTCGCCGCCCTGACGCTCGGCGCGCCGGCAGTCATGGTCACCGGCAGCCACATTCCGGCGGATCGCAACGGGCTAAAATTCTATCTCGGCAGCGGCGAGATCACCAAAGCCGACGAGGCAGGGATCATCGCAGCGCTCGACATGTCCCCACCGGCTCGTCGGCGCACGCCGCTTCATCAGCCTCAGTTGATGCCGGAAGCGCTCGCCGCCTATCTCGAACGCTATCGCCAGGCCTTCGGGGCCGGCGCCTTGCGCGGCCTGCGGCTCGGCGTCTATGAGCATTCTTCGGTGGCCCGCGATGCTCTCGTGACGCTCCTTGGCAACCTCGGGGCGACGGTCATGCCGCTTGGTCGAGCCGACCGCTTCGTGCCCATCGACACCGAGGCGCTGAGCCCCGACGACGCCACGCGGGCACGCACCTGGGTGGCGGCCGAACGGCTCGATGCGCTGCTGTCGACCGATGGCGATGCCGACCGGCCGCTGCTTGCCGATGAATTCGGTACCTTCGTGCGTGGCGACACGCTTGGCATCCTCGCGGCGCAGTTCCTCGGTGCCGACCGGGTGGTGACGCCCATCACCTCCAATTCGGCGATCGAGGCGCTCGGCAGCTTTGCCGTGATGCGCACCAAGGTTGGTTCGCCTTATGTCATTGCCGGCATGCTCGACGCCCTGTTGCAGGGCGGCAAACTGGTCATCGGCTTCGAGGCCAATGGCGGGCTGCTGCTCGGCTCTGACACCGTGATCAACGGCCGGTTACTGGCGGCGCTGCCGACTCGCGATGCGGTATTGCCCCTGTTGGCAGTACTGGTCGCGGCGCGGGCCCGGGGCGTGTCCTTGTCGCAGCTGGTGGCGACGCTGCCGCCCCGCATTGCCCGCAGTGACCGGCTGGAGCACGTGCCGCAGGAGCGGACCGCGGCCCTGCTGCAGCGCCTCGCCAACCTCGACCGGGCAGAACGGTTCCTCGCCGAAATGGGTCAGGTGGGCGCCGTGTCGAGCCTTGACGGGCTGCGCTTCACCCTGACCTCGGGCGATATCGTTCACTATCGCGGCTCGGGCAACGCCCCGGAACTGCGGTGCTATACCGAAGCGGCGACCGCCGAGCGGGCCGAGGCATTGCTGGCGTGGGGACTGAAGGCGGCGGCCGCCGTGGTGCGCTAACCTCTGGCGCAGCGCTACTTGACGATCACCGCGCCAGCGGCGATCGCCAGGACGCCGCCCGTCACCCGGTTGAGCCGGCGTAGCGCCTTCGGGCTGCGGAAGAACTCGCGGGCTCTCGCCGCCGCCGCGGCGTAGGCGAGGCCGACGATAAGCAGGATTACGACGACGATCCCTGCCAGCTCGAAGAAGCCGCCGACCGTCATCTTGTCGAGCGGCACCACGGTGGGCAGGAGCGCCAGGTAGAATACGATTGTCTTGGGGTTGCCCAGGGTCAGCGACAGGCCGGCGAGGACGGTTTTCGACCAGTGTTCCTCGACCCGCGGACCGACCTGCTCCTGGCCCGGTTTGGCGGTCCAGAATTTCCACGCAATGTAGAGCAGATAGGCGGCGCTGAGATAGCGGATGACTTCGAACACCGCGCCGAAATAGGCCGCGATCGCCGCCAGACCGAAAGCGGCAAAACTCAGATAGACCATGTCGCCGATCAGAATGCCGAGCACCATCGGCACGGCGCCGCGAAATCCTCCGCCGAGCCCGCGCGCCACGATGGCCGCCACGCCGGGACCGGGCGCCGCGCAAACGATGGCATAGGCCAAGGCGAAGGCTGAAAGGGTCAGTATGTCCATTCGGAATCGCCTCCCGGGCGGGTCGGTTCGCCCAGCTCAGGGCAGGCGCTTCAGCCGTTCGGTCAACAATTTGTAGAACCCGGCGGCATCGGCAGAACGCAGATAGGTGCAGTTCTTGACCTTGCCGGTGACCCCCCAATAGTCGACCACTGTCATGCCGATGGTCAATTCGCTCCCGGTCTCGATCGAGACGTTGACGTGCCGGCCCTCGAACAGGTCGGGCTTCAGCAGGTAGGCGATGACGCACGGATCGTGCAGCGGCGCACCCGGCCAGCCGTACTTGCCGAGGTCGAACCGCTCGGAGAATTCCAGCATCTGCGTCACGGCGGTGCTCGCCGCGTTGCCGTTCGCCTTGATCGCGGCGATGCGCTCGCGCGTCGATTGTATCTGATGGGTGACATCGAGCGGCGCCATGACGATGTCGACGCCCGACCGCATCACCACGTCGGCGGCCTCGGGATCGACGTAGATATTGAACTCGGCGGTGGGGGTAATGTTGCCCACTTCGAAATAGGCCCCGCCCATCATCACGATCTTGCGGATACGGCGAATGATCCCGGGCGTTTTGATCATCGCCATGGCGATATTGGTCAGCGGCCCAAGCGTGCACAGCGTCACCGAACCGGCCGGCTCCTTCAGCAGCGTCTCGATGATGTAGTCCACCCCGTGCTGCGGCTTCAGCGTCAATTTCGGCTCGGGTAGCTCGGGGCCATTGAGTCCGGTTTCCCCGTGCACGTGTTCGGCGGTAACGAGGCGACGCTTGATCGGCCGCTCGCAGCCCGCATAGACGGGGATCTCCGGACGCCCGGCCAGTTCGACGATCTTGAGGGCGTTGCGGGCGTTCTGCGCCAGCCCGACATTGCCGGCCACCGCGACGATGCCGAGCACGTCGAGCTCCTGCGGGGAGGCGAGCGCAAGCAGGATGGCGACGGCATCGTCCTGGCCCGGATCGGTGTCGATAATGATCTTGGTTTTCATGGTGTTCCCTGGCGTCGTCGTGCCGCGACCCTGGGCTTTTATAGTGCGCGGGCGCGGGCGCGTCGATGGCGGTTTTCCGGTTCGAAACGCGCTGCTCAACGGGCCCCGATTCGATCGAATGGGAGAGAGCGCCATGCAACCAAAGGCCGCCGTTGCTGTTGGACAATCGCGCAACTGACGATCGCGAGAGGGGAGCCCTATGCCAGATCTGGCCGATGCCTGGCACCGTTTTTCCGCCGCGGACTATCGCGGCGCCGCCGCGCTCGCCCGGAAACTGCTTGCCGAAGCCCCCGACGATCCACGAATCCTGTGCTGCTGTGCCCTAGCCGACTGGCAACTCGGCGCCGCTATCGAGGCGCCGCTCGCCGCCCTGCAGCGCGCTGTGCGCCTTGCCCCCGACACCGCGTGGATCTGGCACAATCTTGCGACTATCCTGGCCTCCGCCGGCGAGTTTGACACGGCCAGCGCCGCCTTCCAGCGAGCCTTGCAGCTTCAGCCCGATCTCGCCGAAGCGTTTTACGGCCTGTCGCAAATCTGCCGCTTCGAAGTGGAGACCACGCTGGTGCGGCAGTTGCGCGCCTTGGCCGACAGCCGCGCCCTCGCACCGCACCGGCAGAGCTTCGCCTGCTTCGCTCTCGCCAAGATCTGCGACGATCTGGGCCGGCCGGCCGAAGCCATGGGCTTCTGCCTCGAGGGCAACCGGCTGGTGCACCGCCCCCATGATGCCGCGCGGGCGCGCGCCGACCTGGCCGAATTGCGCACCATGGCGAAGCGCGACGCCTTCCGGCGGCTCGCCGCCAATCCTGACCGCTCCGTGCGGCCGATCTTCGTCGTCGGCATGCCGCGCTCCGGCACGACACTGGTAACGGCGATCCTCGCCCGGCATCCCGAGGTGCAGGCCGCGGGAGAAATGCTGCACCTTCCTGAGGTAGAGCGCACACTTCTCGCCTGGCGGAGCGCGATCGACGGCTATGCCGGCGGCCCGTACGCCATGTTGGAGGATGTGCCGCCCGACATCCTCCGGCGCAACGCCCACGCGGTGTTGGCGCGCCTCCGGCCCGGTCGTCCGCCCGCTATTTTCGTGGACAAATTGCCCGACAACAGCCAGCGCCTTGGGCTCATTTCGCTGCTTTTCCCGGCGGCGCGGATCATCCATGTCCGCCGCCATCCTCTCGATTGCTGCCTCTCGAACCTGTTCCAGCGCTTTGCCTCCGGCAATGGCTTTGCCTTCCGTCAGGAGCAACTGGGAGAACGCTGCCGGCAGGTGACCGAAACGATGGCACTGTGGCGGCAGGCGCTCGACCTGCCCATCCTGGAAGTCAGCTATGAGGCCCTGGTCGCCACCCCCGAGGCGATCAGCCGCGCCATTCTCGATTTCGCCGGGCTGGCGTTCGACCGCGTCTGCCTCGCGCCGCACCTCGTGGACGGTCCCATCATGTCGGCGAGCCAGTGGCAGGTGCGCCAGCCTATTGCCGCGGCATCGGTGGGTCGCTGGCGTGCCTACAGGCCTTGGCTGCAGACCATGATCGACGGGCTCGGCGGCTGGGATTGGATCGATGCGCAGCAGGGTATTACGCCTGCCGCTGCCGCCTGAGCCCTACCTGACCGGAAGGGCAGGGTCCCGCCGCGCGCGCTTGACGCCACGGCCGCCTCGCCGCAAGGCTTTCCCCCCAATCGTGAACGGTCGGAGACGCCATGGCGGGCGAGGCGCTACAGCATTCGGTCGATCTGCTGCAGGTGGTGGGGCTGCTCGCCGCCGGCGTCGTGGCCGTGCCGATCTTCCGCCGGCTGGGGCTCGGCTCGGTGCTCGGCTATCTCGCCGCCGGCCTCGCCATCGGGCCGTTCGGGCTGCGACTGGTGGAAGATCCGACGGCCATCTTTGCCGCAGCTCAGTTCGGCGTGGTGATGTTCCTCTTCATCATCGGCCTCGAAATGGAGCCTGGACGCCTGTGGAGCCTGCGCAAGCAGATCTTTGGGCTCGGGGTGATCCAGCTCACCTCGGTCGGCCTTGTGCTGACAGCGCTCGGCATCGCCTTGGGCTTTTCGCCGGCAATGGCGTTCGTTGCCGGCATGGGCTTCGCCCTAACCTCGACCGCCATCGTCATACAATTGCTGGAGGAACGCGGGGAACTTTCGACCGGCGGCGGGCAACGCATCGTCTCCATCCTGCTGCTCGAGGACCTCTCCATCGTGCCGCTCCTGGCGATTCTCGCCTTGCTGGCGCCCTATGGCGAACAAGGCACGCCGCAACAGCGCCTGATCGGTATCGGCGTCGCGCTCGGCGCCGTACTGGCCATCGTCGCGGTGGGGCGCTGGATCCTCAATCCGCTGTTCCGAGTACTCGCCAACGCCAAGGCGCGCGAAGTGATGACCGCCGCCGCCCTGCTGGTGGTGCTCGGCGCCGCGCTGGTCATGGAGCTTGGCGGATTGTCAATGGCGATGGGGGCCTTTCTCGCCGGCGTCCTGCTCTCGACCTCCACCTTCCGCCACCAGCTCGAAGCCGATGTGGAGCCGTTTCGCGGCCTGCTGCTCGGCCTGTTCTTTCTCGCCGTCGGCATGTCGCTCGATCTCGATGTCGTGGTCGCCAATGCCGGCATCATCGCCGTGCTGGTGATCAGCTACAAGCTCGGCAAGGGCGTCGTCGTCTGGGCCGTGGCGCGCGCGCTCGGCGCCGACAACCGCCAGGCTATCGAGCGCGGCGTGCTGATGGCGCAGGGCGGAGAATTTGCATTCGTGCTGTACTCGACCGCCGCTGCGTCGGGACTGATCGATGCGCCCCACAGCGCCATTTTCACCGCCGTGGTGATCATGTCGATGGTCCTCACCCCGTTCACCGTCATGGCGCTGCGCTTCCTGCCCAAGCCGCCACCCTCGATGGATGGCGTCGAACTGGCGGACGGGCTCAGCGAGCGCATTCTCGTCATCGGTTTTGGCCGCTTCGGCCAGATCGCCGTGCAGCCGCTGCTCGCGCAGGGCCACAAGGTCTCGATCATCGACAACGACACCGACATGATCCGCGTTGCCGGCCGCTTCGGCCGCAAGGTCTACTACGGCGACGGCCGGCGGCTCGACGTACTGCAGGCGGCGGGTGCCGCCACCGCCGAAATGGTGCTCGTCTGCATCGACGACAAAGTCGCCGCCACCCGCATCGTCGAGCTGATCAAGGCCGAGTTCCCGTTGGCGAAAATCATGTCGCGCGCCTACGACCGCGGCCATGCCATCGAGTTGATCAAGGCCGGCGCCGATTACCAGCTCCGCGAAACTCTCGAATCGGCAATCGCCTTTGGCGGCGAGGCGATCCGCGAGCTCGGCGCCAGCGATGACGAGGTCGCCTCAGCGCTGGAACGGGTGCGCGAGTTCGACTCCCGCCGCTTCGAGCTGCAGGTGCTCAACGGCTCGGCGTCCGGCCAGCAATTGCTGATCACCAACGCCGACGAGCAGGCCCGCGAACAAGGCGTCGCCCAGCCCGACAGCGACGAACCCCAGGACAACGCCGCGGCGTGAGGCGGCTCGGCGATCACCGCACGTGGTTCGAGGCTCGCTGCGCTCGCACCTCACCATGACGTTGTTGAGAGCCAAGGCCGTGCGCCTTCGCCCATTCCTTTCCACGCCCTCATCCTGAGGTGCTCGGCCCGCGGCCGAGCCTCGAAGGACCCGCGATGATCGCGCAGGCTCACACCGCGCCCCTGAGGCCGGCCGGTCCGAGGCGCACGGCGCCGCGATCCATTGTCGCCCCTTTCGCCCGCCGCGCAGGCGTGCCAGAGTATCGGCTTCGAGGGGAATACATCGTCATGCATATTGGGTTGCTACATGCCGCAACAGCCGATCGTATTCGACGCTCCAAGGCCGGAGCCCCGTGCCCGGACGGCCGACGCCCTCGCTAACGAGATCCTCGAGCGGCTGACCTATTCGATCGGCAAGGATCCGATTGTCGCGCGGCCGTATGACTGGCTGAACGCCACCATCCTCGCCGTCCGCGACCGCATCATCGACCAGTGGATGGAATCCTCCCGGGAGACCTGGCGGACCTCGCACAAACGCGTCTACTACCTCAGCCTCGAGTTCATGATCGGCCGCCTGATGCGCGACGCCATGAGCAATATCGGCATCATGGAATCGGTGCGCGAGGCGCTGAAATCGCTCGACGTCGACCTCGAGGATCTGATCGCGCTGGAGCCCGATGCGGCCCTCGGCAATGGCGGCCTTGGCCGGCTCGCGGCCTGCCTGCTGGAGAGCATGTCGACGCTGAAGATCGCTGCCTATGGCTACGGCATCCGCTACGTCAACGGCCTGTTCCGGCAGGAGATGTCGGAAGGTTGGCAGGTCGAGTTGCCGGAAAACTGGCTGGCGCACGGCAATCCGTGGGAATTCGAGCGCCGCGAGAGCGCCTACAAGATCGGCTTCGGCGGCCACGTCGAGCCGGTGACCGAACCAGGCGGTACGGTGCGGCTCGACTGGCGGCCGTCCGAGCACGTCAACGCGGTGGCCTTCGATACGCCGATCGTCGGCTGGCGTGGCGCCCGGGTGAATACGCTCCGCCTGTGGAGCGCGCAGCCGATCGATCCCATCCTGCTCGACAAGTTCAATTCCGGCGACCACATCGGAGCGCTGCAGGAAAGTTCCAAGGCAGAGGCCATTACGCAGGTCCTCTACCCGGCAGATTCGACTCCGGCGGGCCAGGAATTGCGGCTGCGGCAGGAGTTCTTCTTCTCCTCCGCCTCCCTGCAGGACATTGTCCGCCGCCATCTGCAGCAATATGGCGACCTTGCCTCGCTTCCCGACAAGGTAGCCATCCAGCTCAACGACACCCACCCGGCGATCTCCATTGCCGAACTGATGCGCATCCTGACCGATCTCCATGCCGTCAAGTGGGAGGAGGCGTGGGACATCGCGCGCGGCTGCTTCAGCTATACCAACCACACGCTGCTGCCCGAGGCGCTCGAGACCTGGCCGGTGGCCCTGCTCGAGCGGCTGCTACCGCGCCACATGCAGATCATCTACGCCATCAATGCCCAGGTGCTGACCGAAGCGCGCAGCCGTGCCGGCTTCAACGACGGGCAGATCGCCAACGTCTCGCTCATCGACGAGGGCGGGGCCCGCCGCGTCCGGATGGGGCAGTTGGCGTTCGTCGGCTCGCACGCCATCAACGGCGTCTCGGCGCTGCACACCGAACTGATGAAGCTGACGGTATTCTCCGACCTCAACAAGCTCTATCCCGACCGCATCAGCAACAAGACCAATGGCGTCACGCCACGGCGCTGGCTGCTCGAGTGCAATCCGGGCCTTACCCAGCTCATCACCGAGCGCATCGGCCCTGCCTTCATGGACAATCTCGATCTGTTGACCGGGCTCGACGCGCACGCCGACGATCCCACCTTCCAGGACCAGTTCAGGGCCGTGAAGCGCGCCAACAAAGTGCGGCTGGCGGAAGTGATCAAGGAGCGGCTGAACATCACCGTTTCGCCCGACGCCTTGTTCGACGTGCAGGTGAAACGCATCCACGAGTACAAGCGCCAATTGCTCAACATCATCGAGGCCGTGGCGCAGTATTCGGCGATGCGCGCCCATCCGGAACGGGACTGGGTGTCCCGCGTTAAGGTCTTTGGCGGCAAGGCGGCGCCAAGCTATTGGAACGCCAAGCTGATCATCAAACTGATCAACGACGTGGCCAAGGTCGTGAACAATGACCCGTCGGTCCGTGGCCTGATGAAGGTGGTATTCCTGCCCAACTACAATGTGAGCCTTGCCGAAACCATCATGCCGGCCGCCGACCTGTCGGAACAGATTTCAACCGCCGGGCTCGAGGCCTCCGGCACCGGCAACATGAAATTTGCCCTCAATGGCGGGCTGACCATCGGCACTCTCGATGGCGCCAATATCGAGATGCGCGAGGCAGTCGGGCCGGAGAACTTCTTCATCTTCGGCTTGACGGCGCAGCAGGTGGCCGAAAAGCGCCTTCGCAACGACGCGCCCCGCGATGCCATCGAGGCGTCGCCCGAGCTTAAGGAAGCGCTGGAAATGATCGCCTCGGGCGTATTTTCGCCTGACGATCCGAACCGCTATCGCGATCTCGTCGGCGGCCTCTATGACCACGACTGGTTCATGGTAGCGCGCGATTTCGACGACTACGCCAAGACGCAGCGCGACGTCGATGCCATCTGGAATACCCCGCGCAAATGGTATTCCATGGCGGTCAGGAATACCGCGCGTATGAGCTGGTTCTCCTCGGATCGGACCGTTCGGCAATACGCCGAAGAGATCTGGGACGTCCCGGTACCGAAGAGCTGAGTTCCATAAGGACATATGCGTGGCCAAGGCGAGCTGGGAAGCAAGTAACGAGGAAGTCGAGGCGATCGTAGCTGGTCGCCATGACAATCCGTTCGGCGTGCTGGGCTTGCAGCACATCGAAGGCAAATGGATTGCGCGGGCCTTTATCCCCCACGCCGAGCGCGTCGAGGCCTTCAACCTCGCGGGTGCGCCGCTCGGCGAACTGGCGTTCCGGCATCCTGCCGGCTTCTTCGAGGGCCCGGTCGATATCACCGAACGCCAGCCGGTCCGCTACCGCGCCAGCAATCCCGGCGGCGAGTGGGATGTCTACGACCCCTATAGCTTCGGCCCGGTGCTGGGGCCGATGGACGACTACTACATCAGCGAGGGCTCGCATCTGCGGCTCTTCGACAAGCTCGGCGCGCACGAAATGGAGTTCGAGGGGGTGCACGGCACGCACTTCGCCGTCTGGGCGCCCAATGCCAAACGGGTGAGTGTCGTTGGCCCGTTCAACGACTGGGACGGCCGGCGCAACCCCATGCGGGTGCGCTACGACACCGGCATCTGGGAGGTGTTCATCCCGGTCCTCGGCACCGACACCATCTACAAGTTCGAGATCATGGGCCCGGACGGGCAATTGGTGCCCCTCAAGGCCGACCCGTTCGCGCGGCAATCCGAGTTGCGGCCCAAGAACGCTTCGGTCGTGCCCGATCCGACGCCGTTTCGGTGGTCCGACGAGGCTTACCTCAAATCCCGCCAGCGCGACTGGCGGCGCAACCCGATGTCGATCTACGAGGTCCACCTGGGCTCCTGGCGGCGGCGCGCCGACGGGAATTTCATGAGCTACGACCAACTCGCCGAACAGCTCATTCCCTATGCCACCGACATGGGCTTTACCCATCTCGAATTCTTGCCGATTTCCGAACACCCGTTCGATCCGAGCTGGGGCTACCAGCCAACCGGCCTGTTCGCTCCGACCGCCCGTTTCGGCGATCCAGCCGGTTTTGCCCGTTTCGTCGATGCGGCGCACAATGCCGGCCTCGGCATCATCCTCGATTGGGTGCCGGCGCACTTTCCCACCGACGAGTTCGGTCTGGCCCGTTTCGACGGCACGGCACTCTACGAGCACGCCGATCCGCGGCAGGGCTATCATCCGGACTGGAATACGGCGATCTACAATTTCGGGCGCCAGGAGGTGGTCTCCTACCTCGTCAACAATGCCCTCTATTGGTACGAAAAATTTCACATCGATGGCCTGCGGGTCGATGCCGTGGCCTCCATGCTTTACCTCGACTATTCACGCGAGGCGGGCCAGTGGGTGCCGAACAAGTTCGGCGGCAACGAGAACCTCGAGGCAGTCGAGTTCCTGAAGCGGGTCAACACGGAAATCTACCGGCTGCACCCAGGCGCCTTCACTATCGCCGAGGAATCGACGGCCTGGCGCGGCGTGTCGGCGCCAGCCTATGCGGGCGGGCTCGGCTTCGGCTTCAAGTGGAACATGGGGTTCATGAACGACACCCTGCGCTACATGAGCCGCGATCCGGTGCACCGCAAGCACCACCACAACGACATGACGTTTGCCGCGCTCTATGCCTATTCGGAGAATTTCGTCCTGCCACTCAGCCACGACGAGGTGGTGCACGGCAAGGGATCGCTGATTTCGAAAATGCCCGGCGACGACTGGCAGCAATTCGCCAATTTGCGGGCCTACTACGCCTATATGTGGGGCTGGCCGGGCAAGAAGCTGTTGTTCATGGGCCAGGAATTCGCCCAGCGCGAGGAGTGGAGCGAGGAGAAGGGCCTCGACTGGTGGCTGCTCGATGCCGGCATGCACGAGGGGATGCGCCGCCTCGTCACCGACCTCAATGCCGCCTACCGTAGCCTGCCGGCACTCTATGCCCGTGATAACGAGCCGGAGGGCTTTTCCTGGCTGATCGGCAACGACCACGCCAATTCGGTGTTTGCCTGGGCGCGCTTCTGTCCGGGTGAAAGCCCGGTGGTGGTGATTTCCAACCTGACCCCAGTGCCCCGCGACCATTATCGCGTGCCGATGCCGCAGGCCGGCAATTGGAGCGAGCGCATCAACAGCGATGCCGGCTGGTATGGCGGTTCGAACAAGGGCAACCAGGGCGTCGTCGTGGCAAGCCCGGTCGAGGGCCAGCACTGGCCCGCCGCCACCGAGCTCTACCTGCCGCCGCTCGCGACGCTGATCCTGAAGCACGATGGCGGCTGACCTGGCGCAGCACCTGTCGCGCGGACGAAACAATTAAGGGCTGGCGCCGGAACCAGCTACACGACCCGGCCTGATCCGGGCATAGAGGAGGAGAACATGGCTGATTATCGGACCCCATCGCCTCTGGCTCGCGAGGCGATGGCCTACGTGCTGGCCGGCGGTCGCGGCACGCGGCTGATGGAATTGACCGATCGGCGCGCCAAGCCAGCCGTGTATTTCGGCGGCAAGTCGCGCATCATCGACTTCGCTCTTTCGAACGCCATCAACTCCGGCATCCGGCGCATTTCGGTCGCCACCCAGTACCAGGCCCACAGCCTCATCCGTCACATGCAGCGCGGCTGGAACTTCCTCCGCCACGAGCGCAACGAGAGTTTTGACGTGCTGCCGGCGAGCCAGCGCGTCAAAGAGGACATGTGGTACGCCGGCACCGCCGATGCGGTGTACCAGAACATGGACATCATCGAGGATTATGGTCCCCGCTATATCGTGATCCTCGCCGGCGACCACATCTACAAGATGGACTACGAGATCATGCTGCGCCAGCATGTCGATACCGGCGCCGACGTGACCATCGGCTGTCTCGAAGTGCCGCGCCTCGAGGCGTCGGCCTTCGGCGTCATGCACGTTGACGGCCGAGACCGGGTGATCGAGTTCGTCGAAAAGCCCAAGGATCCGCCCGCCATTCCCGACCGCCCCGATACGGCGCTCGCCTCGATGGGCATCTATGTGTTCGAGACGCGCTATCTGATGGAGCAGCTCCGCCGCGATGCCGCAACGGAGGGCTCCAATCGCGATTTCGGCAAGGACATCATTCCCCACATCGTCAAGAATGGCACCGCCTGGGCGCACCGCTTCACGCGCTCCTGCGTGCGCTCCTCTAACGAGCCTGTGGCCTACTGGCGCGACGTTGGGACGGTAGATGCCTACTGGAAGGCCAATATCGACCTGACCGATGTTACCCCCCAGCTCGATCTCTACGACCGTGACTGGCCCATCTGGACCTATGCGGAGATCACCCCGCCGGCCAAGTTCGTGCACGATTTCGACGGCCGGCGCGGGACGGCGGTCAATTCGCTGGTCTCGGGCGACTGCATCATCTCGGGCGGCCACCTCAACCGCACGCTGCTGTCGACCGGCAGCCGCGTGCACTCCTACTCGGAACTGCATGAAGCAGTTGTGCTGCCCTACACCAATATCGGGCGCGGTGCGCGGCTGCGGAAGGTGGTGATCGATCGCGGCGTCAACGTACCGGACGGGCTGGTCGTTGGCGAGGATCCCGAGTTCGACCGCAAATGGTTCCGCCGCACCGACGAGGGCGTAACCCTCGTCACCCAGGCGATGATCGATAAGTACATGGCCAGCAAGTGAAGCGGCGCGGCTCATGATCGAAGTCCTTTCGGTCGCCTCGGAGGCCTATCCGCTGATCAAGACCGGGGGCCTCGCCGATGTGGCGGGGGCGCTGCCTGGCGCGCTGGCGGGCCATGGCGTCACCATGCGTACGCTGTTGCCGGGCTATCCGGCGGTGATGAACGAGGCTGGCGGCGCCCGGGTGGTTGGCGAGTTTTCCGACCTCTTCGACGGGCGCGCGCGGCTGCTGGCCGGCCGCTTCGCCGGGCTCGACCTCATCGTGCTCGATGCGCCCCACCTCTATGACCGGCAGGGGGGACCGTATGCCGGCCCGGACGGCATGGATTGGCCCGACAACTGGAAGCGCTTCGCCGCGCTCTCCTGGGTGGCCGGCAGGCTGGCGCTCGGGGTGGTCGATGGCTACCAGCCGCAGGTGGTGCACGCCCATGACTGGCAGGCCGGGCTCGTCCCGGCCTACGTGAAATACGGCCCATCGGACCGGGTGAAGACGGTGTTGACCGTGCACAACCTAGTGTTCCAGGGGCATTTCGGCCCGGACGTGTTCAGTCGTCTCGACCTGCCGCCGCACGCCTTCTACGAGGGCATCGAGTATTATGGCGGAGTCGGCTACCTCAAGGCGGGGCTTGCCTCGGCCGACGCCCTGACGACCGTCAGCCCCACCTACGCCCGTGAAATTCGCACCCCCGCCTTTGGCGCTGGCCTCGATGGCCTGCTCAACGCCCGGGCCAATGTGTTGCATGGTATTACCAACGGCATCGACACCGAGGCCTGGAACCCGGCGACCGACCCGGCGCTGGTACAAACCTATGGCCCAAGCACCGTGCACAAGCGTGCCGCCAACAAGGCCGCCGTGCGCGAGCGCTTCGGCATCGACCAGTCGGCGGGCCCGCTGTTTTCGGTGGTCAGCCGGCTGACCAGCCAGAAGGGCATCGACCTCATCGCCAGCAATGTCGACTGGCTCGTTTCCCTCGGCGCCAGCCTCGTCGTGCTCGGCTCCGGCGACGCAACCCTCGAAGCAACGCTGGAGGCTGCGACGATCCGCCATCCCGGTCGTGTCGGCATGGTCAAGGGCTATGACGAGAGCCTGTCGCATTTGATCCAGGGCGGCGCCGACGCCATCCTCATTCCGTCGCGCTTCGAGCCGTGCGGGCTGACCCAGCTCTACGGCCTGCGCTATGGCTGCGTGCCGGTGGTGTCGCGGGTCGGCGGGCTCGCCGATACGGTGATCGACGCCAACGAGGCAGCGGTCGATGCCGGGGTGGCGACCGGGCTGCAGTTCTCGCCTGTGAGTTCGGAGGTCCTCGGGGAAGCGATCCATCGCACGGTTAGCCTGTATGGCCGCGAAAAAGTGTGGCGCAAGCTGCAGCGGCGCGGCATGAAATCTGAAGTTTCGTGGGACGGGAGCGCCAAGCGCTACGCCGACCTTTACCGATCGCTACTGGGACTGGAGCGCGATGAGCCAGCTGGAGATTAAGACCACGCCCTATGCGGACCAGAAGCCCGGAACCTCCGGCCTGCGCAAGCGGGTGCCGGTATTCCAGCAGCCCAACTATGTCGAAAATTTCGTGCAGTCGATCTTCGACAGCCTTGAGGGCTTCAAGGGCAAGACGCTGGTGATCGGCGGCGACGGCCGCTTCTTCAACGACGTCGCCATCCAGCGCATCATCCGCATCGCGGCGGCCAATGGCTTCGGGCGGGCCCTGGTGGGGCAGGGGGGATTGCTGTCGACGCCAAGCCTCAGCCATGAGATCCGCCATCACAAGGCGTTCGGTGGCATCATCCTCTCCGCCTCGCACAATCCGGGCGGCCCGAACGGGGATTTCGGCATCAAGTACAATGTCGGCAATGGCGGGCCGGCGCCGGAGAAGATCACCGACGCGATTTTTGCCCGCACCAAGTCGATCGAGCGCTACCTCAGCAATGATGCCCCCGATATCGACCTCACCCAGATCGGGACGCAGAAGTCCGGCGGCATGGCCGTCGAAGTGATCGATCCGGTCGCCGACTATGCTGCCCTGATGCAGTCGCTGTTCGATTTCGACGCCATCCGGACGATGATCAAGGGCGGCTTCACACTGCGCTACGACGCCATGCATGCCGTCACCGGCCCCTACGCCAAGACCATCCTCGAGGGATTACTTGGTGCCCCCGAGGGCTCGGTGGTCAACGCCGTGCCGCTGCCCGATTTCGGCGGCGGCCACCCCGACCCGAACCTCGTCTACGCCAAGCCGCTGTTCGACCTGATGATGGGCCCCGATGCACCCGATTTTGGGGCCGCCTCCGACGGCGACGGCGACCGCAACCTGATCATCGGCCGCGGCCGCTTCGTTACCCCCTCCGATTCACTCGCGCTGCTTGCCGCCAACGCGCACCTGGCGCCCGGCTACGACGAAGGACTCGCCGGCATCGCCCGGTCCATGCCGACCAGCGCCGCCGCCGACCGTGTGGCGGAAAAGCTCGGCATTGAAATGCACGAGACGCCGACTGGCTGGAAATTCTTCGGCAACCTGCTCGACGCCGGCCGGGTTACCATCTGCGGCGAGGAAAGCGCCGGCACCGGCTCCAACCACGTGCGCGAGAAAGACGGCCTGTGGGCGGTCCTGCTGTGGCTCAACATCCTCGCGGCGCGCCGGCAGGATGTCGACACCATCGTCAAGGACCACTGGGCGACCTATGGCCGCAACTACTATACCCGCCACGACTATGAGGAGGTCGACAGCGCCATTGCCGGCAAGCTGGTCGGCGACCTGCGTGCCCGGCTGCCCGACCTCGTCGGCCAGAGCTTTGGCGGCCTCAGGGTTTCCTATGCCGACGACTTTACCTACCACGATCCGGTGGATGGATCGGTCGCCAGCCAGCAGGGGATTCGCATCGGCTTTGCCGATGGCAGCCGGATCGTCCTCCGGCTGAGTGGAACCGGGACCGTCGGGGCAACGTTGCGGCTCTATCTTGAACGATATGAGCCTGCCAGTGGACAACACGACCTCGCTACCCAGGCCGCCCTCAAACCTCTCATCGAGCTTGCCGAACAGCTCTCTGGACTCCGCGAGCGCACCGGTCGAGATGCCCCGTCCGTTGTTACTTAGCCAACCGCCGGAGGTGAAACCGGTTCTCGTTCCCCAGGGCGGCAGTCCGGCGGCGCTTGGCGCCACGGTGACCGCCGAAGGCGTGAACTTTGCCGTGTATTCCGAGACGGCGTCGGCGTTGTTCCTGTCGCTATATGATGAGCAGGATCGCGAGATCGAACGCCTCGAGCTCGACGGCCACCACGAAAACATCCACCACGGCTTGGTCAGCGGCATCGGCGCCGGCATGAAGTATGGCTTTCGCGCCGATGGGCCCTACGACCCCGCCCAGGGCCTGTATTTCGATCCCAACAAATTGCTGGTCGACCCCTATGCCCGACGCCTCGACCGGCCGTTTGTGCGCAGTCCCAGCCTGAGGCTGCCGCGCGAGGATGGTGTGGACACCGCCCCGCTGGTGCCTAAGGGCGTGGTGATGGGGGGCGGCAATACGCCCGCGGTGCCGCGCCGCAAGGCGCCGCAATTGTTCTACGAGCTCAACGTTCGCGGCTTTTCCATGCGCCATCCGAGCGTGCAGGGCGCCCTGCGCGGCACCATCGCCGGGCTGACCACCAGGCGGGTGATCGACCACTTCAAGTTCCTTGGCGTCGACACCGTGGAGCTGATGCCGATCGCGGCCTTCATCGATGACGGCCATCTGCCCGCGTTGGGCCTCACCAATGCCTGGGGCTATAATCCGGTAAGCTATTTCGCCGTCGATCCCCGCATCGCGCCGCGCGGACCGCAGGAATTGCGTACCCTCACCGACCTCTACCGCAAGAACGGCCTCTCGGTCATTCTCGACGTGGTCTACAACCACACCGGCGAGGGCGACGCCAACGGGCCGGTGCTGAGCCTCAAGGGACTGGACGCGAGGGCGTATTACCGGCACGCCGAGGTCGACGGGCAGCAGCAGCTCGTCAACGATACCGGCACGGGCAATACGTTACGTTGCGACCATCCGGCGACACAGCGACTGGTGATCGACAGCCTGCGCTACTGGATCGAGGAGACCGGCGTTTCCGGCTTCCGCTTCGACCTCGCGCCGGTGCTTGGACGCGAGCCGGGGTTCAATCCGAACGCCAAGATGCTGCAGATGATCAAGACCGATCCGCTGCTCTCCAAGGCCGTCCTGGTCGCCGAGCCGTGGGACCCCGGTCCGGGCGGCTATCAGCTTGGCCAGTTCGGCAAGGAATTCCGCGAGTGGAACGACACCTATCGCGATGAGATTCGCAGCTTCTGGCAAGGCTCCCCGCACAAGCTCGGCGCGCTGGCCGGCAAGGTCGCCGGCTCGGCCGACAATTTCAACTTCGCCGGCCGCAAGCCGAGCGCCGGGGTGAACCTGCTCGCCGTGCACGACGGCTTCACGCTCGCCGACCTCGTCAGCTATAACGAGAAGCATAACGAGGCCAATGGCGAGAACAACCGCGACGGCCACGACAACAACCACTCGTGGAACTGCGGCGCCGAGGGTCCAACCGACGACGAGGCGATCAACGACGCCCGCAAGCGCGACGTGCGCGCGCTGCTGGCGACGCTGTTCCTGTCGCGCGGCACCATCCTCATCGCGCAGGGCGACGAAATGGGCCGCACGCAGCGCGGCAACAATAACGCCTACGCCCAGGACAACGAGATCACCTGGGTCGACTGGGAACACGCCGACGGCACCTTG
>Ga0207705_10001503_pt1 | contig 18527 bp, 17 predicted proteins | sample KBSC13metaG_FD_184314 | JGI IMG/M metagenome (GOLD analysis project Ga0207705, IMG submission 184314) | Corn rhizosphere microbial communities from Kellogg Biological Station, Michigan, USA - KBS C1-3 metaG (SPAdes) (version 2) | ecosystem: Host-associated > Plants > Roots > Rhizosphere > Soil ... | reverse complement strand
GATGCCCCATCCCTCCTTCGGCGACGCGAACACCAGCGCCCACGCCCGCCGCAGCAGCGAGAGCTTCTCCTGCTCGCTGACCCGCCCAAGAAACCGCACGCGATCACCGAGGTCAAGCGACGCCGCCAGCCGCTCCAGCGCCGGCCGATAGTCGCCGGCTCCGGCGATCTCCAGCGTGGCCGTCGGGTGGCCCATCGCCGCGAAGGCGCGGATCACGTGGTGCACGCCCTTGTAGCGCTTCAACCGACCGAGGTAGGCGAACAACGGCGCGTCGGCGCGCAGTTCGAGTCGCGGCGTGTAATGGATGGTGTCGATGCCAGGATAGATGACTTCCACGCTCGCGCGTGGAATGCCACGATCGGCGAGATCGGCGGCCGTGCTGTCGCTGATGGCTTCGAACGGCACGTGCCGATACGCGCGGCCGAGTGGCCGTTCGGCCAGCCACACCGCGGCAGCCAGCGGCGCCGACAGCTCCTGGAATGCGGTGCTGCCGAAAAGATGCGGGACGAGCGCCACTGTCGGCGGGCCGCCCCAGCGCGGCGTGGCGAGGGGGATCTTGTTCACGTCCTCGACGAGCAGGTCGAAGCCTGCTCCGGCGAGGTGCTGGCGAAAGTACCGGCGCGCGAGAAAGGGGAACGTGTGGCGCGTGCCCACGCGAACGACGTCGATGCCATCGAGTCGCGCGCGTGGGGGCGACCCATTCCAGCCGCCGCAGAGGAGCGTGACGTCGTGTCCGCGCTGAACGAGTCGTCCGAAGATCTCGTGCAGATGGATCTCCGCGCCACCGGCGAGTGGATTCTCACGGTCCTGCCAGTTGACGAGAAGCAGGCGCACTTACATGCGCCCCATGCGCCGCGCCAGCGCGTCGAGGACCCCGTTCACGAATTTGGCGCTTGCCGAGCTGCCGAAGCGCTCCGCCAGCGTGACTGCCTCTTGGATCACGACGCGCGGCGGCGTCTCGCCCACCGTCAGCTCGGCAGCCCCGAGACGCAGCACGCATCGCTCGATCGCGCCGATGCGCTCGAGCCGCCAGTTCGTGGTGACGTCGGCGAGCTCGTCGTCCAGCTCGCGCTGGCGCTGGGCGACGAGGCGAACGAGCGGGCCAGCCACTCGCCGCTCGTCGGGCGTGATGGACATGTCGTCCCACACCTGCGTCGCCACCTGCTCGAGGTTACCCTCGCCCCCGCGCATCTCCCACGCGTAGAGCGCCTGCAGCGCCCGCGCACGGGCGCGGGTCTCAACTCTCGTCCGCGCCATCGAGTCGTTCGAAGAGATCCGTCATCTCGAGCGCGGCGACCGCCGCATCCCAGCCCTTGTTGCCATGCTCACCGCCGGCGCGCGCCTCTGCCTGTGCCATCGTGTCGCAGGTGAGCAGACCGAAGCCGATCGGGACGTCGTACTCGCTGCTCGCATCCGCGAGCCCGCGCGAGGCTTCGCCGGCGACGTAGTCGAAGTGTGGCGTGTCGCCGCGGATGACGGCGCCGAGCACGACGATCGCATTGTAGCGCTCCGTGCCCGCCAGGCGGCGCGCCGCGAATGGCAGCTCCCACGCGCCCGGCACCCACACGAGATCGATGTCATCCACGGCGCAGCCGTGCCGCACCAGCGCGTCCATCGCACCGTCGGCCAGCTTCTGGGTGATGTGCTCGTTGAAGCGCGACACCAGCACGGCGAAGCGACGTCCCTCGCCGTCGGGGCTCCCGGTGAATTCGGCCATTGCGGTCAGGAAGCGAGCAGGTGACCGAGCTTGTCGCGCTTGGTACCCAGGTAGCCGGCGTTCTCGGTGTTTTCCGGCTGGATGATGGGCACCCGCTCCTCGATGTGCAGTCCGTACCCTTCCAGGCCGACCATCTTGCGCGGGTTGTTCGTGATGGGCCGGATCGACTTGAGGCCGAGATCGAGCAGGATCTGCGCGCCGATGCCGTAGTTGCGCAGGTCGGGCGCAAAGCCGAGCTGTTCGTTCGCTTCCACCGTGTCAGCGCCGCGATCCTGGAGCTCGTACGCCTTGAGCTTGTTGAGGAGCCCGATGCCTCGTCCCTCCTGGTCGAGGTAGACGATGACGCCGCGGCCCTCCCCCTGGATCATCCGCATCGCCGTCTCGAGCTGCCAGCCGCAGTCGCACCGCATGGAATGGAAGACGTCGCCGGTGAGGCACTTGGAGTGCATGCGCACCAGCACGTTCTCGCCGTTGCCGATGTCGCCGTAGGCGATGGCGACGTGCTCGGCGTCGTCCACGTCGTTCTCGTAGCCGTAAACGGACCACGTCCCGAAGTTGGTCGGCAGCCGCGCCTCCGCCACGCGATGCACCAGCCGCTCGTGCTTGAGCCGATGGGCGACAAGCTGCGCGACCGTGATGAACTTCAGCCCATGCTCGCGGGCGAACTTCTCGAGCTGCGGCCGCCGCGCGGTGGTGCCGTCCTCGTTGAGAATCTCGCAGATCACACCGGCGGGATACACGCCCGCCAGGCGCGCCAGGTCCACTGCCGCCTCGGTGTGTCCGACACGCTGCAGCACCCCTCCGTCGCGCGCGCGCAGCGGGTGCACGTGGCCCCCATGACGCAGGTCCGACGGAACGGTTGCCGGATCCACCAGGGTCCGCACCGTGGTCGATCGATCCTGCGCGCTGATGCCCGTCGTCACGCCGAAGCGCGGCGACGCATCCACGCTCACCGTGTAGGCGGTGCGATACTCGTCGGGGTTGCTCTCCGCCATCGGCGGTAGCTCCAGCTGCTCCACCCGCTCGCCCGGCAGCGCGACGCAGATCAGGCCGCCCGCCCGCTTGATCATGAAGTTGATCATCTCCGGCGTGACGAGCTGCGCGGCGCAGATCAGATCGCCCTCGTTCTCACGGTCCTCATCATCGGCGACGATGACGAGCTTTCCAGCGGCGATGTCGGCGATGGCTTCGGCGACAGTGTTGAATGGCATCGGTTCCTGGTCTGGTGTCGCGCTCATCGCTCCACGGCGTAGGGGGCCACGAGCTGGCGGACGTACTTGCCGACCATGTCGGCCTCCACGTGCACGACGTCGCCCGCGCGGAGCGAGCCGAGCGTGGTATGACGCGCGGTATGGTCGATCAGGCTCACCTGAAGAATCCCCGGCGCGGGCAGCGCGTTCACGGTCAGACTCACGCCGTCGATGGCCACCGAGCCGTGCGGTACCATGAGCGGCTCGAGATCGGCCGGCAGCCGGATGTCCACGAGCAGCGCATCCTCGAGGCGTCTGGCCTCCTCGACCTCCCCCACGCCGTCGACGTGCCCCTGCACCAGGTGCCCGCCCAGCCGGTCGCCGAGCCGCATGGCGCGCTCGAGGTTCACGCGCCGGCCCGGTTCCCACTCCGCAATCGTCGTCCGCCCCAGGGTGGTGACGATCGCGGCGACCGCGAACCAGCCCGCGCCGTGCGCCAGCACCGTGAGGCAGGCGCCGTTTATCGCGATGCTCTCACCGATGGCCACACCGGTGTAGCGCGAGGCGATGCGCAGATTGCGCCCCGCCTCCGTTCGCTCCACCTGCTCGACGACACCCACGTCGTCAACCAACCCGGTGAACATGTCAACTCGCTCCGGCCTCCCGGACCGGAGGCGCATAGACCGTCATCTCGTCATCCCCGAACCGTGCCGAACGCACGAATCGCCAGCGCAGCGCGTCGTCGATCGTCGTGGCTGCAAAGCCGCTGAACGGATTCAGCGCTCCCGAACCGAGCACGAGGGGCGCCCGAAAGATAATCAGTCGATCCACCAGCGCCTCCTGGATCAGCGACGCCGCCAGCGAAGCACCGCCCTCGATGAAGATGGATCGAACATGCCGGACCCGAAGTGCGCGCAGTGCGTCGCCAAGCGTCGCCGCATGCAGCAGCTCCACGCCCGCCTGCTCGAGCGCCGATGCGTGCCTCGCTTCCGGCGCCCAGCAGACGACGAGCACCGGCGACTCGCGCGCCGTCCGCACGAGCTGCGACGTGAGCGGCAATCGCGCCGAGGTGTCGAACACCACGCGCACGGGCGGCACCCGGGGTGCCGAAAAGCTCCGCACGGTGAGCAGCGGATCATCGGCGAGGACGGTGCCGATGCCGACGGCCACCGCGTCCGATCCGGCGCGCAGGCGGTGCACCTCGCCGCGCGCCTCGTGTCCCGTGAGCCACGCCGGCTTCCGCGTGGAATCCGACATCGCGCCGTCCAGCGACAGCGCGAGCTTGAGCCGCACGAAGGGACGATCCGACGCCAGAGCGTGGAAGAAGACGGAGTTCAGTTCCCGCGCCGACGCCTCACCAAGGCCGATCTCCACCGCCACCCCGGCCGCGCGCAGACGTTCGGCACCTCCGGCGGCGATGGGGTTGGGATCGGCAACGGCGATCACGACCCGCCGGATCCCGGCGGCGAGAACGGCGTCGGTGCACGGGGGCGTGCGACCTTCGTGGTTGCACGGTTCGAGGGTGACGTACATCGTCGCGCCTCGCGCCCGCTCGCCGGCCGAGCGAAGAGCTTCAACCTCCGCGTGCGCCTCGCCGTAGCGTCGATGCCAGCCTTCACCGACGATGTTCCCGTCGCGGACGACGACGGCGCCGACCATCGGGTTCGGCGCCGTGCGTCCCCATCCATTTTCCGCGAGGTCGAGCGCGCGGCGCATGAACGCGCCATCTGCCGGTGCCGCCGCGCGCTCGCGCGATGCCATTCGCTAGAAACCGAAGCGCAGACCGACCGAACCGTAGTTGCGGGCGGCGTTCGGCTCGGAGCCGGAGAAGGTGTTGAAGGTGGTCACCTGGCCACCCGACACGCGACCCACTTCGGCGGCGAGCTTGAAGATCATCAGGTTCAGCTTGACGCCGGCAAAGATGTTTGTGCGATCGAGCTTCTGCGCGGGCGACGGACTGAGCGTGGCATCGGTCCGGCCCAGGCCACCAGCGAGCACCGACGCGCGCACTTGCTCCACCGACGAATCATAGTGATCCTTGCCGACGCCGCCGAAGATCCCGAAGATGATGAGCGACTTGCTCGCCTCGATGCGCCACGACGTGGTCTTCATCTTGAGGCCGGTCACGTAGAGCGAGTCGCTGGCGCTGCTGTTGGCCGTGAGATCCACCGTCGGCAGGTCGCGGTGCATGACGCTGAACGACACGCCCGGAACGATGATCGACTCCGAGAGCAGCCCGACTCGCAGGCCGTACCCGATCTTGAGCGAGCCGTCCGGGAGCTTCACGCTCACGTTGTCGTTGTTGAACTCGGGCAGGTAGGTGGCGCTGAGCAGCACATCCACCGCGCCCACGTTGGTGAGGGCGAGCGGAAGGCCGCCGAACACGCCGATCGCGGCATCCGCGCCACCGCCCGGCATCACCTGCGAGCTGGTGGGGAGCTCAGCCGAGTACGCGCCCGTGTAGCAGGTCGGGAACTGGTCCACCTGCGGCAGCGATCCCTGCACTGCCGTACCGCGCACGCCGATGCTGATGTGGCCCAGGCCGCCCAGGGTGCTCGACTGGCCGAGCGTAGCGCTTCCACCGGCGAGCGCGGCGGAGAGCTGCGGCGCGAGGTACTGGAACAGATCGGCCGCCTGCTGCTCGGAGTTCTTCGTCGCTGTCGACGGCGTCGGTACGCCAGCCGCGCACGACGTCTGCGCCTGGGCGAACGTCGCGCCCGCCATGCTGATCCCAGCTGCCAGAACGAGGTACTTCTTCATGACGCGTGCTCCTCGGTGATACGCACCTGTCCGGCTCCGCGCACGATGCGCCCAAGCCGCCAGCTGCCAAGGTGAGCCGACGAGGCGCTCGCCTCGACCGCTCGCGCGCCGTCCTCGTCGGTGATGACGACCATCCCGACACCCATGTTGAACGTCCGGTTCATCTCCGCTCGATCCACGCCACCCGCGCGCTGCAACTGCCGGAACAGGTTCGGCACCTCCCAGCTCGCCGCATCGATCTCGGCGTCCAGGGCGTCGGTGAGGGTGCGGTTCACGTTACCGGGCAGGCCGCCGCCCGTGATGTGCGCCATGCCATGGATGTGACCCAAGACCGGCCGCAACACGGGCAGATACGAGCGATGGACCCGCAGCAACACGTCCGCCACCGAGGCGTCTTCCCCCGGAAACGGATCGCTGACAGCCAGGCCCATCCGTTCAAAGACGATGCGCCGCGCCAGGGAGTAACCGTTCGTGTGCAGTCCATTGCTCGCCAGACCGACGATGACGTCGCCCTCGCGCACGCGATCCGCGCCGAGGATCGCGTCCTCCTCCACCATCCCGACGATGAACCCCGCGAGGTCGTAGTCGGGCGGCGTATAGATGCCCGGCATCTCCGCCGTCTCGCCGCCCACGAGCGAGCAGCCGTTCTCGCGACAGCCCGCCGCGACCCCTTCCACGACGGCGGCAACGACCTCCGGCTCGAGCCGTCCGGCGGCAAAGTAATCGAGGAAGAAAAGCGGAACTGCGCCCTGAACGAGGATGTCGTTCACACAGTGATTCACGAGATCATGACCCACCGTGCCGTGACGGTTCGCCTCGATGGCGACGCGCAGCTTGGTGCCTACGCCGTCGGCGCTCGACACCAGCACCGGTCGCCGTGCTTCGGCGGGGATGCGGAACATGCCGCCGAAGCCACCGAAGCTGCCGCGCGCGCCGAGCGTGAACGTGGACTCCACGGCGCTGCGAATGCGCTGTTTCACCGCGTCGGAACGGTCGATGTCGACGCCGGCGCTCGCGTAGTTCAGGCCGCGCTCCTCGCCGGGTTCGCTGCTCACGCGGAGAGCTCCTCCTCGAAGGCCACCAGCGCGTGGAAGTCGCGCACGCGTGACGCGATGTCCTGCGGCGTGATCTCGAGCAGCCGCTGCACGGAGAACTTCTCCACGGCGAACGAGCCCATGGCGGAGCCGTACACCACGGCGCGGCGAAGGTTGGCGTCGCTCAGATCGCCGGTGCGTGCCAGGTAGCCCATGAATCCGCCGGCGAACGAGTCGCCAGCACCCGTCGGGTCGAACACCGACTCCAGCGGGTAGGCGGGCGCGAAGAAGATCGAGTTCTCCCGGAAGAGGAACGCCCCGTGCTCGCCCTTCTTGATCACGACCATCTTCGGTCCGCGCTCCATGATCCAACGCGCTGCCTTCACGAGGTTGAAGCAGTCCGTCAGCTGACGCGCCTCCGCATCGTTGAGCGTGATCAGGTCCACGTGCTTGATCAACTCGAGGATGTCCGGACGTCGGCTCTCGATCCAGAAGTTCATCGTGTCGCACGCCACGAGCCGGGGCTTCTGCACCTGCTGCAGCACGTCGAGCTGCAGCCGCGGATCGATGTTGGCAAGGAACACGAACGGCGCGCTGCGGAACTGCGGCGGAATCTTCGGGCTGAAGTGCGAGAACACGCCGAGATGTGTCTCGAGCGTTTCCGCGGAGTTGAGGTCGTGGCGATAGCGGCCGCGCCACCGGAAGGAATTGCCGTCGGCTTGCTCGAGCCCCGCCATGTCCACGCCGCGCTCCTTCAGTGGCTCGAGCTGCTCCATCGGGTAGTCGTTGCCGACGACGCCAACGAGCTGCACCGGCGCAAGATGGCTCGCTGAGGCGGAGAAGAACGTGCCCGACCCGCCGATCACATGGTCGGCCTTGCCGAATGGCGTTTCAACTGAGTCCAGCGCGACGGAGCCGACGACGAGAACGGACATGGGAGTGCGGTGGAGGGCTTGGGTGAGTCCTGAAGGTGAGCCATGAGACGTGAAGCGTGAATCGTGACGACGTCCTGAAGTTACGTATCACGTCTCACGAATCACGTCTGACGCCCAGTCACATGCGTTCCGGCGCGGAAATGCCGAGCATGCCGAGGCCATTGCGCAGCACGATCTGCGAGGCCCGCGCGAGCACCAGGCGTGCGCGCGTAATCGGCTCCGGCTCGTTCAGCACGTGCGCCTTGTGGTACCACAGGTGAACCTTGCCGGCCGTGTCGTGCAGGTACGTCGCGACGCGGTGCGGCTCCAGCGCCACCGCCGCGCCGGCGACGATCGCCGGGAAATCGAGCAGCGCCTTCATCAGCTCCGCCTCCTCGGGCAGCGTGAGCACCGACAGATCGGCGCTCGCATCGATGGAGGCCGGGTCGATCTCGCCGACGCGGAAGATCCCTGACATCCGCGCGTGCGCCATCTGGATGTAGTAGACAGGATTCTCCTCGCTCTGCGAGCGCGCGAGGTCCACGTCGAACGACAGCTGCGAGTCGCCCTTCCGCATGAGGAAGAAGTACCGCACCGCGTCGCGCCCCACTTCGTCGATCAGGTCGCGCACGGTGACGTAGCTGCCGGCGCGCTTGGAGATCTTCACCTCCTCGCCGCCACGCATGACCGTCACCATCTGGTGCAGCACGTACTCCGGATAGTCCACGGGAATCGCGATATCGAGCGCCTGGAGGCCGGCGCGCACACGCGTGACCGTGCTGTGGTGATCTGCCCCCTGCACGTTGATGGCGCGCGTGAAGCCTCGCTCCCACTTCGTCACGTGATACGCGACGTCCGGCACGAAGTACGTGTACGTCCCACCCTTCTCCGCGCTCTTCCGCATCACGCGGTCCTGGTCGTCACCGTAGTCGGTGGTACGCAGGAACAGCGCACCGTCCCTCTCATACGTCTTTCCGCGTTCGACCAGCGCGCGCACCGTGTGCTCCACGCGCCCGTCCTCGTACAGTGAGGACTCGAGGAAATACGTGTCGAACGCGACGCCGAACGCCTGCATGTCGCGATCCTGCTCCTTGCGCAGCTCGCGCACCGCGAAGCGTCGCAGCGCGTCGAGGTTGTCGCCGGTCTTGTCCTCAGGGTTCTCCGCGACGTAGCGCTGCGCGATCTCGGCGATGTACTCGCCGTGATAGCCGCCTTCCGGAATCTCGAGCGGGGCTCCGCGCAGCTCCCGCACGCGGGCCTGGGTGCTCCGGGCGAGATTCTCGATCTGCACGCCGGCGTCGTTGTAGTAGAACTCGCGCGACACGCGCCAGCCGTTCCACTCCAGCAACGACGAGATGGCGTCTCCGAGCGCGGCCTGCCGGCCATGGCCGACATGCAGCGGTCCGGTGGGATTGGCGCTCACGAACTCGACGACGACGGGCCTGGCCGCGCCATCGTCGCTGCGTCCGTACCGCTCGTCAGTCACGATGAGCGCGCGCAGGCAATCGGCCACCGTGTCGGCGCTCATGCGCAGGTTGATGAACCCCGGACCGGCGACGTCGGCGCCAGCGAGCCCCGCGGCCTTGAAATCGAGCGCGGAAACGAGCTCCTGCGCGAGGTCGCGCGGCTTCCTGCCGAGCGGCTTGGCGAGCACCATGGCGACGTTTGTCGCCCAATCCCCGAACGCGGGATCGCGCGGCCGCTCGAGCAGCGGTTCGACGTCGGCGGGCGCACCGAGCGACCGGGCGGCGCGCGCCAGCTCGGCGCGCAACGCGTCAGTGCCGGCGCTCACTCTCCGGTGCTCTTCTTCGGGGCCGGCTTGGACTCCGCAGCCGGGGCCGGTGTTGACGCGGCACTGCTGGAAGAACCGCCGCTCTCACCGCTCTTCGTGCTGTCGCCCTTCGTGTCACTGCCCGAGGAGGGGCTGCCGTCGCTCGTGCTGCTGCTCGTGCCCTTTGGCGATGCGCCCTTGTCGCGGTGCGCATTCTTGCCGTAGTCGGTGAGGTAGAAGCCGGAACCCTTGAACGAAAATCCCGCTGGGGAGAGAATGCGCTCCGCGAGCTCACCACAGACGGGACAAGCGGCCTGGGCTTCGGCCCCGCTGATGGTGCGGTAGAACTTCTCGAACTCGTGCCCGCGGGGACAGCGGAACTCGTAAGTTGGCATCTATGTGAGACTTAGGCGGTGCTGGTCCAGCCGGGAAACTTAGTGGCGGGAGACGGGAGGGGCAATGGCTCCGCCCGTGACATCCCGCAACGCACGAAGGGCCCGGCAGCCATCGGCTGCCGGGCCCTTCGTGAGTCGTCCCGCGATTAGAAGCGGATGCCGAACGTCAGCGGCACCGACTTCATGCTCGTGCCGTCGCCGGTCGAGATCTGCGTGTAACGCGCATCGACACGCGCCGGGATGCGGCCCACGGCGAAGTCGAGCCCAGCGCCGGCGTTGAAGCCCCAGTGGCTCTCCGTCGGAATGCCGTTGCCCAGGTCGTAGTGCGCGAAGCTCGCACCGCCCGTCAGGTACGGCGCAATCGCGCTCGGGCGCTTCGACGTCCAGACCACGGCGTTGAGGTCGGCGCCCATGGTCTTGTTGCTGGCATCCACGCCAGTCGCCTTCACGCTGTTGTTCGAGTAGCTCGCATCGGCGCGCAGGCCGAACATCGAGGAGTTGCGAAGATCCATCGAGCCGCCGAAGGTGTAGCCCGTGTTGAACGCGTCGGACGCGTCACCCATCGGCATCGCGGCGCCGCCGAACACGGCGAACGAGAGCGGCTTGTGGGCAACCTGCGCGCTCAGCATGCTGGGCGCGAGGAGGACGGCACCGGCAACGGCCATCGTGCGGAAGATGTTGATCGAGCGCATGGAACCTCTGGATAAAGGGAGCGAACCGCCTGGTAGACCTGCGGGCGAATTCGCCGTGACGGCGACGCGTTTCCGCGTCGCAAGAGAAAGGGCGCGGACCTGTCGGTCCGCGCCCTTTCGGGAGATCAATGCGTGTAAACCGACAGGCCGGCGAGGAGGCCGATGGCGTTCTGCGACGCGCCATTGTTGCTGGCGTGCGAGAGGTTCGCCTCGAAGCGCGATGCGAACCGGTCGCCGACCGGCACCTTCACACCGAAGCCGCCGCCGAAGTTGAAGGCGCTATCGGAGTTGCCGCTGCCGGAGAAGCCGTCGAGGCCGATGAACGGACGAACGTACATCTGCTTCGCCGCCCGGCTGGTGGAGAAGTGATAGAGCATGCCGAGGCCGACACCGTAGGTCGTGAGGCTTCCACCCCCCTCGAAGCTCGTGGAGTTCAGGTAGATCGAAGGCTCGATCGACACGGCCGGAGACACGTAGAAGCCCATCCGGATCCCCTGGATCGGGACCTGGAAGCTCGTGGTCCGCGGGCTATCGAGCGTGAACTGCAGGCCGGCGTCCACGCCGAGCTCCGGCGACGGATTGGCCGAGGTAACGCTGCCGCGGGTCGAACGCTGCGCACTGGCGGTGGAGGCGATTGCGATCAGCGAGAGCGCGGCGAACGAGAGAACCCGACGCATACTGTCAATTCCTGTAGTCTGGTGAGCCAGCAGAATCGTGATCCCTCCCGGGCCGGGAGAGTCACGAATCAGACTGCTGAACCCGCTACAGGTCACGTCCCGGACGCCCGGAGGGCCCTCCGGCGACACGATCCGTTCAGCCGCGCGTCAGGTGTTCGGACGATAGACGCCCCAGGTCGACGCCAGCACATCGCTGATCTCGCCGACGCTGGCCCTCGCCCGGACGGCGTCGATGATCAGCGGCATCAGTGGTCCGCGGCGCCCGGCACCGTCGCCCGGAGCATACCCGGCAGCAGACGCGCGCAGGGCGTCGAGTGCCGCCTGAACGGCTGCAGCGTCGCGCCGCCGTCGGACTGCCTCCACCCGACCAACCTGCTCGCGTTCGAGCGCCGAGTAGTCGGGCGTGGGAATCTCGGGGGGCTCGCTCTCGTCGGCGAACCTGTTCACGCCCACGATGGTGGTCTCGCCACGCTCCACCGAGAGCTGATACTCGTACGCGGAACGACCGATCTCCTCCTGGAAGAATCCGGCGGCGATGGCGTTGGCCGCTCCGCCCAGGTCATCCACGCGCCCGAGCAGCGCTGCGGCCTCGCGCTCGAGCGTGTCGGTGAGTTGCTCCACGTAGAAGCTCCCCGCGAGCGGATCCGCCGTCGCCGCGGCACCGCTCTCGTACCCGATGACCTGCTGCGTTCGTAGTGCGAGCGTCGCCGCCTCGGCGGTCGGAAGCGCGAGCGCCTCGTCGTAGCCGTTGGTGTGCAGCGACTGCGTACCGCCCAGCACCGCCGACAGCGCCTGGATGGTCACGCGCACGATGTTGTTCATCGGCTGCTGCGCCTGGAGTGTCACGCCTCCGGTCTGCGTATGGAAGCGCATGCGGCAGCTCGCGTCGTTCGCGTCGAAGCGTTCGCGCATGAGCCGAGCGTACATCCGGCGCGCGGCGCGGAACTTCGCCACTTCCTCGAACAGGTCGTTGTGCGCGGCGAAGAAGAACGACAGCCGTGGAGCGAAACCGTTCACGTCGAGCCCGGCCTCGCGCGCACGCGACACGTACTCCATGGCGTTGGCGAAGGTGAATGCCAGCTCCTGGACCGCCGTTGCCCCTGCCTCGCGAATGTGGTAGCCGCTGATGGAGATCGGGTTCCAGCTCGGCACCTCCGCCGCGCAGAAGCGGAAGACGTCGGCGATCAGCGCGAGCGACGGCGCGGGCGGATAGATATACGTTCCGCGCGCGATGTACTCCTTGAGTATGTCGTTCTGGATCGTGCCGCTCAGCGCGTCGCGCGCGATGCCCCGCTCCTCGGCGACGACGATGTACATCGCGAGCAGCGTGGCGGCCGTCGCGTTGATCGTCATGCTGGTGGAGACCTTGTCGAGCGGGATGTCCTTCAGGAGGAGATGCATGTCCTCCACCGTATCGATCGCGACGCCGACGCGCCCCACCTCGCCGAGTGCACGCGCGGAGTCGGAATCGATTCCCATCTGCGTCGGCAGGTCGAACGCGACGCTGAGCCCCGTCTGGCCCTTCTCCAGCAACAGAAGGAAGCGCTCGTTGGTCTGCTGGGCCGTCCCGAAGCCGGCGTACTGCCGCATCGTCCAGAGGCGTCCGCGGTACATCGTCGGCTGGACGCCGCGCGTGTACGGAAACCGCCCCGGGTCGCCGAGGTCGTGCTCGTAATCGAGCGGAGCCGGCCGATAGACGGGAGCGATGGGAATGCCGGAGGGGCTCTCTTTCTCGGAGGACATTTCCTAAAACTAACTGTGAATCGTGAAGCGTGAATCGCGAGACGTGACTGCAGAAGAGAGGAAGCGGCGGACAAAACCTGAAACGGCAGGATCCCTTGCTGGGACCTGCCGTTTCAGAGTCCATTCGTCGTCTTCTACGACTCGCTCGCTCGATTCAAGTCGTACGCTTCACGATTCTCAGCGTGAGCCGGGTTCTTGGCCCAGCCCCAGTTCACGGCGTGCGCCACGCTCACCCGTGCGTCACGCTATCCTCAGGCGCCGACCAGCGCGGTCTCTCCCGCCAGCGTCTGGTTTGCGAGGTCCACGTCCCGCTTCGACCCGATGAACAGCGGCACGCGCTGGTGCAGTTCCGTGGGCTGGATGTCGTTGATGCGCTGCACGCCGTCGCTCGCGGCGCCGCCGGCCTGTTCGCAGATGAACGCCAGTGGGTTCGCCTCGTACAGGAGTCGCAGCTTGCCGCCGGACATGCGTCCGTTTGCGGGATAGCAGAACACTCCGCCGCCGAGCAGGTTGCGGTGGAAGTCTGCAACGAGTGAACCGACGTAGCGCACGTTGAGCGGACGGCGCCCGCCCTCGAGACCGCGATAGCGACGCATGAGCAGCCTGGTGGGCTCGTCCCACTGCGCCTCGTACGAGTCGTTCACCGACAGGTAGCGACCTTCATCCGGGATGCGGATGTTCGGATGCGAGAGGAGGAACTCGCCGATGGACGGATCGAGGGTGAAGCCGTGCACCCCCTGCCCCGTGGTGTAGACCAGCATGGTACTCGACCCGTAGATCACGTAGCCGGCAGCCACCTGCCGGCGGCCGGGCTGCAGCATGTCCTCCATCTCTCCGTGCCGTCCGCGCGTGATCTTCTGCACGACGGAGAAGATCGTCCCTACCGGTACATTCACGTCGATGTTCGACGAACCGTCGAGCGGATCGAACAGCAGGCAATACTTGCCGCAGCGGAAGCCGTCGGGGATCTGGATCAGGCCAGGCTCTTCCTCCGACGCCATGGCGCAGAGCCGACCGCCGTGATCCATCGCCTTGATGATCGTGTCGTTGGCGAAGACATCGAGCTTCTGCTGGATCTCGCCCTGAACGTTGGAGTTCGAGGTGGCGCCGAGAATATCGGCGAGGCCGGAGAGGCGGACCTTGCTGGCGATCATCTTGGCCGCGAGCGCCATGTCGTACAGGATGCCGGACAGCTCACCGGTGGCTTCCGGATGCAGGCGCTCCTGCTCGATGATGAATCGCTCGATCGTGACGACCGACGTCGCAGTGTGCTGGACCACGGGGCTGCCTCTACACGATGGGGGAAGCGCCGGAGATCCGGCGCGCGGCGTACGCCCGTGCGTCCGCCTCATAGGGATTCTCGGTGTAGCCGTGCCGGATGCTTCGCCAGAGATAGCGAAACGGAAACGCGCGATCTGCCTGAAACTGATGGACGTGCCGAAGTTCGTGCAAGAGTAATTCCGGGTCCAAGGACACGCCCCTCGCGAGCCAGATGGTCTTCCAGAGGGTTATCCCCGACACCGTGGACCGACCCAGCAGCCACCCGCCCACGCGCAATGGCAGACCGCCGCGCCGGTAGCGCGCTCCGGCCAGCTCCGGGAAGCGATCCAGCAACTCCGATGGCAGGGAGATCGGGGAACCGAGAATGAACACGCGAAGTCCGGGTCGGGTGGACAGGAGGTCGGGTCAGGGCGGCCCGTCGAGTGTCCAATGTTCGCCGCGCGCCTCTACTTCCAGACGTGTGCCATCGGTGCGGACGATGATGGTGCCAGCGAGGTCCGTACGCAGCGTGGGAACACCGGCTGCACCGAGGCGCTGTAATACCTCCACGTCGGGATGACCGTACGAATTGTTCGCACCGACGCTCACGAGCGCGAGACGCGGGTGGACGGCGGCAAGAAATTCCCCGGTGGTGCTCGTATTGCTTCCATGGTGGGCGACCTTGAGAACGTCAGCGTGCAACGCATCAGGCCAATGGGACAACAACCACTCTTCTTCCGGCGCCTCGGCGTCGCCGGTGAGAAGAATCCGCACGCGACCGATGCGCACGAGGAGCACCGTGCTGGCCAGGTTCGCGTCGTTGAGAGTGGACGCCCACGCGGAATCGGGCGCGAGTGAGGTGATTACTACCTCGTCCACGACGAGTGAATCGCCCGGACGCACTCGACGCCACGGAATGTCATCCGCTCGTGCTTCGGCGAGGGCGGCGAGATAGGGTGGGGTGGTACCGACATAGCCCGGATCGAGGAACAGCTCCGGATGGAGCGCGCCGAACAGCGACGCCGCTCCGCCGACGTGATCGGCATGCGGATGGGACAGGGCGAACAGCGCGACTCGTCCTCCGCGGTGGGCGATGTACGGCACCACGACACTGCGGCCGGCGTCGCCCGTCGCCCAGCTGCGCCCGGCGTCCACGACGAGCCACCGGTTCCCGGTCGTGCGCAACGCGAGCGCGTCACCCTGCCCGACGTCGAGCATGTGCAGCTCGGTGAATGGCAGCGGGCGGTGCAGAAGCGGCTCGGCCGTCATGAGCGCGACACATCCGAGCGCCACGATGCACGCACGGGCCGGACGCTCCGACAGACAGGCAACCACCACCGCAGTGGCGGCTACCGCACCGGCCACCGCCGCAGCGAGCGTGGGATAGACCAGTGGCGCTCCACCGGGCACCGCGGCCGCGTGCGCGGCGACGCCGTCGAATGCCGCGAGCAGCAAATGTGCAGCGTCGGCGAGCAGTCGTTCCACGAACGGCACGGGAATGCAGAGCGCCAGGAAGAGCACCGGCTGCAGGAGTCCCATCACCGGGTCGGCGAGCAGGTTCGTGACCGGTCCCAGCAGCGCCACCCGTCCGAAGGTCCACGCGACGAGCGGCGCCGTCACGACTGTCGCGACGATGCTGACGAGCGCGGCGCGCGCCGTCGAGCGGCGGACTCCGGTCCAGCGTGTCGGGATGCTGCGGCGCGCGAGCGTTCCTCCCGCAACGAGCGCGATCGTACCGGCGACGCTCAACTGCCAGCCGAGGTCCAGGACCGTGCGCGGCGACACCAGCGGTACGACCCCGCCGATCGCCAGCACCGCCCATGGCGACGTGGGACGTTGCATCGCGAGGCTCGCGATGAACAGCGAGAGCATCGCCGCCGCCCGCACGGCGGGCGCGGGCGCCCCGATTCCCGCAACGTACGCCGCGAGCAGCGCGATGCTCACGAGACGGGCCGGCTGACGCGGCAGTCGCAGCACGCCCGCCAGCAGCTCCAGCGCCAATGCGATGATGGCGACGTGCAGCCCGGAGACGCTGAGCATATGGACGAGTCCCGCGCGCGCGAAACGATCGCGCTGCGCAGCAGGAATCATCGTCATGTCGCCGATCACGAGGGCGCGTACGACCGGGGCATCACCGGCGAAGATGCGATCGATCCGAGCGCCGGAACGCGCGCGCACCGCAGCGAACGACCACGGTCTCTGCACGTCGAGGATGCGTGCCGAACGGACGAGCAGGCCGCGCTCGTCCGCGGAGCCGATCCCCCGTACGCGGCCGCGACTTCCCGCGTCGGCGCGGCCGGCGCTGACGAGGAGCGTGGCGTGGGCCGAGCAGCCGGCGGCCGACACCGTCGCGCGCCCCACCCCGCCCTCCTGGGCTGGCGCATCGAACTCGGCGATCCATTCGTGCGAAGCCGCGAGCGCAGCGGAGCACCGCGCTGCGCGCTGCGTGTCGGCGAGGCCGAGCAGCGCCCCGGCAGCGACGACGGCGAGCAGCGAGGGATATCGGCCGCCACGACCGTGCGACAGGAGCAGCGCACCGAGGAGCGCGACAGCCGCGGCGAGCAGCGCCTGGCCGGGTCGACACGCCAGACCGATGGCCAGCCCGACGGCGTATGCGGCGGCGGCGCGCGCGACGAGAGGCATGCGCGCACGAAGCGGCGCGACGGTCCCCGGCGCGAGGGCGAATCTCCGCGCGCCGGTGCGAAATGCCGATCGAGCCTAGCCAGCCATCGGAAGCGGCTGCCGCTGCCGGACGACGGAACCGGTGAACGTCGAGCCGGTAGTGCCGGTGAGCTCGACGCTCAGATACTGGCCGAGCTGCGACGCATCCCCCGGAACGAGCACCGTGCGGAAGTCGCGCGTGCGCGTCATCAGCATCGACTCGCCGCGCCGTGCCTCGCGCTCCACGAGTACTTCGTGGCGCGTGCCCAGCGCCGCGAGGTTCCTGGCGCGCGAGCCCGTGCGGACCGTCTCCACCAGTCGTTGGAGCCGCTCGCTCGCCATGTCCGCCGGCACCGTCAGCTCAGCGGGCATCCTGGTGGCCGGCGTGCCTTCGCGCGGTGAGAAAATGAAGGTAAAGGCGTCGGCAAAGCCTACCTCTCGCACCGCACTCAGCGTCTCCGCGAAGTCTTCCTCCGTCTCACCAGGAAAGCCGACGATGATGTCCGTCGTGAGCGCAACTCCGGGGATGGCCTTGCGGATGCGATCGACGCAATCGAGGTAACCCTCGCGCGTATAGCGGCGCAGCATGCGCTTGAGCATGCGCGACGAGCCACTCTGCATCGGCAGGTGGACGTGTTCGCACACCGTCGGCACCTCGGCCATCGCGGTGACGACGCGGTCGGAGAAGTCGTTCGGGTGCGGGCTCGTGTAGCGCACGCGGCGGATGCCAGGAACGGTGCCGACGGCACGGAGCAGGTCGGCGAAGTCGTGCGTGCCGTCGTTGTACGAGTTCACCGTCTGGCCGAGCAGCACGACTTCCGTCATTCCCTCGGCGACGACGGCTTCCACCTCACGAACGACATCCTCCAGCCGCCGGCTACGCTCGGAGCCGCGCGTGCTGGGGACGATGCAGTAGGTGCAGCGATAATCGCAGCCGCGCTGTACCGGGATCCACGCCTTCACCTTGTCGAACCGCCGCGGCGTGAAGTCCTCGTAGTGCTCCTCGAGGTCGAACGTCGTCGCGATCGCCCGCTCGCCGCGTCGTGCGCCTTCCACGAGCTGCGGCAGCGCGCGATAGCCGTCCGGTCCCACGACGAGCGACACGTGCTTCGCGCGGTCCAGCAGCTGCGGCCCGAGCCGCTGCGCCATGCAGCCGGTCACGCCCATCACGGTATCGGCCTTCATGTGCCGCTTGAGCTCACCGAGCCGCCCGATCACCCGCTGCTCCGCATGATCGCGGATGGCGCAGGTGTTGATCAGGATGACGTCGGCTCCATCAGGCGCGTCGACGGGCTGATAGCCGGCGGCGGAGAGCTTCCCGAGCATCAGCTCGGAATCGCTCACGTTCATCTGGCAGCCGTACGTCTCGACGTAGACGGTGGGACGGGAGGAATGCGACATGAGCGAAAGGTAACCGGCCACGCAGGCGGACACCGGACTGACGCAGGCCCGGCGCGCACCCGTTCCCGGTCAGGTAATGATCGGCGCCGACTCCGCCGGCGGTCGCTCCGGCAGCCAAAAGTGGAACGCGCTTCCCTGCACCTCGCCGCCACTCTTGACCCAGATCTGTCCGCCGTGTGCCTCGACGACGAGCTTGCAGAAAGCGAGGCCGAGCCCGGAGCTGCGGACGCGCGGGATGTGCGGCGTCTTCACCTGCTCGAACTTGCGGAAGATGATGTCGTGGTACTCCGCGGGGATCCCGACACCGTTGTC
>Ga0207705_10001502_pt1 | contig 18535 bp, 17 predicted proteins | sample KBSC13metaG_FD_184314 | JGI IMG/M metagenome (GOLD analysis project Ga0207705, IMG submission 184314) | Corn rhizosphere microbial communities from Kellogg Biological Station, Michigan, USA - KBS C1-3 metaG (SPAdes) (version 2) | ecosystem: Host-associated > Plants > Roots > Rhizosphere > Soil ... | reverse complement strand
GATGCCGAGAGCCGGCACTACGACCCCAGTTCGTGGCAGTACAAGGGCGCCGAGATGGCTCCGGCTGCCGGTCATCGCGACACCCAGTACGACGACCGCACCGCGGGCGATTCTGGTGGTTCTGGTCGGCCTGAATCGAGCGGCAGCAAGTCGGCGGCGAAGTCGGAGTCGCACGGCAGCGGCGGCCCGGCGTTCGACATAGCGGTCGAACTCGACGAGACGCTGCAACATCCACGGTGCGTCTATCAGGTGTTGAAGCGGCACTACGCGCGCTACACGCCTGAAATGGTCGAGAAGATCTGCGGTGTGCCGGCGCAAACCTTCCTGACGGTGGCGCAAGCGCTGACCAGCAACTCCGGTCGCGAACGCACGTCTGCATTCGTCTATGCGGTCGGCTGGACCCAGCACACGGTTGGCGTGCAGTACATCCGAACCGCCGCGATTTTGCAGTCATTACTGGGAAACATGGGTCGCCCGGGCGGTGGCATCATGGCGTTGCGTGGTCACGCCAGCATCCAGGGCTCGACCGACATCCCCACGCTGTTCAACATCTTGCCCGGCTACATCCCGATGCCCCACGCGCACGAGCACGAGACTCTCGACGACTTTGTTACCGCAGACTCGGGCAAGAAGGGCTACTGGGGCAACATGAAGGCCTACACCATCAGCCTGCTCAAAGCGTGGTGGGGCGACGCGGCGACCGCCGAAAACGACTACTGCTTCGACTATTTGCCGCGACTCACCGGCGATCACGGCACGTACAACACCGTGCTGCATCAGGTGGATCAGGGTGGCGGCGGTTACTTCATCGTGGGCGAAAACCCCGCGGTGGGGTCGGCGAACGCGAAGATGCAGCGGCTCGGCATGGCCAACCTCGACTGGCTCGTCGTCCGCGATTTTTCTTTGATCGAAAGCGCTACATGGTGGCTCGATGGGCCCGAAATCCAGACCGGTGAGATGAAGACCGAAGACATCGGCACCGAGGTTTTCTTCATGCCTGCTGCGGCGCACACCGAGAAGAACGGTAGTTTCACCAACACCCAGCGTATGTTGCAGTGGCATCACGCGGCCGTCGAACCCGATGGCGACGCCCGCAGTGAGCTGTGGTTTTACTACCACCTCGGCCGGATCATCCGCGAGAAGCTGGCCCGTTCGACCGACGAACGCGATCGCCCGATTCTTGATCTCACGTGGGATTACCCCACCGAGGGCTCGATCGCCGAACCCAAGGCCGAAGCTGTGCTGGCCGAGATCAACGGTTGGGATTCTGAACACAAGCCGCTATCTGGTTACACCAGTTTGAAGCATGACGGCTCGACGGCATGTGGTTGTTGGATTTACTGCGGCGTCTATGCCGACGGCGTGAACCAGGCCGACCGCCGCAAGCCCGGAAACGAACAGCACTGGGTGGCGCCCGAGTGGGGTTGGGCGTGGCCGATGAACCGCCGCATTCTCTACAACCGCGCGTCGGCCGACCCCGACGGCGCGCCCTGGAGCGAACGCAAGGCGTACGTGTGGTGGGACGACAAGCAGGGGACGTGGGTCGGTCACGACGTGCCAGACTTCCAGGTCGACAAGCGCCCCGATTATCGACCGCCCGATGATGCACAGGCTGAAGATGCGATCGCGGGCACCGAACCGTTCATCATGCAAACCGATGGCAGGGCCTGGCTGTACGTGCCCGCCGGCCTCGTCGACGGTCCGCTGCCCACGCACTACGAGCCGCAGGAATCGCCGTTCGCCAATGCGTTGTACAAGCAACAGAACAATCCAGCGCGACAAATGCACAAGCACAAGCACAACCGGCTGAATCCTTCGGGTGATACGCCTGGCAGTGAAGTGTTCCCATACGTGTTCACGACGTATCGGCTCACCGAGCATCACACTGCTGGCGGCATGAGCCGCACGCTGCCGTATCTGTCGGAGCTGCAGCCGGAATTCTTCTGCGAGGTGAGCCCCGAACTGGCCGCCGAACGCGGCCTCCAGCACATGGGCTGGGCGACCATCATTACCGCGCGAAGCGCGATCGAAGCGAGGGTGCTCGTCACGAGTCGGATGACGCCGTTGATTGTGCAGGGACGCACCATGCACCAGATCGGTTTGCCGTACCACTGGGGGCCGAACGGTTTATCGACCGGTGACGCTGCGAACGAGTTGCTGCACCTGTCGCTTGATCCGAACGTGCACATTCAAGAGGCCAAGGGTTTGAGTTGCGACATCCAGCCCGGACGACGGCCTCGCGGCCCCGCGCTACCTACCTATGTCGAGTCGTACCGAAAGCGGGCCAGGATCGACGAGAACACTGGCGCAGAGGCGTTGACGACGTAGTGGAAACCGTTGAACACGCGCGGGAGCGGGCCCGCGAAGTCGCCCATCGACGAGTCCGCTCGCCACGATCTTCGGTTTCGGCCTGGTGCTCGCCCCGCGCGCCACGCGATTGGCAGCATCGATCATGACGGCGCGGGCGGCGTCCGACTACTTGCAGTTCGCCTATGCGGCGGCACAGAAATTCGCAGAAGGCGAATAGCGGCATCCGGGTTCGGTGCCGCAACCGCGGGTATGGGGAGAACTCGTGTTCGAAGTGGTTCATGCTTGCTTCACTGCGTGAATCCTTATGCAGGAAGGCAATTCTTGATGTTGACGCTCACCAACGAAGCCGCTCAAGCGATCAACGCCCTCATGGCCGATCAGCCCGGAGGAGGCCTCCGTATCAGCGAGGTGACGGACGGCGATCGCGCGCAACTCGGGCTCAGTGTGGCTTCCGAACCGGCACCGACGGATCAGGTGATCGAGCAGCAGGGATCACACGTGTTCATCGATGACCAGATCGCGCCGCTGCTCGACGACAAAACGCTCGACGCTCGGATCGACGGCGAGCGTCAGATCGCGTTCACGCTCATGCCGACCCCGGTGTGAGCTGCCGCACGATCAACACACCTGTCGGCGAGAACGGTGGCGCGTGAGCGCCTGCCGAACGTCCCGCATCGACGGGACTCGCTGCCCTGTCGAGTGCGCAGCCGTGGGCGCATCGTGGTGGCAACCCCGCCGATAGGGCGAGCGGGTCGGTCCGAGCAGGGAGTACGCGATGAAGGCCGCCGTCGTCACGTCATTGTCGAAGCCACTCGAAATTCAGGAAAGGCCCGCGCCCCGGCCCGGACCACAGCAGGTGCTCGTGCGCGTCGAAGCGAGCGGTCTGTGTCATACCGACATTCACGCTGCCCGCGGCGATTGGCCGGTGAAACCTGTCCCGCCGTTCATCCCTGGTCATGAAGGCGTTGGCGTCATCACCGAGGTCGGCACCGGCGTGCCGGTCAGCAGGATCGGCGAGCGGGTCGCCGTCCCGTGGCTTGGATTTGCTTGTGGTCACTGCGAGTTCTGCGTATCAGGCCGCGAGACGTTATGCGAAAAGCAACAGAACAGTGGCTACTCCGTCGACGGTTCGTATGCCGAGTACGTGGTGGCCAGTGCCGATTACGTTGTCGCCGTGCCGGAAGGCGTTTCGTCGTTCGATGCGGCGCCACTGACGTGTGCAGGTGTCACGACGTACAAGGCGGTCAAAGTTGCGGGTATCCGGCCGTCGGAGTTGGTGGCGGTGTTCGGAATCGGAGGGCTCGGCCATCTGGCGATGCAATATTCGCAGATCGCAGGGGCAAGTGTGGTGGCCGTCGACGTTGAGGACGACAAACTCGAACTCGCACGCGAACTCGGTGCCGATCACGTGGTGAACGCCCGCAAGACCGACCCGGTGGCCGCGATACAAGCACTGGGTGGGGTCGACGCGGCGATTGCGCTCGCGGTATCGCCGAAGTCGATGGGGCAGGCTTTCGATTCGCTCAAGCGCGGCGGACGCCTGGTGCTCGTGGCCTTGCCGAAGGACAACGAACTCGTGCTGCCGATTTTCCAGACCGTGCTCAAAGGCATCACGATCGTCGGTTCGATCGTCGGCACCCGTCGCGATCTCGCCGAAGTGTTCGAGCTGCACGCTGCCGGCCGCACGAGAGTTATCGCCGAAGGCCGCAAGCTGGACGACGTAAATGCGTGCTTCAGCGAAATCCTGTCCGGTGAGGTGCCTGCGCGGTTGGTGTTCGAGTTCTGAGCTCGGCGGCACCGCTCACGGCAACAAAGCCATTCGAACGCGGCGGTGTATAGCGTGCAAGATTAGGCCGTTCGGAATTCCTTCGCCCGCTCCGGGCTGGCCGCTTCGAGCGCCCGGCGCACACCGTCGGCGTCGAAACCCTTGCCGTACCAGGGTGTTCCGGGCTGCTGGCGCCACGTATCGGCGATGGTGCCGGCGTCGACAGGCTCGAAGCCTAGTTCGTCGACGAGCGCCATCACTTTCGCTTTCGCCGCTGAGTCGTCAGATGCGATCGCTACTCCCAGTCGGCCCGGACTTCCTTTCGGCATCGGCTTTTCGAGCAGCGCGTCGGCGAGTACGCCGTTGAACGCTTTCACGACCGGGTGTTCGATTTGTTCTTGCACCCATTGGCTTTCCGGCTTGCCGTCCTCGATCGCATCGATCTTGCCGTCGCGGCCCGGGTAATAGTTGCCGGTGTCGATCACCGCCGCGTCGTCGGCCATGCCGTCGAGTACGTCTTTCGGCAGCATTGGCACGCCCTTTTCGGGAATCGCGATGATGACGATATCGGCGCCACGCGCCACCTTGTCGAGGTCTGCGGGCATTGCGCCTGTTTCAGCGGCGAGCCCGGTGAGAGTCTTCGGGCCGCGCGAGTTCGCAACGCTCACTTTGTGGCCGAGCCCGGTGAGTCGTCTCGTGAGACTTCCGCCGATGTTTCCTGCGCCGATAATGCCGATATTCATCAGTGTCTCCAGGTTTTCTCGTCGTCGCGGTGGCGTGCCTCGATTCGTCGTCAACGCCTCGCGGTGGCGTAGTACGCGGCTGCCATGTCGTTGTCGCCGTAGCCTGCCTTGATCGTGCGCTCGAACTTCTCGTGCACCGCTTTCGCGACGTCGGTGTTGATGCCACTGGCCCGTGCGGCTTCGAGGATCAGGCCGCTGTCCTTGGCCGCGCCGGCCGTGGGAAATGACGGTGTGAAGTCGCGCCCGATCATCGCCTGGCCTTTGAGATGTGCGTACGGCGTATCGAGTTGTGTTCCTTGCAGCGTCGACAGGAACAGCTTCGGATCGAGGCCTAAACCTTCGGCGAGTGCCACGGCCTCGGCCACCGAGGCTGTCACGGCCAGCACCCAACTGTTCATCACCAGCTTCAACCGGGTGCCGTCGCCGACGGGTCCGAGCCAGGAGACGTTTTGCCCGATGGCTTCGAAAACCTTGCGGCACCGCGATTCGAGCAACGGATCGCCCGACGCGAGCACGTTGAGTTTGGCATCCTCGGCGGGCTTTTTGGTGCCGAGCACCGGAGAATCGACGAACTCGACGCCAGCCTTCTCAGCGAGCCGGTACAGCGCATCTATGGCTTCGATGCCTACGGTCGAGCACTGCAACCAGATCGTGTCAGCTGACATTGTTTCGAGTGCGCCGCTTTCACCGGTCATCGATTGGGCGACCGCATCGCCGTCGGCGAGCATTGTCAGCACGAAGTCGGCGCCCGTCGCGGCCTGAGCGGGGGAGTCGCACACAGTGATGCCATCTGCGCTCAGTGGTTCGGCTTTCTTGCGCGTGCGGTTCCAGGCCCGCACCGCGAAACCGGCGCGGTTGAGATTGCGGGCAATTGGCGTTCCCATGATCCCGGTACCGAGCACGGCAATCGTGTCAGCCACCCGTGCGCCTCCTCGCTGCATCACCGGCAAAGGTGTCGTCGCGCTGTGCATCCTGCCTCGGTTGCCCTTCCCGCGCAGTTTCCTAACGACACCTGCCGCACGCCACCGCTCCGGAGTGGGCTCACGTCGATCATGGTCGACACGCGCACGACGCGCCCGCCGTCCGGCTTGCACCCGGTGGATCGGCAAGGATGGAGGCATGACCGTCCTTGGCGTGGTGTTTGCACCCGATCTGCCGCCCGAGCGTTTGCATGCGGCCGCAACCGCCGCCGACCGCGCGGGCGTCGAAGAACTCTGGCTCTGGGAGGACTGCTTCCGCGAGAGCGGAATCGCCTGCGCCGCAGCCGTTCTCGGTTGGACGACGAACCTGCGCGTCGGCGTGGGCGTCTTGCCGATCCCACTGCGAAACGTGGCAATCACCGCGATGGAATCTGCAACGCTGGCCCGGCTTTTCCCCGACCGCATCATCGTCGGCGTCGGGCATGGTGTGCAGGAATGGATGGGCCAGGTCGGCGTTCGCCCGGAGTCGCCGATGACCTTGTTCCGCGAGTACGTCAGCGCGTTGCGGGCGCTGCTGGCCGGAGATCGGCTCACCGTAGCCGGCCGTTACGTGAAGCTCGACGATGTCGGTCTTGATTGGCCACCGCCGCAGCCGCCGCCCGTCGTGGCGGGCGCGGTCGGCCCGCGCACTTTGCAATTGTCGGGGGAGCTGGCCGACGGCACGATCCTCACTGCGGGCACGTCACCCGAAGCGCTGGCGGCCGCTCGCCGGCATATCGACGCGGGGCGAAACGCGAGTAGTACCAGCGATTTTCGAGCTTCGCCTAGGGCTCACCGCATCATCGTCAATGTTCACTCCGCCATCGGTGATGCTCTCGATGTCGCAGACGAGGCGATCGCACGCCTCGAGCGCGAACGCGTGCGCTGGGGCTACGACACGATCGACGACCGTTGCATCGTGGGCGATGCGCATGCGTTTGCCGACGCAATCGCGCGATGGGTCGATGCGGGCGCCGACACCGTTGTGCTGCAGCCGACGCCCGACGATCCCGACCTCGCAGGCTTTATGCGATTTGTTGCCACGCAGGTGCGGCCACTCGTTCCATAGCGAAAACCGTCGCTACGCCGCAGTTTGCTGACAGCGCCTACGCTGTGATGTCTGCTGGTGGCTGGACCAGTTTGAACGTTGCCCCCATCGGATCGGTGACGGTGGCGAGGCGTCCGTACGGCGTGTCTTCGGCAGCCTGCACGACTGATCCGCCGAGTTCGCCGAGCCGGGCGACCGTGGCGTCGGCGGAGTCGACCCCGAAGTACACCGACCAGTGCGCTGGCACGCCGTGCGGCAAGAATGCAGTGGCGTCCATGATGCCGGCGAACGGCGTGGTGCCGTCAGTTCCATTGGTGTAACGGAAGTCTGCAGTGTCGCCCGCGGTTTCGGTCTGCCAGCCGAAGGTCTCGCGATAGAACCTGACCGCGTCGTCATAACTGCGCGTGTGTAGTTCGAACCAGGCCGGCGTGCCGGTCTCGCCCAGCATTGTGAGGCCCGAGAACGCGCGCGGCTCCCACATCCCGATGGCAGCATCGCCTGCGTCGGCGATCATTGCCATGGCGCCGAGATCGGCGACGTCCATCGCGTCGACAAGGATCTTCGCCCCGCCGTCGATCGCCGCCGCGAGCGTTTTGCGCACGTCGTCGGTCGCCAGATAGACCGACCACGCATTCGGGATCTCCTGGGCCGGCTGCGCCTGCATACCGCCCGCAACGGGCACGTCATCTTTGAAGAACATGAAATATCCGCCGAACTCAGGACTGGGCTCGCCCGCCGTCCAACCGAAAAGCTCGGTGTAGAACTCGCGTGCACGTTGCACGTCTGACGTCATGAGGTCGATCCAGCAGGGTGCTCCCATAGGGGCACTGTCGCGGCGTGGCATGGTAGCTCCTTCATCACGAAAACGGACGGCGAAAAGCTGGTACCCGATTCTGACGCGCAGGTGCGACGAAATTCATCGGACGACGTAGCATGAGCCGATGAGCGTTCCGACCACCGCGATGCCTGCCGAACTCGAACGACAACTCGAGACACACCGCACCGAACTGCGCGCGTTCTGCTACCGCATGCTGGCCTCGCCCTTCGATGCCGACGACGCCGTGCAAGAGACCGTGATCAGAGCGTGGCGCTCGTTCGATGGCTTCGAGGGCCGATCATCACTTCGGTCGTGGCTGTACCGCATCGCCACCAATGTGTGCCTCGACATGCTGCGAAGCGGCCAGCGGAGGGCCCGGCCGATGGATCTCGGTCCGGCGCAAGAACCGGTTGCCAGCAACCTCAATCAACGGCCCGAGGCCACTTGGCTAGAGCCGATTCCCGATCAGCTCGTCGTCAACGCCGACGCCGATCCGGCGCAGGTGGCGATCACGCGCGACAGCGTGCGGCTCGCTCTGGTGGCGGCCTTGCAGCACCTGCCACCGCGGCAACGCGCTTCGCTGATCTTGTGCGAAGTGCTGCAGTGGAAGGCGAGCGAGGTGGCCGAACTGCTCGACACCAGCGTCGCCTCGGTCAACAGCGCGCTGCAGCGCGCGCGGGCCACTCTCGAATCCAATCGGTCGGCCGAATCGCTCGACGCGGCCAGCGGCAAAACCACACTCTCCGACGCCGACAGCGAGCTGCTCGCCCGCTACGTCAAGGCCTTCGAGGCTTACGACATCGACGCATTGACGTCGCTGATCCACGAAGACGCCACTCAGTCGATGCCGCCGTACGACATGTGGCTGGCCGGTCGCGACGACATCTTCAGCTGGTGGTTCGGCCCCGGCATCGGGTGTCAGGGCTCACGGGTTGTTGCCACCGTGTCGGCCAACGGGTCGCCGGCGTTCGGGCAGTACAAGCCAGACCCTAACGGCGGATACTCGCCATGGGCGCTGCAAGTTCTCGAGCTGCGCGACGCTGCGATCAGCGAATTGACGTTCTTTTTGTCGGCGCAGTCGTTGTTCCCGTTGTTCGGCCTGCCCGATCATCTCGACGACTGAGCCTGCGTAACTGCTGAGCCGCGCACTACGGCTCGTCACTGACGTCGGGCAAGACGTCCGCTAACCCCACCAGCGCAACGAGGTCGAGCAGTTCGCGCGGCGCGTTGCGTAGTCGCACCTGGCACCCTCGCTGGCGGGCCGCCAGCTGCAGGCGGGCAAGGGCCTCGATCGCCATCGCGTCGGCGGTCACGCCGGCAACGTCGCAGTAGATTGCTGACAATTCGCTACTCGTCGGGGGCCCGGCCTCGGCGTTCTGTAACTGACGGCAGACGCGCGCGCACAAGCCAGGCAGGTCGGTGAGTGCGATCGGTCCCCTGACCGTGAACGCGATCGCTCGCCCATTGGCGCCAGTCATCATCGCTTTGACGGCCGCGGGCGAATGAACTCATCGGTCGGGACCTCTTGTAGCTGTGGCTGCCACCTGCATACGCGGTACATGCGGGGGCTGGCGCGCAGTTTGGGATTCTTGCTCTGCTCCCCGAACCAGCTCGAGCTGGCCCGTCAGGCCGGAACCGAGCCAAAGATGACGTCGCAGGTAGTGCGCAGGCTTGAGGCCCAAGGTTCGAGCAAGCCGACCCGGACTTCTTCGGCCGCGAAGCCAAAACAATGACGCCGATATTGCAGAGGCTCGCAGCTCGCAACCCACGAGCTGTCGATATTGACGATTAGCAGGCGACGCCCGCGATGGCTTCGTCGAGGTACGCGTCGGCAAGTTCACTGACAAGACTGTCGTCGCCGGCGCCAAGGGCAGCATTGACCTTGGCGATATATGCATCGGTTAACGAGAGCGTTCTGAAGCTGGTGTTGTCGTCGGGTATCGGGTTGATGTGGCGTTGTTCGCCGCTCATGTGACTCTCCCTTTGTGGGGTTGGCGTCACGATCAAGACTACGTCCCGAATAAAAACGCACAGTTAACGCCAGATGAACGCGGGTGCTTTGGAGTGCGATCTTGGTCACACGGCGCGGGCCGCCGCTGCTAGAGGTGGGCCACCGCAGGTACGACGCGCTCGCCGATAATTTCCAACGGCCGCAGCGACGAGACGTTGATCACGCGGCCGTGAGCGACCGAAAACCCGAGCCCCGCAAGACGCCCGATGTCATCAATGATGCGTTCGACATTCTCGCCGTCGCGGCCGACGTCGAAGTTGTACAGCACGGTTTTTTGAATGTCGTCGTAATTGCGGCCCACCTGCTCACAATGAGAACGCAGTACGTCGAGTTTGCGTTCGAGGTCAGGGCCCGGGAAGAGATTGCAGGCGTTGGCGTATTGTGCAACGAGCCGTAGCGTCTTGCGTTCGCCCGAACCGCCGATGAGGATCGGCGGGTGCGGGCGAGACAGGTTCGGCGGTGAGTTAAGGGTGCGGCCGAGTTGGTAGTGCGTTCCTTCGAAACTCGACTCGTCGTCCGACCACATTTGCAGGCAGATGCGCAACGCTTCTTCGAGCCGTTCGAATCGCTCAGCCGTCGGAGGGAACGGCAAGCCGAGGCCGCGAGACTCTTCTTCGTTCCACGCCGCGCCGATGCCGAGCCAGGCGCGACCGTCAGACAATACGTCGAGCGTGGTGACCATTTTTGCGAGCAGGCCAGGTGGCCGGTAGACGACGCCGGTCACGAGGGTCATCAACGAGATTCGTGACGTCTTCGCCGCGATGTAGCCGAGCGTCGTGTAGGCCTCTAGCATCTCGTGCTCGGGTGGGCCCATCACCTGGATCTGCCACAGGTGGTCCATCACGCTCAGGCGGTCGAACCCGGCCGTCTCGGCGGCTTGCGCGATGTTTGTGAGATCGGTGGCCAGCCGGCTCGGCCCGCCTGGCCAGGTGAAATCCGAGACGTGCAGGCCGAGTTGCATGGCGATCCTCTCAGCTAGCCGAGCTGCGGAATGACTTTGCCCGCGAACAGGTCGATGCTGCTGCGGTCGTAGGCGGCATCGATGAAATAGCCGATTGCATAACCCAATCCGAGGTCTCTGATCGCAGTGAGTTTCTCCACGATTTGTTCCGGCGTACCGACAAGGGGTCCGTCGGCGAGGCCGTTGACCGTGCTCGCCAGTTTTTCGGCCGACAGGTGCGGTTTGTAGTGCGCGCGGATCCAAGCCAGCTTGTCGTCGACGTCGGCCTGCGTCTCACCGATGACGACGTTGAAGTTGCCTGATCGCACGATCTCGTCGAAGTCGCGCCCTACCTCTGCGCAATGGCGCGCGAGCACTTCCGACTTGTGCTTGAAGGTCTCGGGGGTTGCATCGAAGTTCGTGTACTGCGCGTATTTCGCCGCCGTGCGTAGCGTTTTCTGCTCGCCTCCACCGGCGATCCAGAGCGGGATCCCGCCGGCCTGCAATGGAAGCGGCCTGCTGACGGCGCCGGCTACTTGGTAGTGCCTGCCCTGCAGCGTCGCGGTGCCCGTCGTCCAGAGGTCGCGCATGATCTGCACGCCTTCGTCGAGCATGCCGAGGCGGTCGCCGGCTCCGGGAAATCCATAGCCGAACGCCCGCCACTCGTGTTCGTACCAGCCGCCGCCGATGCCCATCTCGGTGCGACCGCCCGACACGGCGTCGACCGTTGCTGCCACCTTGGCAAGATAGGCCGGGTTGCGGTAGCCCATGCAGGTGCACATCTGGCCGAGGCGCACGCGTTCCGTCACGGCAGCGAATGCGGCCATCAGGGTCCAGGCCTCGTGCGTCGCCTCGTCGGTTGGAACGGGAACCGTGTGGAAGTGGTCGTAGACCCAAATGGATTCCCACGGCCCACGGTCGGCGTACTGCGCGAGCTCACGCATTACCTGCCAGTGGTTGGCCGGATCGATGCCGGCGAGGTCGAGTCGCCAGCCTTGCGGGATGAAGAGTCCGAAGCGCATGAGATTGACCTTACGTCGACGCCGGCAGCCGAATCAGGATGGCTGCCGCGATTGCGGCGAGCGCGGCAACGAACACCGCGAGGCTGACCGTCGCGACGAACAATGTGCTCGATGTGATGAGCACACCGGCCCCGATGACCGGAAGCGTGATGCCGATATAGGCGATGACGAAGAAGGTCGACAGCACCTCGCCGCGGCGCTCGTCGGGTGCGCGTGCGGCGATACTCACGACCGCAGCCCGGAACGCGACACCGACGCCCGCGCCGCCGACAATTCCACCGCACACGAACAATGCCAATGAGTCGGCCGGCAATGCCGCCGTGATCAGGGCCAGCCCTACCGGCACCACGGCGAGGCCGATGAGCAGCGCGTGACGGGTCGACCAGCGACCTGCAACGACCTGGCCACCAGTACCTGCAGCGAAAATGAGGAATGGAACGATGCCTGCGGTTTGATGACTGTGATCGGCTAGTCCTTGCGCCAGAAAGCTTCCGACTAGCGAGGTGATGAAACCGAGCAGTGCGAAACCCACGAAGCCCGCGATCGACGCAGCTGCGAATGCTATTCGCATGTCGGGCGGAACCCCCAGCCGTTGCGGCCGAAGGCCGGTGCGTACGCCACCGGGTTCTCGTGCGATCGTGTCGGGCACGATCAGCACGAGCAACGCGGGCACCAGCAGTGCAATGCCTACGGCGTAAGGCAGTTTTGTTGGGTCAGGTGCGTGTTGGGCGAGCAGCCCGGAAACGAGAGGCCCGAGACCGAGGCCGCCCATGTTGGCGATCGTTGCGACCAGACCGCCGCGCTTCCGATCGCCGTACAGTTCGCTGATGTAGGCGGTGGCCGCGCCGGTGACCAGGCCCGCGGAGATGCCTGAGAGAAAGCGGCCGACGAACAAGCCGGTGAGATTGCTCGTCGTGATGAACACCACGCCGCTGACCGCCGACACCGCCACGGCAGCAATTAGCACCGGCTTTCGTCCGGCCAGATCGGCGAGGCGTCCGAACAGCAAAAGTGCCGCGAGCACACCGACCGCGTATGCCGCGAAAATGATCGTGATCATGAAAGGTTTCAGCGACAGCCGCTGTGCATAGATGGCGTACAGCGGGGTGGGCAACGTGGTGCTTACCATCACCGCGGCGAACAGGTAGGTGGCGATCAGCGCGCCGCCGACTGTCGTCCGAAATTTCTGGTCGGACGACGTGGCAGGCGGCCGGCTGGCGCCGTCTGCGCGGCGGTGCACGGCGGTTTCTTCGCTCACGATCGCTCCTTTGGCGGGCAAGCATGTCCTGCCCCGCGAATCGGCCCAACATCGCCTGCGAGGTCCCGATTCCGGCGTGCGAGCCGCCGCGGCGGGGAAGGTCCACATCAGATAGTTGTTCTGCGGGGCTGGAGGCAGGAGACGATCATGGCTTTTGGTGACCCGATCCGGCTTGATTCGATCAGCACGGCCTGGAATACCGTCGCGAGCTATCCGACCTACGAGCAAGCTCAAGAGGCCGTTGACCGGCTTTCCGACGGCCGTTTCCCGGTCGACCAACTCGACATCATCGGCTCCGACCTGCGGCTGGTCGAGCACGTCACCGGCCGCATGACCAAAGCAACGGCCGCGGCCGCGGGGGCCGCGAGCGGTGCGTGGTTCGGTTTGTTCATCGGCGTCCTGATCGGTCTGTTCACCACAGGACCAGCCTGGATCGGTCTCATTCTCGGTGGACTGCTGATCGGTGCGGCATGGGGCGCCGTGTTCGGATATTTCGGCCACGCAGCTACCCACGGCCGCCGCGACTTCTCGTCGACTCGCACGTTGATGGCAACCCGCTACGACATCATCGCCCGCGGTGGCCACGCCGAGCAGGCGCGCGACGTTTTGCAGCGGGCCGGCCTCACCGCGGGCTGACCACGTGATCGCGACGATCAGCGAAGGTGCGGCCCCAGGATCGTGAGGTCGGCCGCACTGAGCCGATCGCCCGAGGTGTTCGCCTGGTGCCAATGCGGATACAGCAACCGCTGCGCGCTCACGGCATCGAGGCGACTGCGTTCGTCGTCCGACAGTTTGAGATCGGCGGCCAATAGATTGTCGGCGAGCTGCTCCGGTGTGCGCGCACCGACGATGACCGAGGTGACGCCGGGTCGGCCGAGCGACCAGGCGAGCGCAACCTGGGCGGCTGATGCGTCATGGTTCGCGCCGATCTCGACGAGCGTCTCGATCGTGTCGTACAGCTGGTTCTCGTCGTGCACCGGTGGTTCGTCCCAGTCGCCGAGGTGCCGACTGCCCGGCGGCGGGTCGACGCCGCGGCGGTACTTGCCCGACAGCAATCCGCCGGCGAGCGGGCTCCATACCAAGATGCCGAGCCCTTGGTCGATGGTGACGGGAACAAGGTCGTATTCGGCATCACGCGACTGCAACGAGTAGTAGATCTGCTGGCTGACAAAGCGGGAAATCCCTTTGCGCTCAGAGATTCCGAGCGCTTTCATCAACTGCCAGCCGGTGTAGTTCGATGCGCCGATGTAACGCACCTTGCCCGATGTGACGAGGTGGTCGAGTGCGGCGAGCGTCTCGTCGAGCGGTGTCTGGCCGTCCCATTCGTGCACCTGGTAAAGGTCGATGTAGTCGGTGCCGAGCCGTTGCAGGCTCGCCTCTGCGCCACGGATGATGTGGTGTCGCGAGAGGCCTGCGTCGTTCGGGCCGTCGCCCATGGGCATGCGCACCTTCGTGGCGATCAGCACCTCGTCGCGGTCGACCGGCAGCGCTTTGGCCACGATCTCTTCGGAGAGGCCGGCCGAGTAGACGTCGGCGGTGTCGATGAGATTGACACCGGCGTCGAGTGCCATCGAAATCTGCCGGCGGGCGCCGTCGACGTCGATCGTCCCGACGTTTGCCGCCCAGCCGCGACCGCCGAACCCCATCGTGCCGAGCGTAAGCGTCGAGACCCGAAGGCCGGAGTTGCCGAGCTGTCGATATTCCATGGAGCGATCCTATTTCGCCAGTGGTTTGCGCGCGTTGTGGGATGACCTGCTAGGTGGCTCGCGCCCGGGGGGCTGCTGTGGCCGCGGCAGTCGGGCCACTCTCTTGGTCAACGGGCGAGCCGTCGATTGGCCGACGCGAACGGTGATTTCTTCACCGGCGTGCCGCAGGTCGATGGTGCTGCCCTCGCCGTCCTCGAGCGTGTAGATGACCTGTTCGGGCTGGATTTCGACGCGCAACCGCTTGCCGTGCCAACGCAGCGCGAACGACAACCGGTTGATGGCAGACGGTAGCTGCGGATCGAAGCACAGCGTGCCTCCGGTGTCGCGCATGCCGCCGAACCCTGCCACCAAAGCGATCCATGCGCCGGCAAGCGAAGCTACGTGCAGTCCGTCGCTGCTGTTGTTGTGCAGGTCGCGCAAGTCGATGACGGCAGCCTCGTAAGCGTAGTCGTACGCGAGATCGAGATGGCCGACCCGCGCGCAGATCACTGCCTGCACGCCGGCCGACAGCGACGAGTCGCGAACCGTTCGGCGTTCGTAGTAGTCGACGTTGCGTGCCATCGTTTCTGCATCGAACCAGCTGTCGAACAGCACCATCGCCAGTTCGAGGTCGGCCTGCTTGATGACCTGCTTGCGGTAGATGTCGAAGTACGGCGCATGCAGCATCAACGGGTACATGTCGCGCGACGCTTCGAAATCCCACTCCGGCAGCATCGTGAAGCCGGCGTTTTGCTCGTGCACCCCGAGTTTTGCGTCGTACGGCACGAAAACCGCGCTGCCGGCCGCCCGCCATCGCTCGACCTCGTCAGCAGGAATTCCGAGTTTCCCTGCGACGTCGGGATGACGGTTCACTGCCCGGACGGCGGCCAGCAGCGCGTGGCCGGCGGCCAGATTTGTGTACGTGTTGTCGTCGACCAACGCGGTGTATTCGTCGGGGCCGGTTACACCTGACACGTGCCATTTCTCGTCGTGGCCGAAGTGACCGATCGACATCCAGAACCGCGCGGCCTCGGTTAGCAGCTCGATGCCGCCCTCGATCTCGACCGATTCGTCGCCGGTGATGCGGGTGTAACGGTCGACCGCATTTGCGATGTCGGCGGTGGCATGCACGGCCGCTGTGCCTGCGGGCCAGTATCCCGAGCACTCTTCGCCGTGAATGGTGCGCCATGGGAAGGCGGCGCCGCGGAAGCCGAGCATCTGCGCACGCTGCTTGGCGAGATTGAGCGTGGAGTGTCGCCACCGCAGTGCATGGGCTGCTGCGTCGGGCCGGGTGTACATCAAGACCGGCAGTACGAACGCTTCGCTGTCCCAGAACGTGTGGCCGTCGTAGCCCGGCCCGGTGAGGCCTTTCGCGGCAATACCTCGGCCCTCGGCGCGCGCGCCGGCCTGCAGAATATGGAAAAGCCCGAACCGGACGGCTTGCTGGATTTCGTCGTCGCCATCGATCTCGACGTCGGCGTCGTTCCAGAACTCGTCGAGATACTCACGCTGTTGTTGGCACAAGCCCTCGAAACCGTTGAGTCTCGCGGCCGACACCGCACCGGCGACTTGGTCGCGCAACGCCTGTGTTGAGCGGCTCGCCGACCAGCCGTAGCCGAGTATCTTCTCCATTCGCAGGCACTGACCGGCTTCGAGTGTCGCTACCGCAGTGGTGCGGGCCCAGTCGGGCGCGACGTGGGTTTCGGTCTCTTGTGGGCTGTCGAAGAAGTGGCCCATCGCGGCGGCCATCGTCAGGCCACTGCGTTTGGTCCGGTGCACGAGGGTGACGCCGTATTCGTTCGTCGTTTGATCGACCGCGTCGAGCGGTTGTTCCATCGCGGCCGCCTCGCGCGGGTCGTCGGACTGCGCCGGAACCTCTTCGTTCGCCACGAGTTCTGACTGCACGACTACCCGCACGTCGTTGTCGAGTGCGGTTACTTCGTATTGGATGGCGGCAATCGCGCGCTGTTTGAACGAGACGAGCCGAACGGTTTTCACCCGAACCCGCTTGCCCGCAGGCGACTCCCATTCGGCAACGCGGGTCAAGGTTCCCGCCCGTAGATCGAGCACGCGCTCGTGCGAAAGCAACTTTCCGTACCGGACGTCGAACGGTTCGTCGTCGACGAGTAGCCGGATCAGCTTGCCGTTCGTGACGTTGACGATCGATTGGCTCGACTCGGGATTGGCGTAGGAGTTCTCGGCATATGGCAAAGGGCGTTTTTCGTAGTAGCCGGCGAGGTAACTGCCGGGTATGCCGTGCGGTTCGCCTTCGTCGAGGTTGCCGCGTAACCCGATGTGGCCGTTCGAAAGCGCGAAGACCGATTCGGCTTGCGCGAGCAGCTCAAGGTCGAGCGTGCTCTCGCGCACGCACCATGGATCGGCTGGGTAGCCGGCGTCTTTGATCATCGGCGGCGACCTGGGTTGACGGGATCGGCCCGGTAGTCGGTGGTATCGACGAGGTCGGCCAGATCGTGGACGACGATATCGGCTCCGTGGTCGAGAAGTTGTTCGGCGTGCTTGTCACTTAACCGGTTCACGCCTATGACGTAGCCGAAATCGCCGGCGCGGCCGGCTTCGACACCGGCGAGCGCGTCTTCGAAGACGGCTGATTCGGCGGGCGTGGCACCGACGCACTGGGCACCGGCGATGAAGGTATCGGGGGCCGGCTTTCCCTTCAAATGCCGGGTTTCGATGGTGACGCCGTCGATGCGGCCTTCGATGAACGTGGCGAGGCCGGTCACCTTGAGTACCGCGGCAGTGTTGGCACTCGACGAGACGACCACGCGACGCAAGCCGGCATCGGTCGCGGCACGCAGGAAATGCCGCGACCCTTCGTAGACCTCGACGCCGTCGCGTTCGATCGTTGCGAGCAGCGCTTCGTTCTTGCGGTTGCCGAGACCGTAGATGGTTTCTGCACCTGCAGGGTCGTCGGGGGTGCCGTCGGGCAACGAGATGCCTCTGCTCTTCAGGAACGTGCGAACGCCGTCGGCGCGTGGCCGGCCGTCGACATATCGCAGGTAGTCGTCGATCGGGTCGAAGGCGACGAACGCCTCGCCGGTGCGCTCGCTCCGTTCGCGCAGGTACGCGTCGAACATCTGCTTCCACGCCACGTTGTGCACCGACGCGGTGTTGGTGAGCACGCCGTCGAGGTCGAACAGGCACGTGGTGATGTTTTCGGGGAGCGACAACATCTCAGGATCTTGCCCGGTGAACCGCCCCATAACGCATGCCGTCCATGAGGAGTGCGACCAGCCGCCGGGATTGCTCTTGCCCCTGCGGGGTCTCGCTGTTGGCCATGCAGATGCCGCCGAGGGCGCGCATCAAGTCGGTGCCGTTGACGTCGGCGCGGATTGCCCCAGTGGCCGCGGCGGCGTCGAGCAGTGCCGCGATCGCCGACTGCAACAGCCCGTGCACGTAGGCGAAGAGTTCGGCGTGCGTGTCGGCGGTGCTGCGCAGCACCGCTGCGAGGCCCCGCTTGGTGGCGACGTAGTCGACGAAACTCAACATCCACTTTTCGAGCGCGGTCTCGGGGTCGGTGGTTGCCGAAAGCTCGGTGGCCCGTGCGCTGAGCTGTTCGACCCCGTGGCGGTAGGCGGCTTCAACCAGCGCGTCGCGGGTCGGGAAGTGCCGGTACAGCGTGCCGATGCCGACGCCGGCGCGCCGGGCGATGTCTTCGAGCGAGGCGTCGACGCCGTGTTGGGTGAAGGCTCCGATGGCCGCCTGCATGAGCGCGTCGCGGTTACGGCGGGCGTCGGCACGCAGCGGCCGATCGGGCCCGGCTTGGGTGGCCACGCCGCAACCTCCGCTCCGAAAAATGACTCATCCGAAAAAGACTTGCTAACCGGAGGCACCCTCCGTATTGTTACTGGAGGCGCCCTCCGCTTCATCCATCATCCACCTTGGAGGCCTCGAATGCCACCGGACATCCCGGGCGGTCTTGCTACCTCGCCCCGCACCGAGCCCAACCGGCCCGATGC
>Ga0207705_10001501_pt1 | contig 18544 bp, 14 predicted proteins | sample KBSC13metaG_FD_184314 | JGI IMG/M metagenome (GOLD analysis project Ga0207705, IMG submission 184314) | Corn rhizosphere microbial communities from Kellogg Biological Station, Michigan, USA - KBS C1-3 metaG (SPAdes) (version 2) | ecosystem: Host-associated > Plants > Roots > Rhizosphere > Soil ... | reverse complement strand
TTCAGAATGTCGTTCTGGATCGTGCCGGTGAGCTTGTCGTGCGGAACGCCTTGCTCTTCGCCGGCAACGATGAAGAAGGCCATGACCGGAAGCACCGCGCCGTTCATGGTCATGCTGACCGACATCTGGTCGAGGGGGATCCCATCGAACAGCAGCTTCATGTCCTCGACGGTGTCGATGGCGACCCCCGCCATGCCGACGTCACCCGCGACGCGCGGGTTGTCGCTGTCGTAGCCGCGGTGGGTGGCGAGGTCGAAGGCGACGCTGAGGCCCTTCTGCCCGGCCGCGAGGTTGCGGCGGTAGAAGGCGTTGGACTCCTCGGCGGTCGAGAAGCCAGCGTACTGGCGGATGGTCCACGGGCGGCCGGCGTACATGGTCGCATAGGGCCCGCGGGTGAACGGCGCGACACCGGGCCAACCGCTGTCAATTGCGTCATCCGGCCCGTAGACGGTTTCCAGCCGAATGCCCTCGACCGTCTCGCGCGACAGGTCGCGGCCCTTCGACTCCTTGTCGGCGAGTTTTTCCCAGTCCTGGCGCTTGTCGGACGACATGCGGCGCTTCTGTACCGGCCCCTGCCGCCGGTCCAGCCCTAATGAATGTCACGTCTTGGCAATCGGCGGCCGCTGCTGCGCTCAGCCGCGCTGACTTGCATCCGTGTAACTTGAATCATCGACTCGCGCCGAAAACGGGTTAACCTGAAGACCATGGCGGATGGGGGCGCGAGGAAGGGGTCGAAACCGGCGGTTCGGCCGCGGACGCCGGCCGGGAGCGCAGCGGCGGCAACGCTCGAGCTGACACTGGACGACCTGCTGCACCAGCCTCTTCCGGGCAACCTTCCGGCCGAGATGTTCACCGGGCCGGGCCTGCTCGCGCTTGCCGACCTGCTGCCGGTGATGACGGCTTATTACGACCGGGACGCGCGCATCCAGTTCATCAACAAACTGTTCGCCGACTGGCTCGACAAGCCCCGGCCCGAGATCCTCGGCAAGACGATGGCCGAGGTGATCGGCGAGCAGGCGTGGCTCGACCGGAAGCCGATGGTCGAGGGCGCGCTCGACGGCGACCGGCAGTTCTTCGTCGCCGAGCTTCAGCACCCGACCCGCGGACCGCTCGTCGCCCAGTCCGAATATGTCCCGTGGACCCGTCCCGGCGGCGAGGTGATCGGCTTCGTCGCGGTGGTCAAGGACGTCACCGAGCAACGGGTCGCCGAGCGCGCGCTGAAGGAGAGCGAGGCGCGGTTCCGGCGGATCGCCAACTCGGCGCCGACGATGATGTGGGTGACGAGGCTCGACCGCGTGCGCGAGTTCGTGAATGACGCCTATGTCGACTTCGTCGCGGGGCCTGGCGGCGACCGCGAGGCGGTTCGGACGATCGACTGGCGGACGCGGATCCATCCCGACGACGTCGACCGGATCGTCGCCGAGAGCATCGCCGGCGAGGCGAGCGAGGGGGCCTTCACGCTGGAGGGGCGCTACGCGCGCTTCGACGGCGAGTGGCGCTGGCTCCGCTCGGTTTCGCAGCCGCGCTTCGGACCCGACGGGGAGCTGGTCGGCTTCATTGGGGTCGCGACGGACATCACGCTCGCCAAGGAATCCGAGCTCGGGCTTCGCCGGATGGTGGAGGATCAGACGCGTGAGCTGACGCTCAGCGAAGCGCGCTTCCGCGCCGTCTTCGACACGGTGTTGGAAGTTCTCGTCTTGATGGAGCCCGACGGCACGGTGGTCGAGCTCAACCGCAAGGAGGCGCCGTGGCGGGCGGAGAATGCGCGCGAGGCGGTGGGTCGCAAGATCTGGGACGCGCCGACGCTCCGCATGTACCGCCAGCACGTCGCCCTCATGAAGCGCGCGGTGAAGGCCGCGGCGGCGGGCGAATTGTTCGAGGAGGAAGTGCGGATGGAGCGCGAGGGCGCTCCGACCGCTTATCTCGACGTCTCGGTGCAGCCGGTCCACGGGCCCGGCGGCGAGGTCATCTATCTGCTGTTCGAGGCGCGCGACATCACCGACCTGAAGCTCGCGCAGGAGCAGCTCCGCCAAAGCCAGAAGATGGAAGCGCTCGGCCAGCTGACCGGCGGCATCGCCCACGACTTCAACAACCTGCTGACGGTGGTGGTCGGCGGTCTCGATATCATCTCGAAGCGGGCCGAGGATTCGAAGCTTAAGCGCTATGCCGAGAATGCGCTGGCGGCGTCGGAGCGCGGAGCCCGGCTGACCGCGCAGCTGCTCGCCTTCAGCCGGGTCCAGCGGCTCGAGGTGCAGCCGACGTGCGTGGTGCCGGTGATCGAGAACATGCGCCCGCTCCTCAAGAACGTGCTCGGCCCGGGGATCGCCAAGAAGTTCGACCTCGACGATTTGCTGATCCCGGTCATGGCCGATCCGACCCAGCTCGAGGTCGCGATCCTCAACCCCGCGATCAACGCGCGCGACGCCATGCCCGACGGGGGAATCCTGCGCTTCGCGACGAAGAAGGTCGAAGTGTCGGGCGACGCCGAGCTCGAGGACGGCGACTATATCGAGCTCACCATCAGCGACACCGGAACCGGGATGCCGCCCGAAGTCGTCGAGCGCGCGTTCGAGCCCTTCTTCACCACCAAGGAAGTCGGCAAGGGAACCGGGCTCGGCCTGTCGATGGTCTATGGAATGGCGCGCCAGTCGGGCGGCGCCGCGCGCATCGAGAGCCGGCCCGGCGAAGGCACCGCGGTCAAGCTCTACTTCCGCAAGGCCGACGGCGAAGGCGCGATGGAAGCCGCCGGGCCGGCAGGCGACCAGCCGCTCGCAGACGCCAGGCGCCCCGCGGAATCGATCCTCGTCATCGACGACGATCCCGACGTCCGCGGCTTCATCGCCGACGCGCTCGACGAGCAGGGCTATCGAGTGCGCGAGGCCGCCGACGGCCGCGAGGGCCTCGCCGAGCTCCAGCGCGACCAGGCCGACCTCGTCATCATCGACTTCATCATGCCCGGCCTCTCGGGCGCGGAGGTCGCCCGCAAGATTCGCGCGAAGCGCCGCGACCAGCCGATCCTGTTCGTCTCCGGCTACAGCGAAACCGACGCCGTCAAGCGCACCGCCCCCGACGCTCCGCTGCTCGCCAAGCCCTTCCGCGCCGAGGCGCTGCTGAAAGCGGTGCGGGGAGCGCTTACGCCGCAGGGGTGAGTGGCAGGATGGGTGGAACGCGGAGCAGCTGCCGGTCCCGACCGGCCTAGTCCAGGACTGTTTGACCTCCCGAGTTCGACCCGATCCTCGGAGTGATGATGCATGCGCCGTAATGCCTGCGCGCCGCGCGGACATGGTGCTCGACGAACCGCTTCGACAGGCGCAGGTCCATCATCTTCATTCGCAGGAGGAGAAAGTGGGATTCCCTTGCGAGTGTGTCGTTGTCGAGCTTGAGTGCTTCGATGGCCGCGATCTCCGAAAGCTTTTCAGCGGAAGTGAGCTGGCCTCCACTCGCTGGAAGAGCCCGGAGGTGACCGAGATCCGCCAACTCCTTCTCGGCGAGCCGCTGCATGTCCGGCACCATTTCGTAGGCTATTCGATACTGAAGCATGCGCTCGTGCGGCATGTGCGCCGCCACGTCGGCGCTGTTCGCCGCGTCGCGGGCGAGCGAATCCCATGTGCGATTCGGAAGCCAGAACCGATCGACCAGGCTTCGGCTTTTCGAACGATCGCCTAGTTCGACCGAGGCGCGCAGTCTGTCGAGATAAGTGCCAACACAATCGTGCAGAACCACGCGCTCATAGGCCTCCGGTCCATCGCCCGACCCGAGTTCGTTATTCATGTCGGCAATGGCGGCATCGACTTTCTGATGCCAGTCCCAGTTTTCGGCGACCTGCTGCGCGCCGAGCGCGATGAGCACGCCAAGAACGATCACGCCCACCTCGCCGAAGAATGCGCGCCAGCCGTGCAGCGGCTTCGGAAACTTCAAATGCATTCGGCCGGCCCCCAGCGCCGAGGAGCCTAACAGATGGCCTTATGTCCGCAATGGGTGGGAAGCGGACATTGCTGTCGCAATCTTGCGACCACCGCATTGATAAGAATCGCCAGCGCGGCAGTGCGCGGCCCGCTCGCCCCGCGGTGGGCGCACCTCTCGTGCCTGTCCAAATAAAAATTTGCCCCACCCGGGAATAAATCGCGCCTCCCGCCGGTCATCACTTCGCTTGTCTGATGAAAGGGCTCGCGAATGTTTGATGACCATCCGGGGGACGATCGCCGGGGCTTTCTCAAGTGCATGGCATGGGCGGGGACGGGGGCCTTGTTCGCGTTCGACGGCGGGATCGCGAGCTCGATCGGGCTCGACGGCGCGATTGCCGCGCCCGTCCGCCAGTCCGCGGTCCAGCCCTTCAGCTTCGTCCAGCTGAGCGACAGCCATATCGGCTTCAACAAGCCGCCCAATGCCGACGCGCGGGCGACCTTCCGCGAAGCGATCGCCAAGGTGCAGGCGCTCCCCGTCCGGCCCGACTTCATCATCCACACCGGCGACGTGTCGCAATTGTCGCGCGACCAGGAATTCGACGACGCCGAGCAGATGTTGAAGGCGGCGGGCCTCCCCGTCTTCTTCATCCCCGGCGAGCACGACATGCTCGACCCCGAGGGCGGCAAGGCCTTCCTCGATCGCTTCGGCAAGGGGTCGCGCGGCGCGGGCTGGTACAGCTTCGATCATCGCGGCGTTCACTTCGTCGCGCTGGTCAACGTCGCCGATTTGAAGCCCGGCGGCATGGGCAATCTCGGCGCCGAGCAATTGAAGTGGCTCGCGGCGGACCTTTCCGGCAAATCGTCGTCGACGCCGATCGTGGTCTTCGCGCACATCCCTTTGTGGACCGTCTATGCCGACTGGGGCTGGGGCACGGACGATTCCGCACAGGCGCTGAAGCTGCTCGCGCGGTTCGGTTCGGTGACGGTGCTCAACGGCCACATCCACCAGATCACGCAGAAGGTCGAAGGCCGGATCGCCTTCCATACCGCGCGCTCGACCGCCTTTCCCCAGCCTACGCCGGGGACTGCGCCGGGGCCGGGCCCGCTCAAGGTGCCGCCCGAGCAGCTTCACTCGATGCTCGGCATCACCGATGCGACGTTCATCCGCGGCCACGACCGGATCGCGTTGATCGATTCCACCCTCTCCGCCTGAAACCCCCGAGGAAATCCCATGACCCGAGCATTCAAACTGTTGACCTTCCAGGCGGCCGTGCTTGCCGGAAGTGCATTCGTGATGGCGAGCGTCGCTTCGATCACCAGGGCGGCGCCCCCGCAGTCCGCCGCCGTCAGCATCGAGAATTTCACCTTCAAGGCGCCGGCATTGACGGTGAAGCGCGGGACGACGGTGACCTGGACCAACGCCGACGACATTCCGCATACCGTCGTCGCCAAGGACGGCAGCTTCAAGTCGAAGGTGCTCGACACCGGCGACCGCTTTTCCTTCACCTTCGCCAAGACCGGGCAATTCGGCTATTTCTGCTCGATCCACCCGCACATGACGGGCGTCGTCATCGTGAAGGCCTGAAAAGGACGCGGCCGAGGCTCCCCTTGAAGACATTGTCCACTCAGCTCTTCACGCGACGAGCTTCGGCCGCCAGCCCGGCGCCGGGTTCGCCCCCGCCCGGCGCCGGGCAAGAGTTCCAGACGCTGATCCTCCCGCACCTCGACGGCGCCTATAATCTTGCGCGCTACCTCACCCGCGACGCACAGCTGAGCGAGGACGTGGTGCAGGAGGCGATGCTTCGCGCCTTTCGAAGCTTTAGCCAGTATCGCGGCGGAAGCCCACGCGCCTGGCTGTTCGCGATCGTTCGCAATTGCAGCCGAACCGCGCAATCGGGGCGGTCGGGCGCGGTATCGCTGGTGGTCAGCGATAGCGGCCTCAGCAGCGAAGCGGCCGCCGAGCTCGCGAACACAGCCGATCCGGCGCCGGGCCCGGAAGAGGAGCTTCTGCGCAAGGCCGACGTGGACCGCGTGCGAGCGGCGATCGAGGCGATTCCCGAACCCTTTCGCGAGACCGTCGTACTGCGCGACCTCGAGGATTTGTCCTATGCCGAGATCGCGACCGTGACGGGAGTGCCCATCGGGACCGTCATGTCGCGGCTTTCGCGCGCCCGCGGGATGCTGGCAAAGGAGTTGCTGCCGCCGGCGAAGACCGACAGCGCGCAATCGAGGAGTGTCCAGTGACCGCCGCCTGCACTGATCAGGAACTGCTGCTCGGCGGACTTGTCGACGGCGAGCTCGACGCGGCGAACACGGCGCTCGCCGAGGCGCATGTCGCGCGCTGCGAGGGCTGCCGGGAAGAGCTCGAACGGCTGCAGGCGGTTCGGGCCCTGCTTGGCGGAGAGGGCGTTCGCCACAGCGCGCCGGACGATCTTCGCGCGCGCATACTCGCGCTCCCCGAGCTTCGAAGCACGGCCGCCAACAGCAATCGCCGGAGTGCAGGCTGGCTCGCGCCCGGAGCGCTTGGCGCGATCGCGGCCGCGCTCGCAATGGTCGCGATCGTCGGCCCGATGCAGGAGCAATCCGCCCTCGACGGTCAGCTCATCTCGAGCCACGTGCGCTCGCTCCAGCCCGGGCATTTGACCGACGTCCAGACGACCAACCAGCACATCGTCAAGCCGTGGTTCAACGGCAAGATCGACTTCGCGCCGCCGGTTCCGGAGCTTGCCGACAAAGGCTTCCCGCTCGCCGGCGGGCGGCTGGATTCGATCGGCGGCCAGACCGTCGCGGCGATCGTCTATCACCGCCGGCTGCACACGGTGAACCTGTTCGTCTGGCCGGGCAGCGCTCGCGGGTCCAGGATCTCGGTCGAGGATGGTTTCTCGCTCGCGCAGTGGAACGACGACGGGCTGAACTTCGCGGCCGTGTCCGACATTCCGGCGGACGAGCTGCGCCAGTTCGAGACCCTCTATCGAAGCCGCGCGGGATTGCGCGCACCCGACTGAACGGAGCGTCCCGCCGAGCGTTGAGCGCCGGTGACCTGCCGGATTCCCTGCTTGCTCCTGATCGCGTTAGCCATGCCGGCCGCAGCGCAGCCGACGCCGGCGAGCCTGACGGTGTCGCCGGCGAAGCAGCTGTTCGAGCGCGACTGGGTGCTGATGAACTGGGCGCTAAAGAAGTTCGACGCCAATCACGACATCTTGCTCGAGCCCGCCGAGGCAGGCGCCGCCGCCGACGCGTTCCGCAAGCTCGCCGATGCCAATGCCGACGGGCGGGTGACCCCGCAAGAATATCAGGCGGCGCGCGCGGAGATTCTTAACGGCGGCTGATGTCGGTTACTTGCCGCTCGCGGACATGGCGTCGACGAGCGCCTGCGAGAGCGTCGCCAGTCGGTAGGGCTTGAGGATCACCGGACGGCCGCCGCTGCCTGACTGGGCGATTTCCTGGCTATAGCCGGTGGCGAGGATAACCGGGAGGTCGGGCTTCTCCTCAGCGAGTTGCTCGGAGAGTCTCAGGCCGCCCATGCCGGGCATGACTACGTCGCTGAACACGAGGTCGAAATCGCGGGCGCGGGTCAGTTCGAGCGCTTCCTCGCCGGAGGTGGCGAGCGTGACCGAATGGCCGAGCTCACTCAGCAAGGTCTCGGCAAAATGACCGACGTCCTCATTGTCCTCCACGACGAGAATTTCCGCGCGCGCCTGTTGCGGCACTTCGGCGTCCTCGAGCTTCGCTTCGGCGACCACCTCGGCATCGCTGCATGGCAGGAGGATGGTGACGGTCGTGCCCTTGCCGGGCTCACTCTCGACGAGCACGTCGCCGCCCGACTGCGTTGCGAAGCCATAGACCTGGCTGAGGCCGAGACCGGTGCCCTTGCCGGTCATCTTGGTCGTGAAGAAGGGCTCGAAGATTCGGCTCGCGGTTTCGACGTCCATGCCGCTGCCGGTGTCGCTGATCGCGATCGCCGACATCCGCTCGCCCGAGCCCGAGGGCACGTTCGAAACGGCGATGGCGAGCGTGCCCCCGTCGGGCATGGCATCGCGCGCGTTGGAGGCGACGTTGAGGACTGCCGACTGAAGCTGGTTGCGGTCGACGGTCACCGGGCAGCTGATGCCGAGGCTGGTCTCGATCCTGATGCGCTCGCCCATCGTCCGGTCGAGGAGCTCAGTCATGCTCGCGACCAGCGTCGAGAGGTCGACGAGCTCCGGCTTCAATGGCTGGCGGCGCGCGAAGGCGAGGAGCTGTGAGGTGAGGACGGCGGCGTTCTCGGCGGCCTGGACGATGGCGCGGGCGAAGCGCTTGCGGCGATCGTCGGCGAGGTCGTCGCGGCTGAGGATGTCCGCCGACCCCTGGATCACGGTCAGGAGGTTGTTGAAATCGTGCGCGATTCCGCCCGTCAGCTGGCCGAGCGCCTGCATCTTCTGGCTCTGGCGAAGCTGGTCCTCAGCCTTGGCGCGCTCCTCCATCTGCTCGGCGAGAAGCTCGTTGGCCTGGCCGAGCGCCTCGGCGCGCTCGCTCAGCTCGTCGTTGGCGCGGCGGAGCGCGGCCTGCGCCATGCCGAGCGTGAAGATGACGAGGGCCGCCATCACCGCGAGCGCGCCGAGGGTCAGGTATCGGGTCAGGCGGCGCGACAGGGCCTCGCGCTGGACCTCGTAGATCACGGTTCCGATGCGCTGGCCTGCGCTCTCGATCGGCACGGCGACGCGGTAGTTGCTTTCCGGCGGCGGCGGCAGCCGGGCGAGGTCGACGAGCGCGCTCCGAGCGGCGCGGTCGTAGGCGCCGAGCACCCGGCCCGAGCGATCGAACACGCCGACGTAACGGACCTGCGGGTTGACTCGGAAGGCATCGACCGCCTGCTGGCTCGCGGCCGGGTCGTTGAAGTCGACCGCGGCCGTGACCGAGCCGGCGAGGACCTGCGCCGCGACCTGCGCCTGGCGGTCGCGGTTGGCGCGAAACGTCACCTCATTCTGGAGGATGATCGCGAAACCGGCGGCGAGGATCGCGACGGCGACGAGGAAGATGGCGGCGGGAGCGGCACGCCATTCGCGAAGCGGGTTCCGGAACGCCCTCACCGCTGGTTCACCCCGATCGCGAGGGCGAGCAGGCGCGAGCTGATCGTGAGGCCGCGCGCCTGGGCCTGGGCATTATCGATGAAGAAACGGACTCGGCCGCCGACGATCGCGAAATGAATGACCCCGCGCGCGGAGCTGCTGCGCGCATCGGTGACCGTGAGGATCGGCTGACGGCCCAGCGCCGAAAGCGTCTCGCCGGCATGGGACCCGTCGATGAATGCGATCGCACAGTCGCCCGACCCCGCAGCGGAGGACAGCCGCTTGATGACGAACGGGCGCCCGTCGACCGACTGGCTGGAGGCGGCCTGGTTGAGCGTGGCGCCGAACGGATCGTCGCCGATGATGCACAGCACCATCTGACCGGCGGTTCGCGCCGGAGCTGCGGGCGGCCAGGTTACGTAGCGCGCGAACTTGGGAATGAACGCGGCCTTCACTGCCGTGTCGCTGATATCGGCGGACGCGGGTGCCGCCGCGAGGAGCGTGATGGCGATCGCCAGGAACAAGACCGGAGCGCGCCGCATCAGAAGCGCAGCCGTGTCCCTGCGTAAACGGTCCGGTGAGCGACCTGACTCGCTGCCGGGTCGCCATTCTCCGCGTGGGTGCGGTGAAGGAGGTTGCGGCCGGCGACGAACAGCTCGACGCGGTCGTTGAGGTCATAGGCGAGCTGGCCGCCTGCTTCGACATAGCCCGGGACTTCAGGCGCGAGGTCGAGCGGACCGACCCCGCGCACGTCGAGAGTCAGCCTGATCTTCGAAGTCAGATCCATGTCGGAGCTTCCGACCACCTGCCAGTGCGGATCCGCGCCGAGCGAGTTGCGCGGCTGAAGATCGATGCGGCTATCGACGACGTGGAAGCTCTTGTGCAGAGTCGTCGCACCGAGCGAGAGGCGCCACCAAGGCAGCACCTGCGCCTTGCCCCAGGCCTCGATCCCGTACGAGCGCCCCTTGCGGCCGTTGAGGAGCTCGATTGGAATCGTCGCGCCGTTCAAGAACTCGGTCGTCCGGAGGTCGTTGTAGAAATTGTAGAAGAGGTTGACCGAGAGGCTCAGCCAGCTCGTCGGGTCGCCGCGATAACCCGCTTCGAGCGCGGTCAACTTCTCGGTATCGAAATCGGTCGAAGGCAGGAGCAGCGGCGGCAGCTGGAGCTGGCGGTCGATCCGCGATGGCGTCCGCACCGCCTTCGACACCGCCGCCCAGAACAAGGCGCGCTTGCTCGGCTGGTAGGCGACGCGCAGGTTGGGAAGCAGCTGCCACCCGACGAAGCTCGACTTCTCGAGCTTGACCCCGGCGATCAGTGAAACGTCATTGGTGACCGCGAATCGGTCCTGGGCAAAGACATTATAGACCCACAGCCCCCGGCGCTCGGGCACGACCGCGAACGCATTGAGGCCGTTGATGAACAAGTCGTTGGTCCGGCGTACCCCGGCGCCCGCAACGATCTGGTGCCGGCCCGCGGTCAGGTTGAGCTGCGCGTTGTTCTCGAAGGTCGTAAGCGAATCGCGGACGCGCGTGACGTCGCGCTTGTACCAGTCATAGACGCTCTGGAAGACGAAGGACGCGTTCGGCCCGAGAACGTGCGACCAGCGCCCGTTGAGGCTGTGCGCGCTGAGCCGGTCGCCGTCGAGCAGGTCGTCGGTCGCGTGGAACAGGTTCCCCTTGATCATGAAGGCGTCGGTTTCGCCGCCGAAATCGGTCCTGAAGCCCGCTTGCCAGCCCCGCATATCGTCGTCGGAGTCTGGGCCCACGCCACCGGGCAATCCCTCGCGATCGAGCCAGTTGGCGGAGACGCGCATCGCTCCCGACGAGCCGAGCGAGAAGCCGTAGCGCGCGGCGGCCGAGCGCTCCTCGGGGCCGGCCGTTCCGCGAATCAAGCCTCCGATCGTGTCCTGCGCGCTCTTGGTCGCGACCGTGACCACGCCGTTCACGGCATTCGGGCCATAGAGAGTGCCGCCGGGACCGCTGATCACCTCGATCTGCTGGACGTCCTCCAGCAGCGGCTGGTGAAGCTCCCAGATCACGTTGTCCGCGAGCGGCGTGTAGATGCTCCGGCCGTCGATCAGCACCAAAAGCTTGTTGCCGGCCTGGACCCCGTTGAAGCCGCGGGCGGCGATCGCATATTGGCTCGTGGTCACCTGCTGAACGTTGAGGTTGGGCGCGAGCCGAAGCGCCTCGGGTAGCGAGGTGACGCCCGAATCCTCGATGTCCTGCCCGGTAATGACGTAAAGCGCGGCAGGAGCCTCGCTCAGCGGCTCCTCGGTTTTCGACGCCGACGTGACCTTGATCTGCGCGAGCTGCTCGATCGACAGGTCGGAAAGATCCGGCTGCTCGGCGACGGCTTCAGCGCTCGCGCGGCCAGCACACAACAGTATCGAACCGAGCGCGACCGCACCAAGCGCTATCCGCATTGACGTTCCTACTCACCGGAAGCTCCCCCGCCGGCCGCCCGTTCATTGATGATGGGTGGGGACCGGTCAAGGAAATGATGTTCTGCCGGATCGAGATTAACGAACATTGAGGGTCGCTACGCGTCCTTGTCTGGCGTGCGCCGAGCTGCCACGGGACTTCCCATGAACAAGAGCGTGAGCGAGGAGGTCGTCAGCAAGGTTCCGGCCGTGACGCTCGGCTTCTGGATCGTCAAGATCCTCGCGACCACGCTGGGCGAAACCGGCGGCGACACGGTCACGATGTCCTGGCTCGGCGAGACCACGGACAATGCCGTGCCGGGTGGCTATTTGATCGGCACGGCGATCTTCGGGATCCTGCTGATTTTGCTCGTCTTCGCCCAGATCAAGGCGCGGAAATTCAATCCGTGGCTTTTCTGGGCAACGATCGTCGCCTCGACCACCTGCGGGACGACGCTCGCGGACTTCGCCGATCGGTCGCTCGGAATCGGCTATCCCGGTGGGTCCCTGCTCCTCTTCGCTTGCGTCATGCTGTCGCTGTTCGCCTGGCGACGGACGCTCGGCACGGTCGACGTCAACAGCATCACCGGCCCGCGCGAAGAGACTTTCTACTGGATCACCATCACCTTCTCCCAGACGCTCGGGACTGCGCTCGGCGACTGGATCGCGGATGCGGGGCTCGGCTATTCGGGAGGCGCGCTGGTGTTCGGCGCGGGGCTTGCGGTGCTCGCGATCCTCTATTTCACGACGCGGACGAGCAGGGTCGTGCTGTTCTGGGCCGCCTTCATCCTGACCCGCCCGCTCGGCGCGACGGTCGGCGATTTCCTCGACAAGCCGGTCGCCAATGGCGGGCTCGACTGGAGCAGGCCGCTCGCATCTGCGGTGCTCGCCATCGTCATCGTCGCCCTGATCCTGCTCTTGCCGCAGCGCCCCGGGCGGCATCCCTCCGGCACGGTTTCCGCCTAGAAGGCGACCCGCGCACTCAAGCGGATGTCGCGGCCGGCGAGCGGCGCGTAATCCTTGAGGATGCTGGTGCTCCGCCGGGCGTCGACATCGAACAGATTGTTGCCCTGGAGCGAAAGAGTGAGTTCCGGATTGGCCGCGAAGGGGTGCCAATCGAGCGACGCGTTCACCAGCGTGAACCCGGGGGTCGAGGTCTCGATCGGAGCCGTGCGGTCGTGCGCGAAATCCCGCTCAACCTCGATTCGCCCATCGACCTGCCCGCGCGAGCCGGTGAGCGCGCCGATGACGCGAAGCGGGGGGATCAGCGGTGCGGGGCCGAAGCCCTTGATCGTCGCTCGGACGGCGTCCGTCACGAGCTCGCCGCCCCAGTCGATTCCGAGCGCCTTGCCGAGACGCGCGTCGGCCTGCAGCTCGAACCCGGAATAATTCGCCTTGCCTTCGCGATAGGAGAAGACCGGCAAGCCGTCCCGCGCCGCGCCGGTCGGAGCCTGGAAGATGAAGTTGGAGAAGCGGCTGTAATAGAGGCTGCCCTGGACGTGCACGGGCCCCGTGGTGCGATGGAGGCTGAGCTCGATCGCGTTGCTCGCTTCCTTGCCGAGGGTCGGGTCGCCGATCTCGAACGTCTCGCTGCCGCCGTGCGGACCGTTGGCGAACAGCTCGTCGATCGCGGGCGCGCGTTCGCTGTGCGATAGCGAGAGGCCGGCTCTCCAACCGGTCGCGAACTCGTAGTTGGCACCGACCGAAGCGGAGATCGGTGTGAAGCTGGCGGAGATCGGCACGGTGCCGATCAAACCGCCGTTCGCTGCGATCTGCGAATCCGCGTCGGCGTCGAGGTGCGCCGATTCGACGCGGAAACCCGCTTCGAAGCGGACGGGACCGCGAACGAACGATTGCAAGGTGAAGAAGCCGAGCTGCCGGCTCGTGCTGTCCGGTAGATATTTCTCTTCGCCGCTGAGGTGGACGTTGGTGTTGAGATATTGGACTCCGCTCGTCCCGCCCCAGCCGGCGCGGTCGTTCTGGACGAGGTCGCCGCGGATCTCGCCGCCATGGGTGAAGAAGCTTGAGTCGACGTCGCCTTCGGGGGTCAGCTCGTCATGATGGTATTTCGAGATGCCGCCGCGGAACTCGAACAGCTTGAACGCGCCGCCGAGCGCGACATTGGCGCGGAGGTCGGCGCGGGTCTGGCGACCGTCAATGGTGGGCTGTTCGGCCTCTTCCGCCGGATCGAGCGAGAAGCGGATCGGCACGCCGTAACGGAAGGTGTGGTGGCTGATCGAGATGCCGATGTTCGTCTCGCCGTTCACATAAGCGAAGCCGCCGGCGATATCGCCGATGGTGCCGGCGGTGTTCGGCAGCGTGCCCTTGAGATCGGCGAGCCCACGAATGTCGGGATCGGGGCTGGCGAGCGCCTCCTCGCGCAGCGGCTTCGACAGGACGAAGCCGCCGATTCGAAGGTCGTCGAATTTCGAATAGGCGCCATCGGCATGGGCGACGAAATGACCGCCGATCGGCACATCGACCGAGAGATTGCCCGACCGCTCATTCGCGGCGCTGCCGAATTCGGCCAAGGCGTTCACCCGCACCGGCTCGGTGGGGACGCTGCGCGGGATGCGCGTGTCGATGACATTAACGACGCCGCCGATCGCGGATGAGCCGAACAGCAAGGCGGAAGGGCCGCGCAAGACCTCGATCCGCTCGGCTGTCAGCGGGTTGATCGTCACCTGGTGGTCCGGGTCCGACGACGACATGTCGAGCGTGCCGATTCCGTCGACGAGGATTCGGACGCGCTCGCCTGAAAGGCCGCGGAGGATGGGTCGCGACGCGGTCGGACCGAAGCTCGAGGCGGTGACGCCGGGCTGGCTCGCCAGAGTCTCACCGATGCTCGGCCGTGCGGTGCGCTGGAGCGCCTGCGTGTCGACGACCGAGACCCCGCCGAGAATATCGCCGGCAGGGCGTTTGATGCCGGTGATGACGATGGCCTGATCCTCGTCGGGATGCGCGGCCTTGGCATCGCCGGGGACCGGCGGCGCCTCAGCCGCCGAAGCGCTCGCCCCACCGCCGGTGTCGGCGAGCGTCTTCGCGGCTGGCGCGGGCTGCGCGGACAGCGGAACGGGAATGGCGGCAGCAACCGCTGCCAGCGGTATCATCTCGAATTTCACAGGGACTCGAACCTCGTTCAGTTCGGTCCCGCTTAACGCCATGATATATTATCGCAAGCTGTACGTTAGCCGAAATGCCGTTCAGGTTCGACCGGCAGAATCGTCGTACCTGCTAGCCAAGCAGGTCGGCGGCGCGCATCGCGAGCTCGGTACGGTTGTCGACCCCGATCTTGTCGAAGATGGCGTGGAGATAGACTTTGACCGTGCCTTCGGTGACGCCGAGCTTCGCCCCGATGTCGCGGTTGCGGAGTCCCTGCCGGACGAGGTCGACGAGTTCGCGCTCTCGCGGAGTCAGCGACGGCGAGTGGGAGGCGCGATCTTTCGCGTGGCTCAGCCGCTCGGCAATCTCGGGGTCGACCCACCGCTCGCCTTTTCGAACCTTCTCCATGCACTCGATCAGAAGCGCGGGATCGGAGGTCTTGAGCACCATGCCCTCAGCCGCAAGGCGGTCGGCGGAAAGCAGCTGCGTGTCGTTCATCCCCGCCGTCAGCATGACGACAGCGGGCGCCCGCCGGCTTTCCCGGAGCTTCTGCAGGACTTCCAGGCCCGAGCCGTCGGGCATGTTGACGTCGAGGAGCAGCAGGTCGGGCTTCAGCTTCTGGACCTGCGCGAGCGCGTCCGAGCCGCTGCGGGCGCGGCCAATCAACTCGTAGTCCGTCCCGCGCAGAAGCACGTCGAGCGCGGCGCCGATCATCGGATGGTCATCGGCAAGCAATACTCGGGTCATGCGGCCGCTCCTGTGAGTGGAAGGGTGATGAGAACATTGGTGCAGCCGGGCTCGGAACGAAGCGAGAGCGAGCCCCGCGCGCGATCGACCCGCTCCTTCAACGACCAGGGTTCGATCGCCGCCTTGCCTTTCGCCGGCAGGAAGCCGGACCCATTGTCCTTCACCTCGAGCCGGAACTGGTCGTCGTCGACGCCGACGGCGACATCGACGCGGCTTGCCTTGCCGTGGCGGACGGCGTTGGCGACGGCTTCGCGCAGGAGCTGCTCGATGTCGAGCTGGAGGCGAATCGGGATCGACGGGCCATCTTCGCTGCCGTCGACGTGGCAATCGATCGACCATTGACGCCCGAGCCGGCGAGCGAGCGATCGGAGCTCCTCGACGGCTTCGGTGAGTTCGAGGCCACGGCCACGACGAAGCGCCGAAACGAAGCTTCGAATCTCGCCCTGCTCCTCGATCAGCAGGCGCTTCAGTTCTTGCAGATCGGTCTCGGACTCTCTCCCGGCGCGAGAACCGCGGATGATCGCTTCGACGCGGAATGCGGCACCCGCAAGGAACTGCACGACGCTGTCGTGGACGTCCCGTGCCAAAGCGAGCCGGGTGCGGGCCGCGGCGCCCTCCTCGATCGCGGCGAGAAGCGCGTTGCGGTCGAGCACCGCGCCGGCCGCATGTCCGATCTCCTGTCCCAGGTCGAGGAAGTCGATCGAGAGGTCGGGAACGTCCCACAGCACGAGCCAGCCGCGCTGAGTCCCGGTTGCAACCGACGTGACGAAGCCCTCGCCCGCGCCGAGCTGGCGGAGCGCCTCCGAATCGAGGACCCGCGAGGCTGGCAGGAACCGGTATTGGCCATTGGCCTGCCGGGTCAGCGACCGGTCCTTCGCAATGTCGAACAGGACGACCGGAACGTTGGGCGTGATAAGAGGCCGGTCGACGCCCACCGGCGACGCCGCCGGACCGACAATGCGCAAGCCCGACGCGCGGCCTTCGCCGCCGGCACCGAGCAGCAGGGCGCCGGAGCGCGCGCGCGCCGAGTGCATCGCCATGATCAGCGCCTGCCCGATCGGATCCTCCTCCCCGCCGAGGCGCCGATCGAGCTCGTCCACGCCCAGGAAGAGACGCGTGAATTGTTGGTGCATTCCGAACCAGATCAGCACTGCGGAAAGGATCACCAGGTGACCGCTGCGCGTGACGAAGCGCTGAAGCTCGAACACGTGGCTTCCGGCAACCAGCAGCCCGGCGGTGATGTAGAAGAGCACCAGAGCCGCCGCAGTGAGCGCGGTCTCCCGCCAACCCCACCGGATTGCGGCCGAGAGCAAGGGCAGGATGAAGAACAGGAAGAATGGGCTGGTGTAGCCGTTGATCGAGAAGATGATCGCGGTGAAGACCGCCATGTCGACGAAGTGGGCGGGAACCGCGATGCGCGCATCGAGCCACCAGTTGCGCCAGGTAACCGCCGCGACCACGACGGCGAACAGAACATAAACGAGCAGCAGCGCGTAAGTCCGCTGTGGCGAGTCGGCCGGCTGGGTCCGATCCATCCAGATCGAGAGCAGGAACGACAGCGACAGCATCGCCCGGCCGAGCGCGATGACGCGACCGCTCTGGTACCTGAAAGTGGCCTGGAAGCTCCCCAAGTTCAGCGCAAGCTCCCCCGAGCAAATGCCGGGCAAGCTTAGACTGAACGCGCAGCCGGCGAAAGCCGCTGTTTCGAAGGGCTTAGCCGGCCATCCTTTTGGGGCTCAGGCCGACGATCATCTGGTTCGCGCGCTCGTAGGGAAGCGGCCGTCCGAACAGATAGCCCTGGATCGTGTCGCAGCCGAGATCGCGCATCCGCTCGAAATCCTCGGCGGTCTCCACGCCTTCGGCGGTGATCGACATGCGGAAGCTCTTCGCGAGCTGGACGATCGACTGAATGATCGCGACGTTCTCGGGCCGCGACCCCGCCTCGCGGACGAAGCTGCCGTCGATCTTCAATTTGTGGAAGACCGCCTTGTTCAGATAGCCGATCGAGGAATAGCCAGTGCCGAAATCGTCGAGCGCGATTCCGACGCCGAGCGCGCGCAGGCGCTTCAGAACGTCGAGCGTCGACCCATTGTCCCCAAGAAACACGCCCTCGGTCACCTCGAGCTCGATGCGATTGCCCGGCAGCTTGTAGCGGGCGAGGCATTCGCTGACGATGTTGGGAAGCGCCGGCGACACGATCTGCTTCGGGCTGATGTTGAGCGCGACCGTAATCGGCTCCGGCCAGCTCGCGGCGGCGCGGCATGCCTCGTCGATCACCCACTCGCCGATCGCCGGCATCAGCCCGGTTTCCTCGGCGACGGGGATGAAGACGTTGGGCGGGACGAAACCGCGCTTCGGATGGTTCCAGCGGATCAGCGCTTCGAACCCGATCAGCTTCTGGGTCTTGGCGTTGATCAGCGGCTGGAAGACAAGGTGGAACTGCTTCGACGCGATCGCGCTGCGAAGGTCGGATTCCATCCGCACGCGGTCTTCCTGCTCCGACTGAAGCTCGGACGAGAAGTAGCGCGCGACTCCGCGGCCGGCGTCCTTCGCCTGGTAGAGCGCGAGGTCGGCCTTGAGGATGAGGTCGTCGACGGTGGCGCCATCGATCGGCCCGAAGGCGCAGCCGATCGACACGCCGATCGAAATCTCGATCTGGTCGATGAGATATGGCTCCTTGATCGCGACGATGATGCGATCCGCGAGATGCTCGACGTTGCGCCGGCTCTGAGCGTCGGGAATGACGATGGCGAACTCGTCGCCGCCCATGCGGCCGACCTCGCCGTGGTCGCCCACTTCGTCGACAAGCCGCTTGGCGACCGCACGAAGCACCGCGTCGCCCTTGGGATGGCCAAAGGTGTCGTTGACCGGCTTGAACCCGTCGAGGTCGAGGAACATGATCGCGCACGGCACATTGCCCGTCGTGGCGCCGCGCAACGCCTCGCCGAGAAGCTGGCGGACCCGGCCGCGGTTCGGAAGCCCCGACAGCACGTCGACGTTGGCGAGATGGGTCAGCCGCTCCTGCGTCTGGCGGATCTCGGTGATGTCGGAGCCGACTCCGCGGAACCCCTCGAAACGACCGGCGGTATCGACGATCGGGTCGCCGGCGATCGAAATCCAGCGCACGCCGCGCGGAGTTTTCAATTCCATCTCGAGCGCATTGAACGGCTTTTTCTCGAGCAGCATTCGGCCGAGCTCGGCATGCCCGCCGAGAAGCGAAGGCAGCGAGTGGCCGAGAACCTGGTTCGCAGGCCTGCCGAGCAACGCACTCATTCGCGAACTGATGTAGCTGACGCGATTTTCGCCATCGACCTGCCATA
>Ga0207705_10001500_pt1 | contig 18545 bp, 15 predicted proteins | sample KBSC13metaG_FD_184314 | JGI IMG/M metagenome (GOLD analysis project Ga0207705, IMG submission 184314) | Corn rhizosphere microbial communities from Kellogg Biological Station, Michigan, USA - KBS C1-3 metaG (SPAdes) (version 2) | ecosystem: Host-associated > Plants > Roots > Rhizosphere > Soil ... | reverse complement strand
CCTTTGACTCCGCCTGCTTAGGGCGTATTGGGTGAGGATGATCGCCCTGGCCTCTCAAAAGCCAGGGCAGGTATGGAAGGAAGTACAGAATGCGCATCGTATCGTTGTTGCCGAGCGCTACGGAGATCGTCTGCGCGCTTGGCCTGGAAGAGAGTCTCGTCGGCGTGACGCACGAATGCGACTACCCGGCCTTCGTAAGAGCGCTGCCGAAGGTGACAAAGACGCTCATTCCGCACGACGCTTCGAGCGCCGACATCGACGCGCTGGTGCGAGAGCGACTGGAAACCGCCCTCGCGCTCTACTCCCTCGACATGCCGATTTTAGAGGCGCTTCGACCGGATCTGCTCGTCACGCAGGCCCTCTGCGATGTCTGTGCCGTTGCGGAGGCAGAAGTCAGGGCGGCTGCCTGCACGCTGCCGGGACGGCCGCAAGTCATTAATCTGGAGCCGATGTCTTTAGAGGACGTCTTCGACACCCTCCATCTGCTCGGAAAAGCGACCGATCGGGAAGCGAAAGCACTGGAGGTGGCAGACGCGCTGCGCCTGCGTGTCCATGCCACGGAAGCGCGCACCCGGCAGATCCCCCACGCAGAACGCCCACCCGTCGCCTTCATCGAGTGGATCGATCCGATCTTCAACGGCGGGCACTGGAATCCGACCCTCATCGAGATGGCGGGCGGTATCGATGTGCTCGGCTCCGTTGGCCAACCCTCTCGAACAACACCCTGGGATGCTGTTCTCGACGCACAGCCGGATGTTCTGTTTATCGCCTGCTGCGGATTTTCACGAGAGCGCACCTTGCAGGATATTCCTCTTCTGGAAGCACGCCAGGGATGGAGGGATCTGCCCTGCGTACGGAACAGGCGTGTCTATGTCGCCGATGGCAACGCCTACTTTAGCCGCCCCGGCCCACGCCTCGTCGACAGCCTGGCGATCCTGGCCCACGCTCTCCATCCAGAACGACATCTCTTGGCTGAGGGGTTGCCGGCGGCCTCACAAATCGTGTAGGGAAAGCGATCGTGTAACAATAGTTGGCTGGATGCGTAGAGTGGGGAAGTGCCTGATGCAGGCGAAGAGGGAGGGGGAAGCGGATGGAGACACGATCTTTGGGGCGGACCGGGGCGCAGGTGAGTGTGCTGTGCCTGGGGGTGATGACCTTCGGGTGGAAGACGGAGCAGGACGAAGCGACGGCGATGATCGACCGTTTTTTGGATCAGGGCGGCAACTTTATCGATACCGCCAACGTCTATGGACGTGGTAAGAGTGAGACGATGACCGGGATCGCGCTCAAAGAGGGCGGGAAGCGCGATCAGGTTTTCCTGGCGACCAAGGTGCACGGCAAGATGGACGACACGGATCCCAATGCCTGGGGCAATACCCGGTTCAATATCATCAAGGCGTGTGAAGACAGCCTGCGCCGGCTTCAGACCGACCATATCGATCTCTATCAGATCCATCGCCCGCAGTCTGCCGTGCCCATCGATGAGACGCTGCGCGCTCTGGATGATCTGATCAAGCAGGGCAAGGTGCGCTATATCGGCACCAGCACCTACGCGGCCTGGCAGGTCGTCGAGTCGCTGTGGGTCAGCAAGGAGTTGGGGCTCAATCGCTTTGTGACCGAGCAGCCGCCCTACCATATCCTGGATCGCCGAATCGAGCGTGAACTGGTTCCTGCGGCGCGCACCTATGGGATCGGCATCATTCCCTGGAGTCCGCTTGCAGGCGGCAAACTGACCGGCAAGTATAAGCGGGGTGAGGCGGCCCCGGCCAACTCGCGGGAGGATCCCACCAAGTTCAGTGAGCAGACCTGGACGGTGTTGGAAGGGCTGGAAGCGCTCTGCAAAGAGAAGGGATGCACCATGACGGCCTTCGCCAACGCCTGGTGCGCCGCGCAGCCCGGAGTTACAAGCCCTATTATCGGACCCAACAGCGTCGCGCAGCTCAACGACAATCTGGCAGCCTGTGAGGTCACCATCACCGAAGAGGATCAGAAACGGGTCGATGAACTGGTCAAACCCGGCGAACATGTCGAAGGCCAGAGCTACTACAAGGCGGACTTCGGCCCCAATACCCGTTGGTGAGCGCTGAGGATCGACCGTCAAAAACCTTATGCCTATCTCCGATCTGAAATCTGTCCGTATGTTCTTTCTCACCAACGGTCTGGCCGACACGGACCCGCTCCACGCGATGCTGCAGGAAGCAACGGAAAATGCCTCCCTCCTCCTCGATGTACAGGCCGACTACGGCGCGGGTATTGAAGCGTTCAACGCTTCGATGCCTGATGTCCTGCTGCTAGGCGTCGCCTCTGCCGAAGCGAGCAGGCGCGTCGTTCTCGACCTGCTGGCGCTCTACGCGGCGCGGGTCCCGGTACTGCTGGTCAGTGAGAGGGAGGACGATGCCCTGGCGCTGGAGGGTATACAGGAAGGTGCGCAGGATTTTCTGGTGACGCAAGAGCTGGACAGGCACACCCTGCTGCGTGCCGTGCGATTTGCGATCGAGCGCGGTCGGGTGCGACAGGCGCTGCGCACCAGTGAAGCCCAGAAAGAGGCGATCCTGGACGCTGCCCGACGCACGGAGGAGGCCCTGAGGATCAGCGACGCTCGCTATCAGCGGATCGCCGCGAACGTACCTGGTATGGTCTATCAGTTCGTGCTGCATCCGGACGGTTCGATGGCTTTCCCCTTTGTCAGCGACGGCGCGCGTGAACTCTACGGAATCGAGCCTGCCGCCATCATGGAAAATGCGATGGTCCTGGTCGAGACGATCCATGCCGAGGATCGCGAGGACTTTTCTGCCTCGGTGGCCGCGTCGGCTCAGACGATGGAACCCTGGAAATGGGCAGGCCGTTATCTCCACGTCCAGACCGGCGACTACTCCTGGATCGAAGGGGCGTCGCGCCCCCATCTCGAACCGAACGGAGATATTCTCTGGGACGGTCTCCTGGTCGATATCACCCATCGCAAGCAGGCCGAGACCGAACTGCGTCTCGCAAAAGAGGAGGCGGAAGCGGCGACTCTCGCCAAGAGTCAGTTCCTCGCGACGATGAGCCACGAGATTCGGACCCCCATGAACGCCGTGATCGGAATGACGGGCCTCCTGCTCGATACCTCCCTCTCTCCGGAACAACGCGAATACGCCCAGATCATCCAGGAGAGCGGCGATGCACTGCTGACTATCATCAACGATATTCTGGACTACTCCAAGATCGAGGCAGGACAACTGGAACTGGAGCAGCAGCCCTTCGATCTGCGGGACGTCGTCGAATCTTCCCTGGATCTGATCGCCACCCGCGCGGCGGAGAAGGGGCTGGAACTCGCCTATGTGCTTCAGCCCGATACGCCGGATGCCGTGCGCGGCGATGTGACCCGGCTGCGCCAGATCCTGGTAAATCTGCTGAGCAACGCCGTGAAGTTCACGGAGCACGGGGAGGTGATCCTGACGCTGCACAGCGCACCGCTGACCGCCGAACGCTACGAACTGCACTTTACCGTCCGCGATACCGGCATCGGGATTCCGGAAGACCGGATGGATCGACTGTTTCATTCGTTCAGCCAGGTGGACTCCTCCACGACGCGTCGCTATGGCGGCACCGGACTCGGCCTCGCAATCTGTCAGCGTCTGTGCGTGTTGATGGGAGGGCGAATCTGGGTGGAGAGCGTTCTCGGGCAAGGTTCTACGTTCCATGTGGTTCTGCCAATGGAGATCACCGCCCCCATTCGTGTCGCACTCGAACCGAGTACGCTGAACCTGGAAGGGCGCTCGCTCCTCATCGTCGATGACAACCCGACCAACCGCCAAATCCTGACGCTGCAGGCACGCAGTTGGGGGATGTTCTCCGAAGAGAGCGCAAGCGCCGAAGAGGCGCTGACACGTCTGCGGCAGGGCGAACGCTTCGATATCGCGATCCTGGATATTCAGATGCCGGATATGGATGGGATCGCCCTGGCGCGCGAGATCCACCGACTGTGCGATCCGAAGACGATGCCGCTGGTCGGGTTGAGTTCGGTGACGCGTCGCACGGCGGAGTTTGAAGGCGCAGGCTTCACCACGATGCTGACCAAGCCGATCAAGCAGTCTCAACTCTTCAATGTCCTGGCGCAGGTGTTTGCCACGATGCCTCCGCCGCCGGAGGTTCCCTCGACCGTCTCTCCCTTTGACGCGACGCTGGCGCAGCGCCTGCCGCTGCGGATTCTGATGGCCGAAGATCTTGTCGTGAACCAAAAACTGCTGCACCTCCTGCTCGGCAAATTCGGCTATCGCGCCGACACGGCTGCCAACGGCCTCGAAGTCTTGAAGGCGCTGGAGCGCCAGCCGTACGATCTGATCCTCATGGACGTGCAGATGCCTGAGATGGATGGCCTGGAGGCGTCTCGGAGGATCCATCGCGATCTGCCGCCTGAGCGAATTCCACGGATTGTGGCGCTGACGGCGAACGCGATGCGCGAAGATCAGGAGGCGTGCATGGATGCCGGGATGGACGACTATCTGGCCAAACCGATTCATCCGGTCGCGCTGAGTGTGGCTCTAACTCGCGCCGGCGAGTGGACGCAGAAGCGCCGGGAGACTCGGGCCATGGCAGGTGTTTCAGAGCCTTCTGTTCCTGAAAGTCCGGTACCCGCAGCCGAATCTGCATTGGCGGAACTTTCGCCGTCGGAGCGAGTGATTGAACCGGCGATGCTGGCGGAACTGCGATCGATGCGCGATATTCTTCCGGAGTTGATCGAAATGTTTCGGTCGGAGGTGCGTGTGCGCCTGGACACGCTGCGTGTGGCGCTCGAAACCGGAGATGCAGAGCAGGTACGGCAGTTGGCGCATGGGGTCCGCGGCGCAGCCGCGAGTATGGGTGGCAGCGCGCTGGCAGCGGCCTGCGGGCATCTGGAGGCGATTGGCCGCGCAGGGACGGTTGAAGGCGCAGAGGCGCTGTTGCCGGAAGTCGAGTCGCGGTTCGCGCAGCTCTGTCAGGCGTGGGAGTACGAAGAGGCCCTCGGCGATCCAGCGCCCCCTTGACGATCCCCCCGGTCACCTGCAACAATAGAACATCGCACCGAAAAAGGATGGCAAACGTTGAAAGTGACCTGGATAAAGCTTTCGTAATTACCGTGAGTCGGAACCCGTCGATAGCAGGCGGAACAATTCGGTCGGCAGTGTAGTCTGCCCGGTGATGAGTACTGATTCACAAGCTGGTACCCACGGGGAAGGGAAATACAATGCGAAAATCATCGATCGGAATCGTCGGCATTGTTCTGTTTGCTGCCGGAGTATTGTGCGCTCCTGTCGGCACGGCAAATGCGCAGGAGAGCCATAGCATCGGGCACAGGATCAAAGAAGATACCCGTGATTCAACCGATGCGCTGCATATCACACCCAAGGTGAAAACAGCGATCCTCGAAGACGACAAACTGAACGATCGGCGTAACCATATCAATGTCAATACCAAGGACTATGTGGTGCATCTGGTCGGGCACGTCTACAGTCGAGCAATCAAGGAGCGCGCCGGTCACGTTGCCGCAGCGAAACTGGCCAAGATGCACAAGGGCTACAAGGTCAGCAACGAACTCTCGATCGGACGATAGAGATTCGAGCCTGGTTTTCGGGCGCGTAATAAGAGACGGCCTGCATTCTCTTAGCGAGTATGCAGGCCGTTTCAGTGCGGATTCGGTTTCCGAGCGACTACTCGGCAGCCTTCCCGATCTTGAACAACTTGGTGCCACAGACAGAGCAGGTACCCGTGGTAGCCGGCTTGCCGTTCTTCATCGTCGTCGGTTGCGGGTCTTTCATCTCTCTCTTCTGCTTACATTTCATGCAGTACGCTTCCATATCGAGCACCTCCTTTAGAATGAGTATATTTCCGTTCCGCGTCGCCTCTTCGAATTCCTGCCGATTTGAGGTTATTTTCCCTTCTTTTGTGAAAAATAGGGGAAACTCTGTCTACTCGTCCCTCCCAGGGCGTTAAAATCCCGTCAGGAAGCCGTTTGGAGCCGCTCGTGAGGCTGATTCGGCGCTGGATGGCGTGAAAAAGGGACGGCCTTATGGGGCAGGTTTATGTGCCAAAAACGAGGTGGCGATCTCGGAATCGATGCGGGCGCGGAGGGCAGGCGTCATCATAGAGCCGTGGTCGCCGGGGACGATCTCGATGACCGCATCGGATCCCAGCGCCTTCATGTCTGCCTTCAATAACTTGACCGCGCCTTCCAGATAGAAGGTATCCATGTCGCCGGTGAAGACGTGGATTTTGCCCGCCAATTTGGGAGCAAGCTCTTTCCAGTGGGTGCGTAGCGTCAGATCGATGTCGTAACGCTTCCAGGCTTCTGCAGTCGTCGGGTCGATGGCGCCTGTGACGCGATCCCAGAGTTTGCGCGGTTCGCCATCGGCCCCGCGTGGACTGAAGACCCCCTCGAAAGAGCCGAGTTGCTCGCCGCGCAGCGGACGCTCCATATCGCTGAACGCTTTGAAGAAGAGGATTGGAGTATCGCCCTGACGTGCCAGCGGGCGCGGTTTGCTATTGGGATCGGTGAACAGGTTCGCGTCACGGGCATAGAGATCGATCCGTTGGAAGTCGCGAAAATCGACGGGGTCCGGGGAGGTGGACCAGCATCCGCCGAAAACGTCGGGGTAGGTGACCTGAAGCCAGAGACTCGACCAACCGCCGCTGGAGTGGCCGGTCACGAAGCGGCCTTCCGGACGGCTCACGGCACGAAACTGTTTCTCGAGGGCGGGGATCAGTTCCGTCGTCAGCGCTTTGCCCCAGGGGCCGTTGTTGGCGCTGTCGGCAAAGACACTGTGTCCGGTGGGGCAGTCGGGATTGAGCACGACATAGAGAAAGGGCTCCCCCTGGCGGTGCGTCTTGCCGACATTGGTCGCGCCGCTCAGAGCCATATGGGTGCCGCCGAAGCCGGGGACTTCGTAGATGATGGGAAACTGCCGCTGCGGCTCCAGCGCCCACTCTTTCGGCAGCGCGACTGCCGCCTGGAGGAAGGTAGGTCGCCCGTAAAATGCGGTCAGGAGCTTCGACTCAAGGCGCACCTCTTTGACCGTCTCGGTCTCCTTGAAGACAGTGTCCTGCACCACTTTGTCGCAGCGGAGCGCAATCTCGCCTTTGGCGTTGGGATCGACCGTGACTTTGATGGGATCGCCATAGAGGTTCCCGACGCTGCCACCGAACTGTCGGCCTCCCAGATTGCGATCGAGAACGGCCTGGACGAAGTACTCTCCTGCCGGGACCTCCGCAAGATTGACGGGGAAATGGACACTGCTCTCGGCGAGGTGGATCACCTCATCCGGTTTGATATTCCGGACGGTCTGCGCAAACATCGGTTCCGGACGGAACCAGTTCGGGCCGAAGCGTGGTTGTGGAGATGTTTTTGAGAGGGAGACAATGACCCTTCCGCTGAATGGCCCGCCAAAGGCAGAGGCCGGATAGCGGACCGCGAAGCGCAGTCCTTGTCCATATGCCGGCGCCAGCACCAGCATCAGCCAACTGCCCAATGCCAACCGCAATAAGAACCCCTTTTTCATGAAAAGTTGCTCGCTTTCTGAGGAGTGACCTGCTGCAACATATCTGCGGGAGGCCGATGGTTTGGATCTTCCGCTCTATTATAGGGGATTTTAGGGAGGGCGTCTACAGGTTCCGATCGAGACCGGGCGTCAGCGCGACCCAGATGGCAAAGAGCACCTGGAACACGAAGATACCTATTTGGGCGCCTATGACAATCAGAGTCTGCCCGAATTTGAGATGAAGCATGAGCGGTTCCGGCGTCTGTGCCGGCTGAGAAGACAACATCGGTTCGAAGTCCTGTCTAAAGAAAAGGTCTCCAAAGGCTAATGGATGCCTGTAAGAGCAGTCGTAGGTGGTTAAATCGTCAGCATCATCGCGGATCATCGGTAAGGATCGGTATTCCTACCAGGAATATGCGCATAGTCCTGACAGCGTGCATTATCACACCGGATATCGCGGCAAAAATGACCTGCCTCTCAGGACAGTCCGATATATCTCTGGTTATAATTTTTCCGAAAGCGCCTATTCGAGGAGGAACATAACCGAGCGAAGCATAATCTCATTAAAAGAGACGTATCTATCAGAGTTTTATGGCGTGAAGCGTATTATGCAAGCGAAGGGATGCCTCAGGACAGCATGCTCTCCTCAGTCAACCTGGGAGAACGACCGGCTAAAATGGGCCATTCAAAAAAGGAGTGAATATGTCTCCCCTGAAAATTGTCCTCGCTGATAATCATCCTGCGGTGCGCAAAAATCTGCGCCTGTTGCTCGAGTCCGAACGCGATATCGAAGTCATCGCGGAGACGAACGATGGTCTGGAGACGATCCGGGCGGTTCAGGCCCTGCAGCCCGACCTTCTGGTCTTGGATATCAAGATGCCGTTGATGAGCGGCCTGGAAGTGCTCCAGTATCTGCGCAACGAAAAGCATCCGATGGGCATTATCATTCTTTCCAATCACACCGAACAGCTCTATGTGGCGGCGGCGCTGCGGTTGGGAGCGGATGCATTCCTCACAAAATCTGCCGGCGTAGACGTGCTACTGGAGGCGATCCGCATCGTGCAGCAGCGGGTATCCGGGGACCGCACGGAGCGCTCCGCGCGCACCCTGGCGTCCAACTCCGGACGTGGAGGCCTGTTCTGGTCCGAGTCCTGGGTGGACCCGGATTTTACAGGCGCGAACGGTCCGCTTCCGGTGGAAAAGACGGCCTGAATCGATCTCGCTTCAGCCTTCATCACAGGGGGAGTCGCAGCCGCGACTCCCCCTTACCTTGCGCATCCTCAGGATTCGGCTTTGAATGCGGACTTGAGCGCATTGACGACCTCCGCGAGATGCTCGTCTCCGATATAGCGCTGCCAGCCGTGCGCCGCATAGAGGGCGGTCAACCGCTCCGCCTTATCGTAGTGGTTCATCTTGTCGATCCAGTAGTTATCGAAGTGTCGTGCCACCACGCGGGCGAGTCGATCGGGCGTGCAGGGCAGCAGTGGGGCGATACTGGCGGTCGTGCGAATACCCGCGGTACGCAGCGCGTCGGCTGCCTGAAGCCGCCGAAAAATAGCCGGAGCACGCGGCTCGAAAGCGCGCCGCACCACATCGCTATCGGTCGGGAGGGAGAGACCGACGGTGAGGCTCTCTCCAAAGCGCTGAAACAGGTCGATGTCCCGCACCACCATCGGGCTTCGCGTCTGGATATGCACGTGGGCGGGGAATGCCATCAGGACGACCTCCAGCAACGCGCGTGTCAACCCCAATCGGCGCTCCACGGGCTGATAGGGATCGGTAGCGGAGGCGAGAAAGATCGACTTCCCAAACAGCTTATGACTCTCCCGTTGCAGCGCATCTACCGCGTTGGTCTTGACTTCGACCCACATTCCCCAATCCGCTTTCTTCTCAGCGTCCTCATGCACAAAGCGACTCGCATAACAGTAGGAACAGCCGAATAGACAGCCGCGATACGGGTTGATCGTGTAGTCGTACGGCAGGCTCGATCTGCTCTCCTGCGCTGTGAGCACCGACCGCGCCTGAATCTGGGTGATGCGATTCACAGTGTCTTCTCCCGTTTTGCTATTTATGTATACGAATGTATCCTGTGGATGGTTTCGAATCCAATTGTTTACGATTGTTTAGCGTTGCGGAGCCTCAGGCGATAGAGGGCAGAAGAATGCTTTGAAGGAGGATATGAAGATGAACGCCCAGAACATGATCGACATCTACGAGGAGTTTGAGGCGGAGAGCGTCTCCTTTTGAGCCGATGAGCAAGCGACGGTGGGGGTATCCATCGGAGACGTATGTACAGCGCGGTCTGCGCGTGGTGCACGGCGATAAGGAGTTGACCGAGAAGTTGGGACGCAACGACCTGTGTCCCTGCGGATCGCGCCTCCGCTTTCAAAGTCTGTTGTCGCAATAGTGGGCGGTTCGATGGTTCCGAACGTGACTACTACTGCCGGGAATAGACAGGAGAGAGTTCCCATGTTAACCTGTCGTCTCTGCACGCTGTTGGTGTTTTGGGCCGCTGCTCTCCTTACCGTTTCGGTGGGAAGAGCGACTGCCTCGGATGCCGGGGATCTGCTGCCGGGTTTCCGGCACAGTCCCTGGTTCGGAGAGCAGGTCCTGGAAGAGACGACCCCTGCAGGCATAAGGATCCTTACCAATGCGCCTGCCCCCGTGAAGTTCGACCCCACACGACCCACCCGCCTCCTCTTCTACGCGACTCCCAACGGCAACACGATCGAGCAGACGATGGGATCTGCCCTCGCGCACGGAACAGACTGGCACTTCGACATCCAGCATGTCGCCGCCCAGGTCCGACGCCTGCGCGAACTGGACACGCGCGAGAATCTGGTTCTGGTCTGCCTGGAGGCCTCGGGGAAGAGCTGGCCCGCCTGGCGGCAGAAACATCCCGAGAACACCGCCGTGATCCGAGAACTGGTGGAAGCGGCGCGCAGACGGATACCAGGCACCCCGGTGCGAATCACATTAGCAGGGCACAGCGGCGGCGGCAGTTTTTTGTTCGGCTTTCTGAACGGGGGCGAAACGATCCCTGATTTCGTGGATCGCATCGTCTTTCTCGACGCGAACTACTCCTACGCGGACGACGCGCATCATGGCGAGAAACTGCTGAACTGGCTGGGCTTGGCCCCGGAGCATCGCCTGGTCGTGGTCGCCTACGACGACCGCAACATCCAGATCAACGGCAAACCGGTCGTCGGACCGGATGGCGGCACCTACCGCGCCACGCATCGGATGCTGGAGACGTTCGGCAAGAAGGCTCCGCTCACGCACGCGAAGCACGGCGATTTCGAGCAATATGAGAGTCCGGACAACCGCAGTCTGTTTCTTATCCACACCAATCCCGCGAACAAGATCCTCCACACGGCGCTTGTCGGGGAGATGAACGGCCTTCTGATGGCGCTGACCTATGGGACTCCGGAAGAGAAAGGCTGGGGCACGTTCGGTGGGCCGAGGGCCTATACCGCCTGGGTGCAGCCCGCCGCACCGACCGTCGCCGCGCGACCGGCTGCCGGACCCATACTTGCGCGTCCGAAAGACGCGGAAGGAGGCAAGGCCGTCATGGCCCGTGTCGCGGATATGACCACAGCGGAGCGCGAAACGGTCCTCTTAAAGGAGATCACCGAAGGCAACCTGCCCGAGTTCCTACGTACCTTCAAAGCGATCCATGTCGAAGCCGTCGATAGCGAAGGCGTCAAACACACCGCGGTCTACGACGTCATGCCGGACTACCTCGCGGTCGGAAGCGATACGGATTTCGTGCGTATCCCTCTCACCCCCATGACGGCGCTCCAGATCGCAACCGGCTTCGGATGCGCCCTGCCCACCCGCAAAATGGTCGATGCCATCTATGCGCAGGCCGAGGTCAAACTCGAACCCCATCCCATGACCGAAGCGCGCGAATCGGTCAAGACCTTCCTTGACTACAATGCCATCATCGAGATGCAGCGCGCCGGCAAACCGCTCGGCCTGCTGGTCGCCGGGAACAAAAAGGATGTCGTCCAGTCGGTGCGCCTGCTGGAGAAGCCGAACCGGGTCGCCATCTACGGCTGGCACAAACTCGACGGCACTCCCATCCAACCCCTCACCATCGTCCATCGCGACACCTACGTCGACTACAGCCACGGTATCCGTCTCGTCAAACAGACCCTCGTGGTCGATGGCAAACCGACCACCATCGCCGCCGTCCTCGCCGACCCCAAACTGAAAACTCTCCTCACCGACGAATAAGTCAGTGAGGAGAGCCAGAGAAGCCTCCTTCAGAAGGGGAGGGAACAGAAAATAAGCCCCCTCCCTTCTCAACGAGGGGGTTGGGCACTAAAGCCCCCGCCTTGAGAAGGAGGGGGTTGGGGGAGGTCTCTCGTTTCGGAATTACGTCAGCGGTTTGCCTTGTGGCCGGTGACGCTGCGGATGTAGGCGACCTCTTCCGGGCGATAGGGGGCGCCGTCGGTTCGGAAGATGTCGTGGAACCAGACGGGCGGCTCGCCGGTGTAGGCTTTCTGCCAGGAGTCCCACGGATAGATCGTCTGTGTTTTGCCGGAGACGAAGCCCCAGTTGTAGGCCGCGACTCCTTCGGATTTCATGTATCCAAGGTTCGGGTCGAACGGACTGTTGTTGGGACGCGCCATGTATTCGGTGCAGAGGATGGGGCGATGGAAACGGCGTAACTGATCGATGTGCTTCTTGAGATCGTCTACCGGCCCATAGTTGTGAAAGCTGATGACGTCGGAGTTCTCCAGAGAGTACTTCTGCATCGGCGTCAGTTTGGAATCGTCATCCCAGTCCCCGAACCAGACGCAGACTGTCGCCGGCTGTGAGGGCGCGACCTCGCGCGTCCAGTGCACCACCTTCTTCAAGAGATCCAGCGCCAGCGCCGGTTTGTCCTTCAACTCCATTTTGCCATAGGAGTTGCCGTTGGTGTTGTCCGCCTCGTTGAAGAGATCCCAGGCATGGACGCGTCGATCGTTCTTAAAGCGCTTCAGCACGCCGATGACATACGGCTTCAGGGAGTCGTAGAGCTTCGGGTCCTTGAGGATTTCCAGTCCGGGCGCCTGCACCCAGCCGGAGTTGTGGACGAAGGGACGGGGCGCTCGCTGTTTGCCCAGGACCGGGAAGGGATCCCAGCAACTGTCGAACAGCACGAACATGACGCCGATGTGGTGTTTGTCGGCGATCCCGAGAAAGGTGTCCATCCGCTTCAGAAAGCCTGCGGAATCCTGATCCCAGAGCATATTGTGCAGAAAGACCCGCACCGAGTTGAAGCCAAGACCCTGCGCCCATCCCAACTCGCGATCGATAACGGCGACATCGAACGTGTCCGCCTGCCACATCTCCAGCTCATTGATGGCGTAGGAAGGGGAGAAGTTGCAGCCCACCAGCCAGCCGTGTTTCTGCTGCCACGTCTGCGCGCGCGCTTCGGGCCATGTCTCCGCGGCTCTTGCCGGCCTCTGGACAACCAGAAGACAGCCCAACATTACGATGAGGGCGAAAAGCCTGCGCGGTGCACAGGTCCGCGCCCCCGATAGAATCGACATAGATCGTTACTCCTCAAAACTTAGAAATCGGTGAGACAGAACGTGGTTCTGTTCTGCGTGACCGGCGGCAAATCCTGCGCACAGTCCTCAGAATCCCCGCCTGCGCGAGGGTTTCCGTCGTGTGATGAGGAAGGTCAGAAGGGCCGGGACGGCAACAATCGCCCAGATGCCGATCCAGGTGATCAGGTTGAGATCGCCACCCGTGATGGGGTCGGGAAAGTCCACGCGATCCGCTTTGACGTTGTTGGCGTTCACCAGCATCGAAATGGGAATACCTGCGCACCACGCCAGGCCGATCCATTTTGCCCAGATATTGATCGGACGGGGACCGATCTCATAGGCGGAGGCCTGTACATAGTCCGGAGGGTACGGCCCGGAAAAGGGTGTGATCTGCGCAATCGGTTTCGGAGAGGATCGGCCCGGTGTATCGCTCGCAGAAGCATTCGGTTCCGCCGTCGGCGCAGCGTTCTCCGCGCATCGAGCGCACTCCTGTTGTGACGGCAGCAACTCTGCCCCGCATTTCGAGCACTGCATTGTGAAGACCTCTTTGTAGGGTGGGACCCTATTCCACCGGAGGAGGTGCGAATCCTGCTTGGGCCAGAGCAGGCGCCGGGCTAAAGCCCTCCGCTGGGGGCCTCCGGCCGAAGGCCCGCTACGCGGGCACCACGGCGTTGTTCACCGAGAACCATGGAACAAGGAACCGAGTCGGGGTCTGCCGAACATAGAGGTATCCAGTTTGTCGCAGCCGAGATTATGGTTAGAGGGAGAATTGTGATGATGAGTAATGCCCGCATCGCGCGTGTATGCCGAATTGCGGCGATCGGTCTGTTTGTGTGGGCTGCCGGGATTTTCGTGCCGGGGCGGGTGGGGGCGCAGGCAACCTCCGGCCGGATCGAGATCGATGCGGACGATCCCGCCGACGAAGAGCGGCTGAACCGTGAACTGTGGGAGAGTATCCGGCACACGCCCTACGCGGAGATGCGGGAGCGTGTTGCACGCGCGCAGAAGACGGCGCAGAAGAACGACACCGAACTGCCGCTGCCAAACGGCTGGAAGCTGGCTCCCGCGGGCGCTTCCGTCGGTGTGGGGCGCTTTCCTTACGAAGCGATCGCCTACGCCGGGCATATCGTCGTGCTCAATACCGGCTACTATACGGGGCGGGACCGACCGGAGGTCTCGATCGTCGATCCCACGACCAATACGGTCGTCAAAACCCTGCATGTCGATGCGCTCTTTCCCTCGGCACAGGTCGGGGCGGACGGCGATCTCTATCTCAGCGGCGGCATCAGCCAGCAGGTGGTGCGTGTAAATCGTCAGTTCGAGATCGTGCGCACCTATACGGTCGCCGGATATACGGGCGGCCTGGTCGCCCTCGACGCAAATCACCTGGTAGTCACCTATCTGGTCGCCGGCGAGACGCCCGCCGATATGGCGCGCGGCAAGTTCACGCAGGGACGATTGGCGATCCTCAACACGGACACAGGCAAGGTAGAGAAAGAGGCGGCCACCGGTTACTTCCCGTACGCCCTCACGCTGACACACGGCAAACTCTACGTGGCGGTGCAGGGGGAGAATACGGTGCAGGTGTTCTCTCCGCAGTTGGAAAAGCTCAAGACCGTGGTGGTGGGACGCTCGCCGCAGGCGCTGGCATCCGCCGGGGATCGGCTCTATGTGGTCAACGCGAACGACGACACGGTCTCTCTGCTGGATACCGTACAGGATCGGGTGACGGGAACGATCAATCTGCGCGGCAACGGCAAGAAGTTCGGGGGCGCGCCTTCCTCCTGCGCCATCGAAGGCGACCGGCTCTATGTCGCGATGACCAATCTCAACGCCATCGCTGTCGTGGATACGCGCTCGCTGCGACGGCTGGGCGACATCCCGACCGGGTGGTATCCGACGAAGGTGCTGTTGGACCACGATCGCCTCTTTGCGCTCAGCGCGAAAGGGATCCATGCCCGCAAGCCCAACCCGCGCGGCCCGCAGCCGACAGCGGACGCCCGGAACGGCCCCGACTATGTCCTGACGCTCCTCCAGGGCGCGCTGACCTCGGTGCCGACACAGGAGATCGCTGCGAACCTCAAGACCTGGACACAGCAGGTGCACAACGGCTCTCCGCTCTTGAATCCTGCCGGTGCGATGCAGACTCCGATCCGCCATATCTTCTACATCGTGCGCGAAAACCGCACCTACGATCAGGTGATGGGAGATGTGCCCGGCGCGAACGGCGACCCGACCCTGACGCTATTCGGGCAGGAGGTGACTCCCAACGCCCACCGTCTGGTGCAGGACTTCGTGACGCTCGACAACTACTACGCCGATGGCGAGATCAGCGTGCTGGGGCATAGTTTCACGACCAGCGGCTACGCCAGCCCGTTTCTGGAGTGGATCGGCAACGCGACCTACTCGGGCAAGTTTCGCGGCTACCCGTTCGGCACGGTGCCGGCGGTGACCTCGCCCTCCTACCTCTGGGACGCTCTCGATGCGCACCATGTCGATTATCGTATCTATGGAGAGAACTATTTCCTCTACACCCGCGGCTACAAGATCATCCAGGAGACGTTCGGGCCGGATAGCGAGATGGTGGGTAAGTTCCGGGCGCAGATGATGGCGCTGGCGTCGCAGGCCGATCGCGGCAACGCCTTCTACCAGTTTGCCCGCCGCTATGCCACCCAGGCGCGCACTCCGCGCGACGCCCGCAAACTGCTGGACAATCCCGACTTCGTGCGACCGCTCTCGCTTTTTCTCACCGGAGATCAGAGTCTCGCGACCGCATTGGCCACGAAATCCGGACTGAAGGGCAGGTTCGCGGAGTATCTGGCGCGCTATCCGTTCGCCTATCGTTCGTGGGATCTCGCCGTCTCGGATATGGATCGCGCGCAGGCCTGGAAAGCCGACTTCGAGGCGCAACTCGCGCGCGGCAGCGTCGCGCAGTTGAGCTACCTCTGGCTGCCCAACGACCATACCGCCGGGGCGGCGACCAATCCGCTGCCTCCGCTGCAACTGGTTGCGCAGAACGATGCCGCCCTGGGCCGCATCGTCGAGACGATCGCCAACAGCCCGATCTGGAACGAGAGCCTGATCCTGGTGACGGAGGACGATGCCCAGAACGGCCCTGATCATGTCGATGCCACCCGCACGGTCGCGCTTGCGATCGGTCCCTCGGTCAAACGCGGCGTTGTCGTTCACGACCGCTACGATCAGCTCAGTATGCTGCGCACCATCGAAGTCGTGCTGGGACTCTCTCCCCTGCATCGCGGCGACGCTCTCGCCGTGCCCATGCTCGGCATCTTCGCCGACTCGCCCGACACCACGCGGCCCGCCACACCGCAGCCCTCCACGCACCTTGCACCAGCGGACCGCGCGCGCTTCGATCAGTTCAACACGCCCGCGAAGCAGCCGCCCCCCTAACCGGAATGACCATCCGGACAAACAACAGGAGGGCCACCTTGACTACAATCAAGGTGGCCCTCCTGCAGAGAGAAGTGTAGGCGTGAGAGCTAGGCGGCGCGGCGGGGGATTTTGGGATCGATGTAGGGAACCCCTTCTCGAATGGCCTCGATCGCCATCATCAGGACATCGAAGCCGGAATCTTTCCCGACGTAGCCGTTCGCGCCCATCTCCAGAGCCGCATCCACATAGCGGGTGTCGGAGTGGTTGGACAGAATGATGATCGGGATGAAGTTCGACTGGTCCCTCAGGTGACGCAGCACTTCCAGTCCGCTCATCTCGGGCATGTTGATATCTAACAACAGGAGATCCGGGCAGAGATCTCGTACCGCTTCGAGCGCCAGCAATCCGTTGCTCGCCTCTCCCACCACCTCAATGTGAGGTTCACACTCCATCAATAGTCGTAGTCCCTTACGTACAACCGGATGATCATCGACGATTACCGTCTTCATAGGGATCACAATTTCCTCCCTCGATTTGCAGGCTGCTCTCTTCGGCTTCGTCGTGAAAGGCGAAAGATGCGGCGCGAAACGGGGCGCTTCTTTTTTTGTTTAATCGGGTCGATGTAACGGGGCTACACTCTCCGCGAACAACGGACCGCAGTTTACAGGGGTAGGCCGGCGCACGACAACTTCGACCCACCGAACCGTCACTTGCGATCCCTACTGCTGAACCGTCTACAGTCTACCGTTTTACGACGCCTCTGTCTATTAGGATAACTACGTATGTTTGTGCAAGTAATCCCGTACATGCCCTCTCTCGAAAGAGAGACGCAGTCATATGTCGTAAGTTGCAAGTGTTGTGGTATCCATTATACGGTTTGCACGGGCGGAGACGCTTCTCAACAATCGTTTTTTTGCGGACCCTACAAAACGAGATCCGGCCCCTCCATTGGGAGGGGCCGGACCGAGACGTTCTGGGCACGGTTTCGGAGTGAAACCGTGGCGTGAAATCAGGGAGCCTCGGGTGAGGGCGGCCACGAGGCAGCTTGATTTTTGCTAGAGCTGAGCCAGGTTATAGCGGTTCTGCTCTGTCAACGTATAGCGGGTGGCGATAGACGGCAAATTCGCCTTACTATCGGTGTGGATCGTGATGCATTTGCGCTGCTCCAATTCGGAGAGCGCCCGTAGGAAGAATGCCTTGTCGTAAGCTGCCAGCCGATGCACCACATAGCTGAACTGGGCGTCTTCGAACTTCGCCGCCAGACTGGAGGCCACTTCGCTGGCCAGCCGAATAACAGGAGGGGTATCCTCTCCGATAAGCTGCTGCTCTTTTAATACGCTGATAACGGCCTGTTTGACCGCGGTTGCTCTCGTTTCCATAGTCGCGTCCTCCCTCAATCTTCCGAGCTTGGCACCTAGATGCGCACTGTGATCGCTCTCAAGTTCCCTTGACAGCGGCCTGGTAGATATTGCCAGTAGTCTCTTTACGGGGATAGTGCCCCTTGTGTTAGCCGTAACTTTCGGTATACTCATTTAGTAGGCAGAAGGTTACATTTGGATTACAGGAAGACGCCATCGGCAGGATATTTTGAGGAGCCTGATCCGGAAGATCAGGATAACACGGAGAAGAGATCGCTGCGAGCAACTGAATGGGAGTAAAAGGTATTAAAAGCGTATTTAAAATAGTCCGGGAACCGGAAGGGCACGCTCCGGTTCCCGGATTCTTCAACCTCCCTGTCGCCTGAGGCGGCAATGACGAAGGGGGCGGAGCGGCTATCCCGATAGCCGCTCCGCCCCCTTCGTCATTGCCGCGCACCTATGTTTCCGAACGGCCTCTAACCTCCGGCTTTGAAGGTCTTGATATGCGCCACGACTTTCTTGATCTGGTCGTCGGACAACTGCGTTCCGAAAGCCGGCATCTTCCCGTTGCCGTCGTGGATGATGGCCGTCAGCTTGGAGTCCTCCTCGCCGCTGACTCCGGTGAGGGCAGGCGCGCGCTTGCCCGACCCGTCCGGGCCGTGGCAGCCGCACTTCGCCTGATAGATCTCCTTACCGGACGCGTTCGCGGCAACCGGCCCTCCTCCGCCCGGCCCACGTCCGGGACCGCCGGGGCCACC
>Ga0207705_10001495_pt1 | contig 18579 bp, 20 predicted proteins | sample KBSC13metaG_FD_184314 | JGI IMG/M metagenome (GOLD analysis project Ga0207705, IMG submission 184314) | Corn rhizosphere microbial communities from Kellogg Biological Station, Michigan, USA - KBS C1-3 metaG (SPAdes) (version 2) | ecosystem: Host-associated > Plants > Roots > Rhizosphere > Soil ... | reverse complement strand
CGCCCTCGGCGTCGCTATACGCGTCCGGCAACAGTCGCTTCACCGCGGGGTCGTCCGGCGCCGCGACCGCCTCGGTGGACATGTCGACCATCGCCTCCAGCGGGTCGGTCCCGGCGTCGTCGCTGTCCAGCATTTGCGCGACCTCACCGGCCAGCGAGGAGAGAATCGCGCGTTCCTCCGGCCGCAGCTGCACGCGTACGACGCCGCCCTTGCGTTTGATCGAAGCCATGCGCGCGGTCAGTCCTGCGCAACGGTGGCCCAGAGGCCGTAGGCGTGCAGGCGGGACACGTCGTGCTCCATCTGTTCTCGTGTGCCGCTGGAGACGACGGCACGGCCTTCGTTGTGCACTTGCATCATCAGCTTGTGCGCCTTGGCACGGGGATAGCCGAAGAGCTTCTGCAACACATACGTCACGTAGCTCATCAGGTTGACAGGGTCATTCCACACGATCGTCACCCACGGGCGTTCGGTTTCGACTGCCTCGTCACCCATTGGGCGTCCGACCCGTTCAACTGCCGGCGCCGACGCCATGTCCCAATCTTTGCGCACGGTGGCGGAAAACCGCCGGAGACATCGACGTGACTCACCTAGGGTGACGAGGTGGGACCCAGGGTGCGACCCAAGGCGAGTCACAGCGCGGTCGGCACCCGCGTGTGGATCGCGCTCTGGACCGTCTACATCGTCTGGGGTTCCACCTACCTCGCGATCCGCGTCCTGGTCCATCCGAGCGTGGGAGAGGGACTTCCACCGCTGATCGCGGCCGGCGCGCGGTTCATCGTCGCCGGGCTGGTGATGTTCGCGCTCACCGTCGGCCGGCCGGCGCCCGACGGGCGACCGGACCCGCTCGGTCCCCGTCAATGGGGCGCGTGCGCGGTTGTGGGGCTCGCATTGCTGCTCGGCGGCAATGGGCTCGTCTCGATCGCCGAACGCCGGGTCGCCTCGGGGCCGACCGCGGTCATCATCGCGACGGTGCCCATCTGGGCAGCGATCATCGTCGCGGTCACCGGCGGCGGACGGATCGGCAGGCGAAACCTTGTCGGCCTCATGCTGGGCTTCATCGGCGTTGCCGCGCTCGTGGCGGGGGACGGTGGCGGTCGCCTCGACCCGCTGGGCGTCACCTTGCTGCTGCTCGCATCGCTGTGCTGGTCGGCCGGATCGGTCTGGTCGCGCACCGCGCCGCTGCCACGTCGACCCCTCGTCATGACCGGCATGGAAATGATGTGCGGCGGCCTCGGTTGTCTCGTCGCCGGGTTGGCGTCGGGTGAGGCGGGCAGCGTCCACCTTGGCGCGGTGCCCGGCCGGGCCTGGCTCGCACTCGCCTACCTCATCGTGTTCGGCTCGATGGCGGCCTACACGGCGTACGTCTGGCTGCTCGGCAACGCCCCGCTGCCGCTGGTGACGACCTACGCGTATGTGAACCCGCTGGTTGCGGTGCTGCTGGGATCACTGCTGCTCGGCGAGCACTTCACCGTGCGAACGGCGATTGCGACCGTTGTCATCGTCGGAGGTGTCGCGCTGATCGTGTCGCAGCCCAGACGGCGCGCGAAGGCAGTTGAGCCCGCCGCGGCACCGGGCGCGGTAGCGGAGCCTGCACAATCGAATCGATGACTTCATCGATCCTGCTCACCGACCACTACGAGCTGACCATGGTGCAGGCTGCGCTCGCGAGCGGCGCGGCGGAGCGACGATGCGTCTTCGAGGTGTTCGCCCGGTCGCTGCCAGGGCGGCGTCGCTACGGGGTGTTCGCCGGCGTCGGCCGGCTGGTCGACCTGCTCCCGCGGATGCGCTTCGACACGGATGCGCTGGAGTTCCTGGCCGCGCAGAAGGTCGTCAGTGCGGCGACCTGTGACTGGCTTGCCGATTACAGGTTCTCCGGGACAGTCGACGGCTACCGCGAGGGCGAGGCCTACTTCCCCGGGTCGCCCGTGCTTGTGGTCGAGGGCACGTTCGCCGAGTGCGTCGTGCTGGAGACGCTCGTGTTGTCGGTGCTCAACCATGACTCCGCCGTCGCCACGGCAGCGGCGCGCATGGTTTGCGCAGCCGGTGACCGACCGTGCATCGAGATGGGCTCACGGCGCACCCACGAGGACGCCGCCGTCGCTTCTGCACGCGCCGCCTACATCGCCGGGTTCAGCTCGACGTCGAACCTCGCCGCCGGCGACCGCTGGGGCATTCCGACAACTGGTACGGCGGCACACGCGTTCACGCTGGTGCACGACGACGAGCGAGCCGCGTTCGCGGCGCAGGTCAAGTCACTCGGGCTCGACACGACGTTGCTGGTAGACACCTACGACGTCGAGCAGGGAATCCGCACCGCCATCGACGTCGCCGGAACCGAGCTCGGTGCGGTGCGACTCGACTCGGGCGACCTGCCTTCTCAAGCACGTTCGGCCCGGACGCTGCTCGACGAGCTCGGTGCGAAGCACACCCGCATCGTCGTCACCAGCGACCTGGACGAACATGCCATCGCGGCACTGGCCGCTGCCCCGGTCGACGCCTACGGCGTCGGCACGTCGCTCGTGACCGGCAGCGGCGTGCCAACCGCGGGCTTCGTCTACAAGCTGGTGGCACGTGCGGGCGACGACGGGAAGCCCGTCGCCGTGCAGAAGCGTTCTCCCGACAAGGGATCCGTCGGCGGCCGCAAGTGGGCGGCCCGCGCGTTCCACGGTGGCGTCGCGACCGCCGAGCGCGTCTACGTCGGCGCCGAGCCGGAGCCGCACGACGACGAACGGCCGCTGCACGTCGCGTTCGTGCGCGACGGTGACGCGCTGGCGGTGCCGAGCCTCGCCGAGGCGCGCGAACACTGCCGTCGCGCACGCACCGAGCTGCCGGAGGAAGCGATGAAGCTCTCCGCCGGCGACCCCGCGCTCCGCAGCGACTTCGTCACAGCGAGCGCTTGAGCACCTTGCCGGTCTCATTGCGCGGCAGCTCGTCGTGCAGCACGATCTCGCGCGGCACCTTGTAGTTGGCCAGCTGACGCTTCACGTGCGACCGCAGCTCGTCGCTCGACGCCTTCCCGCCGTCACGCAGCACCACATGGGCGACGAGCGCCTGGCCGAACCGCTCGTCGGTGACGCCCACGACAGCCGCGTCCGCCACGTCCGGATGCTGATGCAGGCAGTCCTCGATCTCGGCCGGAAACACGTTCTCTCCGCCCGACACGATCATGTCGTCGTCACGGCCCTCGACGAACAACCGTCCTTCCTCGTCGAAGCGTCCGACGTCGCCCGTCGACGTCAGGTTGCCGAGGCGGTCCTTGTCCTCGCCACTGGTGTAGCCCTCGAACGTCATGGCGCTTCCGGCGAAGATCCGGCCGGTCTCCCCGGGCGAGGTGTCGTTGCCGTCATCGTCGACGAGCCGCACCTGCACGCCGCGCACGAGGCGGCCGGCGGTCGACGGCGCTGCGCGCAGGTCGCTCGGCCCGGCGACGCTGACATACGCGACTTCGGTCGATCCGTAGAGGCTGTAGAGGACGTCACCGAACTCGTTCATGAACCGTGTCGCCAGCGTCGGCGGCAACGCGGAACCGGACAGGGCGACGGCACGCAGCGACGAGGTGTCGTAGCGGTGCCGGTCGTTGTCCGGCAGCTCGAGGATGCGCTGCACCATCACCGGCACAGCCACCAACGTGTCTGCTCGGTGCCGCTGGACGAGTTCGAGGGTGCGCGCCGGGTCAAACCGGCGTGACATCACCAGCGTCGACTGCAGACCCATTGCGATGGTGAGGTTGGCAAGGCCCCAGGCATGGAACGCAGGCGCTGCCAGCATGGTGACTCCGCGCGCCTTGTAAGGGATCGCCTCCAGGATCGCGACCATCTCCACGAGTCCGGCGAGTGCGCCGGGCGCGGATCGCGCCGCGCCCTTGGGCCGCCCGGTCGTGCCGCTGGTGAGAATGATGTGCCGTCCGTCGCGGCCCGGAGGCGGGAGTTCGGGCGTGGTTTCGCGACCGATGGCATCGATCGTGTCCGACGGCTTCTCGTCGCTGAAGCCGATGAGATGCGGGAGGTCCTTGGCGACCTCGTCGAGCAGCGGTACGAACTCGTGGTCCACGACGATCGCGCTGGCTCCCTCTGCCTGCAACACGTCGCCGAGCTGCGGTCCGGCGAAGCCGGTGTTGAGGTAGAGCGTGTCGGCACCGAGCTTGCTGATGGCGGCCTGCGCGACGACGAACGCCGCGGAGTTGCGCGCCAGCAGCGCGACCGAGTCACCGACGTGCACGCCCCGGTCGGCGAGGGCGTGTGCAACCGACGTCGAGCGACGATCGATCTCGGCGTAGGTCACGGATTCCCGCTCGTCGATGACGGCGATGCGCTGTGGGTCGCGGGCCGCTCCCGCGGCGTAGGCCGCGGCCGGAGAGAAGCCCCAGCGGCCGAACGACAGTCCCATGCCGAGCAGCCGGTCGGGGCGCACCGGCGACACCAGGCCGGACCGGGTCAGCACCTTCATCGCGGCCGCAACATCGGCCACAGGAGCAGTCAGTCGGCTGAACACGTCCGGGATCTTCGCACTCACGCCGGCGTAATACCCCACTCGCCGGTCCACTGCTCCTCCGGCTCGAGCACGACCAACGACTCCCCGGACACGAACGCGTTGGGCGGGGCGGTCATCGGTTCCACCCCGAGCCCGCGCCGCCGCCGCGAAGGGTCAGGCAGCGCGTCGCCGGTGAAGATCTCGATGTAGTCGTATGTGGGGCCTACCCAGAGCGTCGATGCGGCACCGTCAGGCGCGGCCAGCCGCACGGTGCAGCGGCCGCGCTCGTCACGGTGCAAGTCGGTGTACGCGTAGTCGACCTTCTGGGCACCGATCCGCCGCGGCGTCCGGAAGTCATACGGCGTCCCGTCGACCGGCTCGCTGCCGGTGGGGATCTGCTGCTCACCGGTGGGCAGCCATGTGTCGGCGGGGACGTGCAGCTCGCACTCGTCGACGTGGACGGTGCCGGCGGTCAAGTAGGGATGGGCGCCTGCGGCCAGCGGCGCGGGGGAGGTGCCGCGGTTCACAACCGTCGTCGTGACCTGCAATCCCTCCGCGTCGAGCCGGTAGTCGATCTGCGCATCGATGGGCCACGGATAGCCGGGTTGCGGGTAGGACGTGCAGGTCATCGTGGCGGTGTTGCCGGTCTTGCTCTGCACCGTCCAGCCGAGCCAGCGCACAAGCCCGTGGATCGCGTTGTGCTGCGCCGGTTCGGTCAAGGCCAGCTGCAGATCTTCACCGGCCCATCGCCACTGGCCGTCCTTGACCCGGTTGGGCCACGGCACGAGTGTCTGCCCACGCGCGCCGTCACACATCTTGTCGGCGTCGTACCCATCGAAAACGGGACGGCCGGCGACGTCGTAGCGACGGATGCCGGCGCCGACCGACACCACCACGGCGTGGTGGTCTTCCCAGATCAGCTCGATCTGCTCTCCGCTCGGTGGGCGCACAGGACAACCCTGCCCGGCCGAGAGCTAACGAATCGGATCAGCCCCAGCCGGTGGTGGTGCCCGACGAGCTGGAAGGGGTCGAGGCCGGTCCGCCGGCCTTGTCGCCACTCGACAGCAGACCGCCGGCCATGCCGTAGCTCTTGTGGTATTCCGTGCTGCTCTTGTTCACGATCGTCAGCGTCAGCTTCTGGCCGGGAGTCGGTTGCAACACGCTGGGCTCGAAGTAGTAGTTGTCGGCCTCGATCGACACCCGGACCTTCGGCCGCATCAGTTCAACGACGGGTCAATCGGTGCATACGCGGCGGCCGCGAGCGGCCACCCTTGCCGCCGCAGGACCGACATGCGCAACCGCTCCGGTGCCTCGAGAAATGGATCCGACGGGAGCCCGTCGACGACGTACCACGCGCCTTCGGCGATCTCGCCTTCCAGCTGACCCGCGGACCACCCCGCATAGCCGGCGAACACCCGCAGGCTACGGAGCGTCGCACCTAGCAGAGCCGCGTCATGGTCGAGGTCAACCGTCACGAGCGGAGGCACGATCGGAAGCCAACCCTCCGGATCTGCGCCAGGTGCCGCCAGGCCGAGAGCGATCGCCGTCGTCGGGCTGACCGGCCCGCCTTCGAACAGCACATGCGGTGGCGTCACCAGATCGGCGACGGCTGGCACGACGTCAGCGACCGCGGCCTGCGTCGGACGATTCAGCACGACCCCCAACGCACCGTCGTCTGGGCTGTGCTCAAGCAGCGCGATGACAGTGTGAGCGAACGTCGGCTCGCGCAGTGCGGGCGTGGCGACGAGCAGCTTTCCCTTCATCAGCTCGAGCGCCGAATCGTTCGTCACGCCGTCATCCTTGCCGTTGGCGGCGTGGCATCAACCGCTGGCCCGCGGGAAATGAGAACGTCACACCAGTCACATCCGCAACCGCTGGCGAGGGGGCATGGCGGCTGTCGCACCGCTGCACCGGCAGCATCGCGAAGGGACGCGCACGTCGCCACGACGCGCGCCGTTGCGTCTTGTGCCCGCGCCCCGTCGGCGCGTGGCGCGTCATCGCGATGCGGCGTACGCCGTCACCCTCTCGATGTTGCTCGCAGTGGGCATTCTCGGTGTGCTGCTGCTGAACACCGCGATGCAGACGCAAGCCGACCACATCGCCACGGCGAAGCAACGCCTGGCCGATCTTCAGCTGCGCACGCAGGTGCTGCAGACGACAGCCGATCAGCAGGACTCGCCGGCGGTGCTGGCCGCGCGCGCACGCGCACTGAAGCTGCGGCCCGCGACGCACGTCGCGATCATCTCCGTCCGACCAGGCGTGACCAAGCCGCCCACGCGGCCGGTGTCAGGCCGGCCGCAGGCGCGACCCGCGCGGCATGTCAGCGCACGCGCACGGGCAGCTGGGCGAGCCCACGCAGGTTGATCCGGCCGTTCCAGACCGGTTCGCCGTCGAGCTCGATGTCGGGGAACCTGCGCAGCAGCGAAGAGAGCGCGACCCGCCCTTCCAGCCGTGCCAACGATGCGCCCAGGCAGTGATGGATGCCGGCACCGAACGACACCTGCTGACGCGCGTTGTCGCGGTCAAGCCGAACCCGGCCCGCGTCCGGCCCGAACTGCTCAGGGTCGCGGTTGGCTGACGCGAGCGCAGCGATGACCGTCGTTCCAGCCGGGATCGTCACGTCGTCGACGGCGTAGTCCTCGAGTGTGACCCGTCGGGTCATCTGCACGGGTGAGTCGAACCGGAGCAGCTCCTCGATCGCGTTCTCATCCAGGTCAGGACGGTCGCGCCACAGCTCCAGCTGCTCCCGGTCGCGCAGCAGCGCCAGGGTTCCGTTGCCGATCAGGTTGACCGTGGTCTCGTGCCCGGCGACGTAGAGCAGGATCACCTGCGCGACCAGCTCGTCGTCGGACATCACATCGCCGGAGTCTTCGGCGTTGATGAGCGCGGTGAGCAGATCGTCAGCAGGGTTCTCGCGCTTCCACGCGATGGCGGCCTTTCCCAGTTCGAGCAGGCCCCGCTGCGCCAGCACGATCTGGTTGACCGTCTCCTCGTCGGGCACCGGCTCGAGCGAACGGACGGCGACGCTCGACAGCTCGCGCAGCTTCTCGGAATCGGTCTCGGGCATGCCCATCATCACCGAGATGACGGCGAAGGGCAGCGGGAAAGCCAGCGCGTCGATGAGGTTGACGTGACCGGCAGAGTCGATGCCGTCGAGGGCGTCGTCGACGAGCTTCTGCACGGTCGGTTCGAGCTGCGCAATGGTGCGGGGGGTGAACGCCTGCGCGACGAGCTTGCGCAGCCGCGTGTGGTCCGGCGGGTCGCGGTCGAGCATCGAGACGACACCGTTGGGCTCGAAACCGTTCGCGGCCATTGCGCGCTCGTAGGCTTCGGCCATCGGGCCGCGGTTGGACACGCGGCCTTCCTCAACCGACATCTTCGCGCGCAGCACCTCGCTCACATCGCGATAGCGCCACAACGCCCAGAACCCGAGCGGATGCGGTTCGACCGGCCGCGCTTCGCGCAGCTCGGCGAAGTGCGGGTAGGGGTCGTCGGTGAAGCCGGGCAGGAACGGGTTGAACGATGGGGCGTCGACAATGTCAGTCACGAGGCACCTCGCGGCGAAGGGTTTCTCACGGTAACGCCGCGCTACCGTGGCGTCAGTGACGAGGGTCACAGCGGACATGGCAGAACGGGAAACCGCACTCCCCGTTGAGCTCGTGCTGCGCGACGGAACGCCGGCGATGATCTGGCCGTTGCTGCCGACCGACGCCGAGAACCTCAAGCATGCGTTCGACGAGCTGTCGCCGCGGTCGCGGCGGTTGCGCTTCCTCGGCCCGATCACGCAGCTGGACCACGCGATGATCCACCTGCTGGTGGAAGCGGTCGACCAGCGTCATCACATCGCGATCGTGCTCGTCGCGTTTCCGGACGACGAGCTCGAGCGACCGGTCGGTGTCGCGCGGTTGGTGCAACTCGAGGACGACCCGACGACCGCCGACTTCGCCGTCACCGTCATCGACGAGTGGCAAGGACAAGGCGCCGGCGCCGCGCTGACCAGCACGCTGGTCTCCCTGCGGCCGGCCGAGGTGACGCGTCTCGCGACGGCGGTCGCGGCGGGCAACGAGCCATCGCTGGCGATGCTGCGCCGTCTCGGCTCGATGACGACACGGCCGAGCTACCCGGGCGTGCTCGAGGTCGTGGTGAGCGACTTGTCAGACCCACACGTCGTTATAGCAACGCCACCGTCTGACAAGTCGGCGGACAGCTCGGGTCAGGAGCCGCAACCGTCGTAGTGGCGGTGCCGACCGTAGGCGTTGCCCTGACCGTTGTCGTGCGGGCTCTTGCTCTGTCCCGGCGGACATGACGTGTCGGTCGCGGCCGGTGTCGGAGATGCGGAAGGGCCAGTCGTGGCCGGCCGCGACTCAGGAGCGGCCGGCGGGGCACTAGCAGGCGGGGCACCGGGAGCGGCCGCTGTCGCCGGAGCTGTCGTGGTGTTCCTCGGTGCCCGAGCCATGTTCGCCGCCGACGCTGGAATCCGCGTCACTGTCGCCGACGCGCGGCCGAACTCCGTGTCGCTCGACGTGAGCGGCGTCGGTGACGACGCCCGCGCCGGGTGTGGTGACCGGGCCGGCGGCTGCGCGGTCGTTGCCGACGTCAGCGAAGGCGCGTGCATGAACGGCATGAGAGAGGACTCATGGGCAGCTGCCGGCGGCGCAGCTGCGACCGTGCCGAACATCAGCGCACCTGCCGACGATGCGACCGCGGTCGCCGTGACTGCCTGCGCGGTCGCGGCGGCCGGCGCCGACTGCAGCTTGGGCCAGTCGCGCAGGAAGGGGATCTGCCCGATCCACGAGAGCCACCCCATAGAGGTGCGCAGCTTCGGCAACCCGAGGGCGAGGAAGTGCCGGACGATCTCCGGATCGAACTGGGTGCCGGCGTGACGGGCCAGCTCCGCGCGCGCCGACTGTGCGTCGACCGGGCGCCGGTAGGGCCGCGGCGCGGTCATCACCTCGAAGGCGTCGGTGACCGCGATGATGCGAGCGCCGAAACAGATCTGCTCGCCGGACAGGCCATGGGGATAGCCGTTGCCGTCGTAGCGCTCGTGGTGCTGGAGGACCGCGTCAGCCCACGACCCGAGCCAGGCGCGCATCGGCGCGACGAGGGCGTCACCGTGCTCGGGGTGGGCTTGCAACGCCCGCCATTCCTCAACCGTCGGCCGCTCCGGTTTGTTGAGCAGCCGCGGCGTGACGTGCAGCTTGCCGATGTCATGGATGAGCGCGACCCACATCAGCCGGTCGCGATCACCTTGCGGCAGTTGCATCTGTTCCGCGAGCAGGTCGGTGAACGCGCAGACCCGTTCGCTGTGCCCGCGGGTGCGACGGTCGTGCATCGCTAGCGCGCCGAGGGCGGCGACGATGCGGGCGGCGGTGTCTGCGGCGGTTCCGGGAGCCGCGGCGGAGTGCGCCAGCGCCTCCGGGCGGCGACGCCGCGCTGCCGTGACGGCCAGGCGCAGACGCGACGGGGCCCGGTCGGGGAAGACAAGGCACAGTTGCAACAGTCGCTGCAGCGGTAGCAAGCGACGTACGACGAGGTCGGTGACGGCAAGGACGGCGAACGAGACGCCGGCGACCCAGAGCAGCCAGGCGCCGATGGCCATCCAGCCGACCGGACGGAAGATGCGGCTGGCGGCGATGCCGGCGAGGACCGAGGCGAGCAGCGGAGACGTCGTGACCACGACCCGGACGGCGAGTGCGAGGACCGGGCGACGGCGCCAGCGTGTTTCGGTGACGTCCGGAGGCGGGCGCACCGAGGAGATCGTTGCCACCAGGAGGCCACGATCGCGGCTCACGACGCGCAGTATTCCCTCCACCACACGCAGTTATGCACGCTGTCCGGATTAGACCGGAATCGCCCCATCCACCAGTCCGGCACCAACCAGGTCGCCATCGGTCAGGCCGGTGAGGCGGGAGGTCGCCACGTCGAGGCCGCGGATGTCGACGGGGCAGCCGATCTGCCGTTCGATGATCCGCTCCGTGCCGAGCAACATCGTCAGCGAGACGGAGTCGAAGTACGAGAGATCGCTGACGTCGACGGTGATCGGGGCCCGGCTCTTCGTCGCCAGGCCGTGCATCTTGCGGAGGACGCGGCCGCGCGAGGCCCCATCCAGGGCGCCACGGACGACGATCGTGCGCGAGCCGCGCCCGTCGCCGATCCGGATCGGCCCAAGCCCGATGCGCACCCGGTTCCTCCTATGCCTGTCATTAGCCCTTTCGGCCTAAGACAGCGCAGACTTGAGCGGACAAAGAGGGCAATTTCTCTCTCCCAGTGGAAAGGCGCGAATGCGAGGGGGGCAGACTGGGCGCATGGCCCTGTCGTTCGCCGTCACCTGGGACTACCGCTGCCCCTTCGCCCGCAACGCCCATGAGCACGTCCTGACCGGCCTTGCGGCCGGCGCGGACTGGGACGTCACGTTCGTGCCGTTCTCGCTCGGGCAGGCACACGTCGCCGAAGGCGATACCGACGTATGGGACGAGCCGGCGAAGGACACCGGGCTGCTTGCGCTGCAGGCGGGAGTCGTGCTCCGCGACCTGGCCCCCGACACGTTCCTGCCGGTCCACCGGCAGCTGTTCGCCGCCCGGCATGACCACGGCAAGCACATCGAGGACGAGGCGGTCGTGCGCGAGGTGCTGACTGCCGCGGGCGCCGACGTCGACGAGGTGTTCCGCCGCATCAGCGAAGGCTCCGCACTGGAGCAGGTGCGCAAGGAGCACGAGGCGTCGGTCAACGACTCCCGCGTGTGGGGTGTGCCGACGTTCATCGCCGGCAGTCAGGCGGTCTTCGTGCGGCTGATGACCCGCTCCCCGGAGGGCTCCGACCCGCAGGCGTCGATCACGGCGGTGGAGCGCGTCCTCGACCTCGTCGCCGGCTGGCCGGACCTCAACGAGTTCAAGCACACGTCTATCCCCCGGTAGAGATGGGCCGCCCGGTTGTCGTGTCGCCGAGCAGGAGTAGGTCCCTTGTCATGCGGGCGGCGTGCTCGAAGTTGACCGCACGCCGGTAGGCGGTGTCGACGTCGGGACCAACGACCGCGATGCCGTGCCCACGAAGCAGCACGATGTCGGCGCCACCGGCGACTGACGCGCCGACGAGGTCACCGAGTGCTTGCGTGCCCGGCCGTTCGAACTCGGTCGCTACCACGTTGCGCACGTAGTAGCGGTGGTCCGTCGTCACCGCGCGGATGACGTCGCCTCTGGCGTCGAGCATCACCGCGACGGGCGGGTGGAGGTGCAGCACGGCACCGACATCGGACCGAGCGGCGTACGCCGACAGGTGGACCGCGATCTCCGAGGTGGCTTCCGGAGGTGGCGGTGCGCCGTTGAGCGGGACTGAGACCACGTCGACGTCGTCGAGCGCGTCCAAAAAGGCGCCGCGCCGGGTCACCAGCGCCGTGTCCGCCACCCGCGCCGACAGGTTGCCACCCGATGCGCACACCAGTCCGTCCGTGACGGCGCGGCGCCCGCAAGCCGCCAGGGCTGCGAGCGCCGGGCCGCGACCGTCGTCATCCGCCAACCGTCAGCCACCGATCTGGCTCTTCTGCTCGGCTGCCACCAGGTCGACAGAGCGCTGCTCCGGAATGTGCGCCACGCCGGCGGTGTGATGCGCGAGCCGGGACCGCAGTCCGATGACCCACCACAGCGCAGCAAGCACGATGCCGCCACCGACGTACTTGTCGGCGCCGTGGAACTCGCTCGGCAGCGACAGGATGAGGATGGCGAGGACCAACCAGGCGAGCGCGGCGACGAACACCGGCACTGCCCAGCGGCCGAGGTGGAACACGCCCGGCAGCCGCTCGAGACCCGGCCGCTTGATGCCGTACGCGAGCACGGTCAGGAAGTAGACGACGAACGGCACCAGGGCGGTGGCACCGACGAGCGTGCCGAATGCGTTGCTCGCGTTGTAGCCGTAGATCATCACGCCGACGGTGAGGACGTAGGACACACAAAGTGCCGGCAGCGGCGTCCTGGTCTGTGAGTTGACCGACCGCATGAACCGCGACCCGGGCAGGATGTTGTCGCGCGACATGGCAAAAAGCAGTCGCGCGTTGGCGGCGGCGCCGATCACGCACAAAGCGAACATCGAGAACACCACGACGCCGACGAAGGCGCGGGACCATCCGGAGCCGATCCAGTACTCGAAGACCGCGGGCAGGGAGCCACCGGCCGCCGCAAAGAACTTGTCGCTCGGGATGGCGATGGTGAAGCCGATGAGCACCAACAGGCCGAGCACGACGCTGATGACGACCGAGCCGATCATGGCCCGCGGCACGGACCGCCGAGCGTCGACGGCTTCCTCGGACAGGTCGGCCGCGGCCTCGAAGCCGACGATGGTGAAGATGCCGATCAGCGAAGCGAGCGAGATCGCGTACCAGTAGGGCTGGCCCGGCAGGTGGAAGTGATGGCCGAGATAGCCGATGCCGTGGCTGGTGTGCTTGTAGCCGCCGACCCAGAGGAAGAACAGGATCGCGGCGAGCACCACGGTGCCGAGAATCTCGGTGAAGACGGCGATGTTGTTCACGCGCGCCGCCAGCTGAACGCTGATGATGTTGATGAGATAGGCGACGGTCACCATGACCAACGCGATGAACAACGTCCATCTGGCACTCGTGTTGTCGCTGTGTACGACGTACTTGAACAGCGGCGCAGCGGCGAGGTACATGATCGCCGGCAGGCCGACCGCGCCATACATCACCCCGAGGGCACCGATGAAGTAGCCATACGTCGGACTGACCAGGCGAGCGCCCCATTGGTAGTTGGCGCCGGCGAGGGGTATGCGGGTGGCCAGCTCGGCCAGCACCAGGCAGATCAGGACCTGCCCGACGCCGGCGACCGGCCAGGTCCAGATCATTGCCGGTCCGAGATGTTCGAAGCCGAAGCCGAAGTTCAGGAAGATCCCGGTCGTGATCGAGATGATCGAGAACGCGACGGCGAACACTGAGAAGAACTTCAGCGCTCGCCGCAGCTCCTGCTTGTAGCCAAACTGCGAGACGACTTGTTCTTCGCTTACTGATGCTGGGCTCGACACGGTTGCCTCCTAGTGGTCAACCCGTTCCGAAGGTTGCGTTGACGTGGGCGAGACCCGCGTCGATCGCCTCGAGTGCCCTGTCGATGTCGTCGTCGCTGTGCGCCGCCGACAGGAACCAGTTGTGCCAGGGGTGCACGAGCGCGCCCGCCCGTGCGGTCGCGCTCGCGAACGCATCGGCCATCGCGAAACCGGTGTCGCCGTCGAAAGTCAGCATCGGCATCTGCGGCGGTCCCGTCTGCCGCAACCCGACGCCGTGCGTCGCGGCTTGCCTCGTGATGCCATCACGCAGCCGTTGGCCGGCGGCCGCGAGGCGCGCGATGGCGTCGGTCTCGCGCGTGGTCGTAATCGTCGCGATGGACGCTGCCATTGGTGCGGCTGCAAACCAGAACGAGCCGGTCGCGAAAACGCGTGTGGCGGCGTCACGCAGCGAGTCGGTGCCGGTGATCGCCGCGATCGGATGCCCATTGGCGATCGCCTTGCTGAACGCGGACAGGTCCGGCCGGACTCCGAACGGTTCCCAGCTGCCGTGCAGGTTGATCCGCAACCCGCATCGGACATCGTCGAGGACGAGTGCCGCACCCCGCGCGGTGCAGCGCTCACGAACCCCGCGGGCGAAGTCCGGGCTCGCGAGCTCCTGTTCGCGCCGGGCGTCGTGGCGGAACGGCGTGACGATGATGGCCGCGACGTCATCGCCGGCGGCCGCGAGCGCAGCGTCGACGCTCGCCAGGTCGTTGTAGTCGAAGCTGACAAGATTCGCGCGGTCGGCCTCGGTGACCCCTGCCGGCGCGGGCGTGCACCACGGCGCGGCGCCGTGGTAGGAGCCGCGCGCAACGAGCACCTTGCCGCGTCCTGTGGCCGCACGGGCGATGGTCAGGCACAGCGTGGTCGCGTCGGTGCCGTTCTTCGCGAACATCGCCCAGTCAGCCGAAGCGACGGTGTCGACCATGAGCTCTGCGAGCTCGACAAGAACGGGTGACGGACCGGACATGCAGTCGCCGGCTCTTCGCTGCGCGTCGGCAGCAGCTTCGACAAGCGGATGGTTGTAGCCGAGCACCATCGGCCCGTAAGCGCACATCAGGTCGACGTAGTCGTTGCCGTCGACATCCCAGGTGCGCGGGCCGTCAGCCCGGGCGAAGTATTGCGGCATGCCGGCCGGGAGACGTCCGGCGTTCATGTGGCCATACATCGCACCGGGGATGACACGTGCTGCTCGGCTCCGGAGATCGGCGTCAGTGGTCAAGTCAATCGTGGTCATGCTGAACCTTTCACTGCAACCGACCCACTCGCCGATGACTCGGCGATGAGCTCGTCGACGTGCGCCGCATCGATGAGGCCGGCATCGGATCCGAGACCGGTGGCGACCAGAGCCGCCGCTGCATTTGCAAACGCCGCGGCATCGGCCGGAGCGCGACCTTGCAACTTCGCGATGACCAGCGCCGCGCTGAAAGCGTCGCCGCATCCGGTGGTGTCGACGACCGGCACGTCGTAGCCGGGCGACTGCAACACCGCGTCGTCTGTGACGAGAGCGCAGCCACGCGGCCCCAGCGTCACTGCGGCCCAGCCGACGCCCCAGGTGTGCAGCATCTCGGCCGCAGCCAGGCCGTCGTCGGCGCCCGTGAGCACCACGGCCTGGGACTCGTTGATGGAGAGGGCGGCAACGTCGGAATGCTCGACAACAAGTCCATCGAGGTGAGGGCACCGGCGCGCTGCGCTTCGAGGAGCACTTCGAGGACCGCGTCCCGGCCAAGGCCGGTCAGCACATCCGGACCGCCGACGTGCACCGCGTCGCTCGCGCGCAGCACGTCGAAGTCGATGTGCTCCAAGCTGAAGACGGCGTTGCCGCCACGGAAGTGCCAGGCAAGCCGGTCGCCGTCAGGGGTGATCGGCAGCACGCTCGCCGAAGTCGCCACGCCGGGAAGCCGCAGCAGACCGCTCACGTCGACCCCGGCCCGGCTCAACAGCAAGGACAGCATGTCCCCAGTGGCGTCGTCCCCGGCGACGCCGGCGATGCGCACGGTCGCGCCGAGGCGCGCCAGGTCCACCGCAGTGCCGGCTGCCGTGCCCGCCGCAGTCATCCGCACGTTGTCGAGCAGATGCGCACGCTCGACCGGCGGCAGAGAGGTGACCGGGTGCGCCAACACGTCGAGGATGACGACCCCGAGTGCGAGCACCTGCGGCGACGAGCTCGCCCTCACAGCGGTAATGTAGACGGACGTCCGATATAGAACAAGGGGATCCGAGGGCCAGCGCGGCCGGGCGAGAGGGAACGGGTGCCGAGGATCGTCGACCACGACAAGCGCCGCGAGGAGATCGTGGCGGCGGCCGCCCGGGTCATCTCCCGCGAAGGCATGGACGCCGCCACGGTGAGGCGGATCGCGCTCGAGGCCGGCTACTCCAGCGGCGTGCTCGACCACTACTTCCACGACAAGGACGACATCCTGCTGTCCGCGTTGCGCGCTAGCCACGCCCGCATCCGCCGGCGCGTGCTGGCCGCGATGGAGGGGCTTTCCGGCCTGGCCGCGCTCCGTGTCCTGCTCAGCGACAACCTGCCGATCGACGACCAGCGCCGGGATGAGACCCGGCTGGAGATGCAGTTCTGGGCGCGGTCGATCGCCGACGAGGCGCTCGCCAGCGTCCAGCGCACCGAGGCGGACGAGCTGCGCCGCGAGGTGCGACGCCGGGTCCGGGAGGCGATCGAAGCCGGCGAGTGGCCGGCCTCGCTGCCCGCGGAGCACGCAGCCGACGAGCTCCTCACGTTCGTCGACGGAGTGTCCGTGCACGCGGTGCTCTACCCGGCCGACTACCCGCCGGAGCGCCAGCAGGCGATGGTGGACGAGTTTCTCGCTGCGGCGCCCGCGGGGCGGGAGCTGACGTCCCTTTCCTGAGGCGACCGAACGTGGTTCGGTATTGCCCGTGAGCAACCTTCAGCTGGACTGGACGGAGACGGAACTTCTCGCCGACGACCGCATCGACGACGCCCTCGTCGTCCGCGGCGTGACCTGTCACGGCGGCTACGTCGACGGGCGCTACGTCTCCCCGCGGAGCCGGTTCCGCCGGGACGCGATCGCGGCCTGGCAGGCGAGTCACCGGGAGACGTTCGGCACTGACGTGCTCGACGCGCCGCTCGACGCGTTCCCGCCGCACTACCCGTCGCTGGACCAGGCCCGACTGCTGCTCAGCAACGGAGTGCCCGACCCCGTCATCGGCATCCTCACCCGCGTCGGCACGGTCGAGGGCTACGGCGGGGCGATCCGTGAGCTGGCCCCGCAAGGCGACGGTCAGCAGTACTTCGCCGACGATGTTCGCGGCACCGCGATCGCGCACCTGTCCAAGGGATTGCTGGAGGCACACGCCCGGGACGAGTCGGGTTGGGGCGAGCAGGCGGGGCACGACCGCATGTGGTACGCCGTGCGTGACATCGCCTTCGAGGACCCGCTGGACGAGACCGGCGTGGGCGAACTGCGCGCGCGGATGGACAAGGCGGCCTCGAGCGTCGGGCCCGCGCCCGTGACAGCCCCTCAGTTCGACGGCCTCGACCCGCGGTTCATCGGCCTGATCGCGTTCATGGCACGGGTGCTGTTCATCGAGATCCGGGCCTTCCACGCGTTTGCCTGGGCCGAGGCATTGCTATCGGACAGCGACCTCGTCGCCGGCAATGGCCAGGCAGCGGCGCTGGTCGCCTGCATCCGGCAGGACGAGTCGCCGCACGTGGACTACCTGCGCACCGTGCTGTCGGAGATGCGCGCCCGCACGTTCGTCGGCGATGGCGGCAAGCGCTATGCCGGCACGGACGTCATCGACCCGATCTGGCAGCACTGCCTGTCCGAGTCGCTCGGGCACAACGACAAGCGCAACCGCACCGTGACCAACATGCTGATCGACGACGCGCTTGCGTCGCGTCGCAACGGCCGCGAACTGCGCGAGGAGTTCGACCGCCTGGCGAGCTAGTCCTCTGTCGGCCCTACATGGGTGAACGACTTCGCCACGATCTGCCACTCGCCATCGATGCGCGAGAGCAGGAAGTAGTCGATGAAGTCCTGATCCCAGAACCGCGACTCGGCGATCTTCACGACGGCCGCGTCTCCCTCGACGTCGATCGAAAGGATCTTGGCGTCGTGGTCGACGGTGGGCTGATGCGCCACGGCCTGGTCCATGCCCCCGAAGATCGGTATGTCGTAACGGTCCGGGCCGACCGCTCCGAACATCCGGGCATCCGGGTGGAACGCGGCCTTCAGGTGGACGTCGTCGCCGGTCTTGCACCCGTTGGTGTAGCCGTCGATCTTGGTCCTGATCTGCTCGGCATCGGTGATGGTGCTGTTCATCCGCTCCCCCTCGAGTGTCGGTGAACTCCATCTCGCACCGTGCTCCTAGCAAGAGCGGCCGTCAAGGCGCGGCTGCCCGTCGTCGTCCACGACGGAAATTGCGCCCCGGTTTGTGCCTCCAGCACGACGTGCCGGCCGCGGCTTCGGACGATGATCTGCGCGTGACGATTGACGCGAAGCACTGGGAGGAGCGGCTCGCGCTGCTCGCCGACAAGCACGGTGTGCCGGGGGCCAACCTCGCGATCCTCGCCGGCGGCGAGATCGGCGAAGCGGCGTACGGCGTCCTCAACACCCGGACCGGTGTCGAGACGACGACCGACTCGGTGTTCCAGATCGGCTCGATCAGCAAGGTCTGGACGGCGACGCTCATCATGCAGCTGGTCGACGAGGGACTCGTCGACCTGGACGCGCCGGTCGTCACCTATCTTCCCGAGTTCAAGGCCGCCGACGAGGAGGTCACCCGAACCGTCACGACGCGGCACCTGCTGACGCACACGAGCGGGATCGACGGCGACCACTTCCTCGACACGGGCCGCGGCGACGACTGCGTGGAGAAGTACGTCGCGTCCTGCGCTCAGCTGAAGCAGAACCATCCGCTCGGCGCGACGATGTCCTACTGCAACTCCGGCTACGTCGTGCTCGGTCGGCTGCTCGAGGTGCTCCGCGGCCAGTCCTGGGACGCGGTGCTGAAGGAGCGGCTGTTCGCGCCGCTCGGCCTCACCTCGGCGGGCACGCTGCCAGAAGAGGCGATCCTGCACCGGGC
>Ga0207705_10001493_pt1 | contig 18593 bp, 22 predicted proteins | sample KBSC13metaG_FD_184314 | JGI IMG/M metagenome (GOLD analysis project Ga0207705, IMG submission 184314) | Corn rhizosphere microbial communities from Kellogg Biological Station, Michigan, USA - KBS C1-3 metaG (SPAdes) (version 2) | ecosystem: Host-associated > Plants > Roots > Rhizosphere > Soil ... | reverse complement strand
TGCACCTTGCGTTCTGTGATTAGAATTCAGTAGATCTGGAAATCACCCTTGCAGAAACTGGAAGAATGGATCGGCTGGACGAACTCTCGGTGTTCATCGCCATCCTGGAGGCGGGCGGCCTCGGCCGCGCGGCGCGGCGGCTGGGCCGCTCGCCCGCGGCGGTGACGCGGGCGCTGGCGGCGCTGGAGGCGCGGGCCAGGGTGCGGCTGGTCGAGCGCAACACGCGCAAGCTGGCCCCGACGGACGCCGGCCGCCGGCTGGCCGATCAGGCGCGCCGGGTGCTCGCCGACTATGCGGCCGCCCTGGACGCCGAAGCCGCGGGCGGCCCCTTGCAGGGGCGGATCGCGGTGACCGCGCCGCTGGTGTTCGGCCGCCGGCATGTGACCCCGGCGGTCACGGCATTCCTGGAAATCCACCCACAGGTCTCGATCGACCTCAGCCTGTCGGACCGCAACCTCGACCTGATCGACGAGCACCTGGACGTGGCCGTGCGGATCGGGCCGTTGGCCGACTCCGGCCTCATCGTCCGAAAGGTGGGCCAGGTGCGGCGCCTGACGGTCGCCGCGCCGGACTACCTGGCCCGGGCCGGGACGCCGCGCACCCCGGCCGACCTGGCCGACGCACAGACGCTGTTCACCGGCGGGCGCTCGCCGGCGGCCGAGTGGCGCTACGCCGGCCCTGACGGGCGAGAGGTCGTGGTCAGGCTGGAGCCGAGGCTGAGGGTCAGCGACGTGGACGCCACCCTGGCGGCGGCGCGCGCGGGCCACGGGATCGCCCGGCCGCTGAGCTATCAGGTGGCCGAGGATCTGGCGGCCGGCCGGTTGGCCCGCGTGCTGGAAGCCTTCGAACCCCCGCCGCTGCCGGTGCAGCTCGTGACGGCCAGCAACCGGCTGACGCCTTTGCGGGTGAGGGCGTTCCTCGACCACGCCGCAACGGCCCTGGCGGCGCTGCCCGTCCTCAAACCCGCCGTCGGCTAGGGGGAACACAGCAGCTCGATCCCCATCAGGGTTGTCGCGCCTGGCCGGAACGCTCCGGCCTGCGCGCCAGCGCCCGATGGCGCTTACGGCTAGTGCTTCTTGTGCGCCGGATTGAGCACGGAAATCACCTCGGCGGGCTTGGCCTTCGGCTGCTTCGGCTTACGGACTTCCTTGTTGGATTTCTTCTGACCCTTGGCCATGGCGGCCTCCTTCGGTTTGGGCGTTCAGCGCGTGCTGCGGCGATCGTTGAGCAGCGGCGCGCGGGACGCGGGGATCGGCTTGCCGGACGAGCGCGGATCGCTGAGGTCGCGGCGGTTCGGCGTCATCGTGCCCTGGTAGGTTTTCATCGTCGGCATCCTTGTCGTCGCCGGGGCGGGCGCAGACGCCGGAACGCCCGGCGGCAGGGCGCGTCATTGGGGCGATGGCGGCTTGTAGCACGCCCGCCGGCGCGGCCGCGGCTTTCTTTCAGCCGGCCGCGAAAGCCGCGATCCGCCGTCCGATTTCCGCCGCCGCGCTGTCCAGGTCAGCGGGCTCGAGCCGCTCAAGTTCGAGAGCCCCCAGGCTCGGATGTTCCGCCTTGCGCGCCGCGCGGCGGTAGGCCGGGTCGTAGTGCAGCTCCATCAACGCCAGCGCCAGCGCCTCGAAGTCGCCTGCGTCGGCGAGTTCGCCCCACGCTTGCAGGCGCTTGCGGCCAGGCGGCGTGGGCAGGCGGCGCAGCGCCTCGTCGAGGGCCGGCCGGTCGCGGACGATGTCGCGATAGGCGCGCACGAGGTAGGCCGCGCGAGCCTCCGCCGGGGCGGACAGTTCGATACGCGGGGCCTCGGTCATGAGCCGCCAGAGCGCCGGCGGGATCATCCGCTCGCCGACCTTGCTGGATTCCGCCTCGATGATCACCGGCCGGGCGGGATCGAGCCCGTCGATAAGCCCCAGCAGGCGCGACTCGAACATCTTCTGACTGGGCTGCGGCGTGTCGGCCAGCGCGCCGAACAGCGAGCCGCGATGGGCGGCCAGCGCCTCCAGGTCGATCACCTGCAGGCCCCGCGCGGCGAGGCGCTGCAGCACTTCGGTCTTGCCGCACCCTGTGCCGCCGTCCAGCAGCACGACCCGCAGGTCGAGCGGCAGGTCGTAGAGCCGCGCCGTGACCTGCCGCCGCCAGGTCTTGTAGCCGCCGGACAGCACCGTCGTGCGCCAGCCGACCTGGCTCAGGATCGTCGCCATGGCGTTCGACCGCTGGCCGCCCCGCCAGCAATAGATCAGGGGCTGGAACCCGCCCGGCTTGTCCGCCAGCGCCGTGCGCAGGTGGCGCGCCACATTGGCGGCGATATAGGCCGCGCCGATCCGCCGCGCCTTGAATCGGCTCTCCTGCACATAGATCGCCCCGACCTCGGCGCGCTCGGCGTCGGAGAGCACCGGCAGGTTCACGGCCCCCGGCGCATGGTCCTGGGCGAACTCGCCCGGGCTGCGCACGTCGATCACCATGTCGAAGCGCGCCAGGCTTTCGGCGTCGGCGGCTTGCAGGATCTGGATGCCTGACACTTACGACCTTCGGCTTGAGGGCGTGCTCGCCCTATAGTCGAACCTATGACAGCCATCGCCCCTGAAGCCAGCCCGCAAGCAGCCAGCCCACAGGCCATCCGCCTGACCTCTCTCGCCCATGGCGGCGGCTGCGGCTGCAAGCTGGCGCCGGCCGTGCTCCAGTCGATCCTCAAGGGCATGCCGGCGACGGCGGCCTTTTCGGACCTGATGGTGGGGACCGCGACCTCCGACGACGCAGCGGTGTGGCGGCTCAACGACACCCAGGCCCTGGTGGCGACCACCGATTTCTTCATGCCGGTGGTGGACGATCCCTTCGACTTCGGGCGGATCGCGGCGACCAACGCGCTCAGCGACGTCTACGCCATGGGGGGCAGGCCGATCCTGGCGCTCGCCATCGTCGGCATGCCGGTCGACCGGTTGGCGCCGGAGACCATCCGCGCCGTTCTGGAGGGCGGCGCCTCGGTCTGCGCGCAGGCGGGCGCGCCGGTGGCCGGCGGCCATTCCATCGACAGCGTCGAACCGATCTACGGCCTGGTCGCTCTGGGCCTCGTGCATCCCGACAAGGTGCTGACCAACCGCTCTGCCCAGGCCGGCGACCTCCTGATCCTCACGAAGGGGCTGGGCGTCGGCGTGCTGAGCGCGGCGTTCAAGCAGGGGAAGCTGGACGCCGCCGGCTATGCCGCCCTGATCGCGTCGACGACGCAGCTCAACGCGGTCGGGGCCGAACTGGGCGAGGTCGCCGGCGTCCACGCCGTCACCGACGTGACCGGGTTCGGCCTGCTCGGGCACCTGCTGGAAGTCTGCCGCGGTTCCGGGCTGGCGGCCGAGGTCACCGCCGACCCGCCCCTGCTGGCCGGAGCCGAGACCCTGGCGCGGGCGGGCGTCAGGACCGGCGCCTCCACCCGCAACTGGGCGAGCTATGGCGCCGACGTCGAGCTTTCCCCCGATCTGCCGGACTGGAAGCGCGACCTGCTCACCGATCCGCAGACCAGCGGCGGCCTGCTGATCGCGGTCGCCCCGGATGCGGCCGAGCAGGTGCTGACGCTGGCCCGCGGCCACGGGTTCTCGAGCGCCGCGATCGTCGGCCGGATGAGCGCCGGCGCGCCTCGCCTGCGGATCGCCTGAGCGGCCAAGCTCGCGAAGCAGTGACTTGACGCTCTGGTTTACGGTTGTAAGCATTGGCGGACGTAGACGGATAGCGAGCCATGACGCGGATCTCGGCGGCGGAAAGCCAGGTGATGGACGCGGTGTGGCGCAAGGGACCCCTCGCCGCCGACGAGATCGTGGGCGAGGTCGGCGGGCCGCAGGGCTGGGGCGAGGCCACCGTCAAGACGCTCATCAACCGTCTGCTCAAGAAAAAGGCGCTGATCTCCGAGCGCAGCGAGGGCCGCACCCGCTATCGCGCCCTGGTCAGCCGCGCGGACTATGTGCAGGGCGAGAGCCAGGGGCTGCTGGACCGGCTGTTCGGCGGCGAACTCGCCCCGCTGGTCGCCCACTACGCCAAGCACCGCAACCTTTCGGCCGACGAGGTCAGGCGGCTGAAGCGGCTCATCGAGGATTTCGACAATGGCGACTGACCTGCTGGTCGCCCTACTCCACTTCAATCTTGCCGCGGCGGGCACGATCCTGGCGGTGCTGGCGGCGCGCAAGACGGTGCGCCGGCATTTCGGCCCGCAGATCGCCTATGGCCTGTGGCGCTGCGTGCCGATCGCCGCCGGCGCGGCCTTGTTCCCGGCCGCCGCGGCCACCCGGATCGTCCCGCCGGGCGACGGGCCGCACTTCGACCCGATCTACCAGGCTTCGCAAAGCCTGATGCAGGCGCCCGCCGGGCTGCTCTTGGCGCTGTGGCTCGCGGGCGCCGTCCTTGCCGCGGCCCTCGTCGCCGCCTGCCAGCTCCGGTTCCTGGACATGGCCCGTCGCGGCCTGGCCGGCCCCGCCGTCGCAGGCTTCATCGTACCGCGGATCGTCATGCCGGCCGACGTCGAGACGCTCTACACCCCCGAGGAGCGGGCCCTGATCCGCGCCCATGAACGCACCCACATCGACCGCGGCGACCCGCGCACCAACGGCTTCATCGCGCTGCTCCAGTGCCTCTGCTGGTTCAACCCCGTGATCCACCTGGGCGCCCGCGAGGCTCGCCTCGACCAGGAGCTGGCCTGCGACGCGGCGGTGCTGGCGCATCGCTCGAATCAGAAGCGCCGCTATGCCGAGACCCTTCTGAAGACCCAGATCGGCGCCGTCTCCGCCCCGCTCGGCTGCCATTGGCTGGCCGGCGGCGAGCCGCATCCTCTGGAGCAGCGCATCAAGGCGCTGCGCCGGCCCGCGCCCGACTTCCAGCGCCAGGACACCGGCGCCCTGGTCATGGCCTGCGCGATCGCCCTGGCCGCCTTCGCGGCCTGGCGCGCCCAGCCGTCGGCGCCCGCCGAAGGCATGCCGCCGATCTTCGTCCCCGTGGAGCGTCACGGGCATAACATGGAGGCGATCATCATCAGGTCGCCTCAGTTCCAGCCGCGCGTCGGCTAGGCTTCGAGGGGCGCCTTCATGGCGGAGACCGTCGGCGGCGGTCGAAGCGCAGCCTTCCTTCTCGTCCTGCTGGCCCTGGCCGCCTGCGACAGCTGGCGCGGAACCCAGACGCAGGACGCGGCGCAATCGCCTGCGCCCGAACCGCGGCAGCTGTGGCTCGTGCAGTCGGTCGGCGAGGATGGCGCGCCCGCGGCCTCCCGCTACGTCTGCACCGACGCTGCGCTGCGCGAGGCGTTCCAGCGGCCACGCGCCACTGTGGAGGGGCGTCCCTGCAAGGACATCACCATGCCCGAGCTCAAGGACAACGCCTGGTTCGTGCGCTGCCTCATCGGGCGTCAGCCCTTCGCCATCAGCGCCTCGACGATCGGCGACCCCTCCGAGGCCTTCCAGTTCGACTATGCCCTGACGCCCGTCGTGATCTACGGTTTCGGCAAGGCGGGACCGCCGATCCGGGAGGTCAGGCGCTTTCGCCGTATCGGCCCCTGCCCGGCAGGCTGGCGGGTCGGCGACAGGGCCAGGCCCGGCCGCATGCCCGAGCGGCTGCGCCGCTAAGCCCGCGCGCCGGCTGTCTTCGAAAGGGCAATTCCGGCGGCGAAAGCGGGGTGATGTCGCGACTTCGTGACAGTTCGGCTTCGCCAGGCGGCGTGAACCTTGCGGCAAGCCTGGCGTTCAGCAGCCAAAGGAGGACGCGAAGGTGCGCCCCGTTGGAAACGCTACAGGAATTGGACTGGCGGCCGCCATCGCCTGCGTCGGCTTCGCCTGTCATGCCGAGGTGCGCCCCGGCGAAACCCAGGGCCTCGGCCTGAGGGGCGCCGAGGTCCCGGAGCTTCTCAAGGCGGTCGCCGCAGACCCCTACCGCGCGCCAGCCGCGCCGGCTTGCGAAACCATCCCGGCCGAATTGAAGGCGCTGGACGAGGTCCTGGGCGCCGACGCCGGCCAGCCGCGAAGGCATCGCTCGCAGGCCGTCAAATGGGCCCTGGGGTCGGTGCGCGGCCTGGTGCCCTATCGGGGGGTGGTCCGTTTCCTGACCCGGGCGGACAAGCGCGACCAGGCGCTGACCGACGCCACCATGGCCGGCTTCGCGCGCCGAGGCTTCCTGCGCGGCCTTGAGGCCAACCTGCACTGCGCGGGCGAGCCGACCCCGGTCTCTGCGCCCCTCGATCCGCCGCCGCCAGTGGACGCGCCGGCGCCGATTGTCGCTTCCGGCGGGACCGTCGCCATCGCGGCTTCCTATGCGCCGGCCGACCCCGCCGGCCCGCCCCCCGCGCGCCGCGACCTGGCGAACCTCATGTTCAGCGGAACGTCCGCGGCGCCTCCGCCCGACGACGACGCGCCGGACCCCGGCCGTTAACGCCTGACTCAGGTCTCCGAAACCCCGCCTTTACCGCTCGCCTGTATCAATTCGTGACAACAGGAGCCTTCGTCCATGAGGCGGTGGCCGGTTTGCGGTGTGGGTGTTTTCAAATGGCTAAAACCGTTCTCGTCGTCGACGACGACCCGACGCAGCGTCGGCTGATCCAGGCCGTCCTGGAACGCGACGGTTTCGCAGTCGCGCACGCGGAAAATGGCGACCAGGCGATCCAGCACCTGGCGCTGGGCTCGCCGGCGGACGTCGTGCTGCTGGACATGGTCATGCCCGGCATCTCCGGCCAGGAGACCCTGGTCGAGATGCGCGCCCGCGGCTTCAACCAGCCGGTGATCGTCGTCACCGCCACCGGCGGCATCGACACTGTGGTCAAGGCCATGCAGGCCGGCGCCATGGACTTCTTCGTGAAGCCCGCCGCTCCGGAGCGGATCATCATCTCGATCCGCAACGCGCTTTCCATGGGCGCGCTGAAGGGCGAGGTGGACCGGCTGAAGAAGCACGCCACCGGCCGCACCAGCTTCGACGACCTGATCGGCGCCTCGCCGGCCATGACCATGGTCAAGCGCCTGGGCGAGCGGGCCGCCAAGTCCTCGATCCCGATCCTGATCACCGGCGAAAGCGGCGTCGGCAAGGAAGTCATCGCCCGCGCCGTGCATGGCTCGTCCGAGCGCGGCGGCAAACCGTTCGTGGCCGTCAACTGCGGCGCGATCCCCGAGAACCTCGTGGAGTCGATCCTGTTCGGCCACGAGAAGGGCAGCTTCACCGGCGCCACCGACAAGCACCTGGGCAAGTTCCAGGAAGCCAACGGCGGCACGCTCTTCCTCGACGAGGTCGGCGAGCTGCCGCTGGATGTCCAGGTCAAGCTGCTGCGCGCGCTCCAAGAGAGCGAGATCGACCCGGTCGGCGGCAAGCGGCCGATCAAGGTCGACGTGCGCATCGTCTCGGCGACCAACCGCGACCTCTCCGGCGCGGTGAAGGAAGGCCGCTTCCGCGAGGACCTGTTCTATCGCCTGAACGTCTTCCCGATCGAGGCGCCGGCGCTGCGCGAGCGCAAGGAGGACGTGCCGGCCCTGGTCGACGCCTTCGTGCGCCGCTTCAACGTCGAGGAAGGCAAGTCCGTCGTCGGCGCCTCGCCCGAGACCATGGCCTATCTCTGCGCCTTCGACTGGCCCGGCAACGTCCGCCAGCTGGAGAACGCCGTCTACCGCGCCATCGTGCTGGCCGACGCGCCCTATCTGCAGCCGCACGACTTTCCGGCGATCTCCGGCGTGTCGCCGCCCCCCATGGCGGCCGAGCCGGCGGCCACCGTCCATGTCCAGCCGGTGGGCGGCGGCTCCATGATGCCCGAGCTGCCGCAGGCGATCCCGGTGCGCATCCTCGACGAGCGCGGCCACCTGCGCACCCTGGAGGAGATCGAGCGCGACCTGATCCAGCTCGCCATCGAGATCTACGCCGGCCACATGAGCGAGGTCGCCCGCCGACTCGGCATTGGCCGCTCCACCCTCTATCGCAAGGTCCGCGAGCAGGGCCTGGAAGACATCATCAAGGGCGTTGGCGACGAGAACGAGACCGCCGACGAGGCCGACGCCCAGGTCGCGTGAGGTTCTCATGTCGCGTCGTTCCAACCGGTCGGCCGCAGGCCTGACCGCCGTCGTCTTCGGATTTACGCTTGTCCAGGGTCCGGCGGCTCACGCCGAGGACTGGGCGATATCGGGCCTCGGCGCGAACGGCGTCTTCGAGACCGATGTGAGCTCGATCAACCATGAAGGCGGGCTCGTCCGCTCCTGGACGCGCCTGACCCTGACCAAGGCCAAGCGCGACGAGAGCACCGGCAAGCCCTATGTCGTCGACCTGGAGGAACGGTTCGACGACTGCCAGCGCCACCGCTTCCAGCTCGGCACCTATGTCCGCCGCGACGCGCACGGCGAGGTCACCGGCACCGGCACGACCCTGTCGGCGGGCTGGCAGGTCCCGAGCCCGGGTTCGATCGCCGAGAGCCTGAGCCGCCTGGCTTGTGCGGTCGCCTCTCCGCCTCAGGAGCCGGCGATCGTGGATGATCTGAACCAGGGCAGCTGGAGCGACCTCGGCAGTTCCGGCGACGGCAAGTATCGCCTGCAGGTCCGCATCGACGAGGTTCGCAAGCTGACGGACGGCCCGGTGATCGCGATCTCGCGGACGCTCTACACGAACCCCGAGCTGCTCGAGGGTCTGCCGATCCGCTACGGCGTGATAGCCAACGCGATCGACTGCGCGAGCGGAAAGTCGGCCCTGCTCGGCGCGGACCTGTTCGTCACGCCGACCGTGCGCGTGAAAGCGCTCCGCACGCCGGAGAAGGACATCCGTTTCGAGAGCGCGCCGCCCAACAGCTTTATGGCGCGCAGCCTCCCGCTGATCTGCGCGGCGGCCACACCGGAAAAGCCTAAGGAAAACGAAGCCCACGGCCTGTCGGTCGGCACCGCCTGGGGCGCGGACAAGGGCTATCTCGTCACCGCCAGCCATGTGATCGAGGGCGGCGGCAGGATCGAGGTCTATCACAACCGCGAAAAGGTGGGCGAGGCCAAGGTCGTGCTGGACGACCCGGCCAACGACCTCGCCGTGCTCAAGTTCACGCCCGACAGACCGGGGAAGCTCACCATCCTGCCGCTCGCCACCAAGCCTGCGAGCCTGGGACGCAGCATCTTCACCCTGGGCTATCCCGAGCCGGACAGCCTGGGCCAGCGCGTCAAGATGACCGCCGGCCAGGTGAGCAGCACCGCCGGCTATCAGGACGATGCGCGTTATCTGCAGATCTCCGCGGCCATCCAGCAGGGAAACAGCGGTGGCCCGGTGATCGGCTGGGACGGTTCGGTCGTTGGCGTCGTCGAGGCCAAGCTCACCAAGTTTGGCGACGAGCCCACCAAACTCGCGCCCGAGTTGGTCAATTACGCGCTGAAGGTCTCGTACGTGCGCGCCATGCTCGAGGAGCTTCCGGACCTCGCCAACTACACGGTGGTCAAAGCGGTCGGCGGCAACGACCACATCGTGGACGAAGCGCGCAAGGCCGTCTTCATGGTGATCGCGATCCCCGAGGGATCCTAGGCTTTGGGCTTGGCCCCGCGCCGGAACGGCCGGCGCTTCGGCTGGGCCTTTTCGCCTTTCGCCTTGGCGGCGATCTCCTTGAGCTTCACCGTCTGCAGCGCCGAAAGCGCCTCGCCGGGCGCGCCCTTTTCCGGGTCGCCGAAGGCGCGGCCGAAGGTCTTCAGCCGATCGGCCACCGAACCCAGGAATTCGCCTTCCCAGTCGGACAGCTTCACGCCCGCGCGGTCGGCCTGGCGCTGGGCCCGCTTGAGCGCGTTCAGCGCCGCGCGCTTGGCCGCCGCCTTCCGGTCGGGGACCTTCCGCTCAAGAGGCTTCTTTGGCGGCTTTCGGTTCAAATCTCTCCGATCGCCGAGAGGTAGAGGTCGAGGATGGCGTCCTCCTCCAGCCGCTTGGCGCGGTCCTGCTTGCGGATGCGCACCACCTTGCGGAGGATCTTGACGTCGAAACCGTTGCCCTTGGCCTCGGCGAAGACTTCCTTGATCTGCTCGGCGACCTCGGCCTTCTCCAGCTCCAGCCGCTCGATGCGTTCGATGATGCTCTTGAGCTGCCCCTGGGCGGCCTGGTTCAGCACATCGGGATGGGCGGAGGCGTCGTCGGCCATGGGAGTCTCTTCAAACTGGATCGGAAGTCGGCCGCGACCCTAGAGCACGATGCGGTCCGGTGAAATCACCTGACCGTTGAATCGTGCTCGAAATTCAGAGTGAGCGACCTTGATTCAACGTTCGGATCGCTTCGATCCGAACGCATCAAGGTCTAGCGATGCGGCCTTGCCCTGTCATCGCCCCCTGGACCAGAACTGTGGATAGTCGTTGAGACGCAACGACGCGGAGGGCGAGATGGCCGAGAAATCACGACCGACCCAGGCTGAAGCCGAGGCCGCGGTGCGCACCCTGATCAAGTGGGCCGGCGACGATCCCGACCGCGAGGGCCTGCTGGAGACGCCGGGCCGGGTGGCGCGATCCTACCGCGAGCTGTTCGCCGGCTATGAGAGCGACCCTCGGGACTATCTCGCCAAGACCTTCGAGGAGGTGGCCGGCTACGACGAGCTGGTGATCCTGAAGGACATCCCGGTGGTCAGTTTTTGCGAGCACCACATGCTGCCGTTCATCGGCCGCGCGCACGTTGGCTACCTGCCCTCGAACCGCGTGGTCGGCATATCCAAGCTGGCGCGCGTGGTGCGCGGCTTCGCGCGGCGCCTGCAGATCCAGGAGAAGCTCACCGCCGAGGTCGCGGGCGCCATCTGCGACATCCTCAAGCCCAAGGGCGTCGGCGTGGTGATCGTCTCCGAGCATAGCTGCATGACCATGCGCGGGGTCAACACGCCGGGAACCCGGCTCACCACCAGCCACCTCCTGGGCGAGGTCCGCGACGACCCCCGCACGCGGCAGGAGTTCTTCGACCTGGTGCGAAACAACGGCCATTGATCTTCCGCCGAGCGGAAAGGAAAGCCGTCAGAGCAGCCCCACAGCCTCCAACGCCGGCCGCAGCGCCGCCGGGTCGGTGAAGTGGTGGACATGGAAGCCCATGGCGCGGGCCGCCTCGGTATTGTGTGCGCCATCGTCGACGAACAGGAGCTCCTCAGGCGCGAAGCCGAAGCGCTCGGCGGCCAGCCGGAAGATCGCCGGGTCGGGCTTGATGAGGCCTTCCGCCGCCGAGGCGACGACATCCTTCAGCCGTCCGAAGGCCGGGCTCATCGCGCGCGTGCCCTCCAGCGTCTCCAGCGAGACGTTGGAGAGTCCGAACTGGGGCACGCCACGTGCGGCGAGCGCTTCGATGGCGGCCTCGGTTTCAGGAATCGGGCCGGAGAACATCTCCCACCAGCGTTCCTTCCACGCCCAGATCGCGTCGTGATGCTCTGGATGGCGCGCGGCGAGCGCCGAACAGTTGTCGGCGAAGCTCAGCCCGCGGTCGGTCGCGATGTGCCAATCGATGGTGCACACCTCCCGCAGGAAGCGGTCACGCTCCACCGGATCGGGGAAGATCTTCGAATAGAGGGTGCGTGCGTCCCAACGCACGATGACGTTGCCGAAATCCCAGACGACTGCCTTGGGCGCCTTGGCCTCAGGCCCCGGCATCGGCGAGGCGTCAGCCCTGCTTGGCTTTGAAGCGCGGGTTCGTCTTGTTGATGATGTAGACGACGCCCTTGCGGCGCACGAGCTTGCAGTCGCGGTGACGCGTCTTGAGCGACTTGAGCGAGCTTCTGACCTTCATGACCTTGATCTCGGGCGCGCGGACGTAGGCGTCCGGGGTTCACAGGGAGCGCGCGGATATACGGAAAGGGCTGGCGCAAGTCAATGTCGCGCTGGACGGGTTCCGATTGAGCCTTGAGTCGACGCCCGTTAGACTCGCTCGGATGCTTCGCCATCGCCGCATCCCGCTCGTTCTGCTTCTGCTGGCGGGGTGCGCAAGCCCCTACGCCACGCCGCAACAGCCTCGGCCCGCGCCGGCCCCGCCGCCGCCAGCCGCGGCGCCGTCCGCGCCAGCGCAAGCGGCAGCCGTTCCCGCCGGGCCCGTCACCCCGCCGGTGGCGTCCGGCGACATGGTGTTCGACGCCTGGGCGGCGGAGTTCTATGGCCGCGCCGTCAAGGCCGGCATCTCGCCCGCCCTGCTGGACCGCGAAATGGCCGGCCTGACGCCCGATCCGCGCGTGACCTCCCGCGACAGCCGCCAGCCGGAGTTCTCCCAGCCGATCTCCGCCTACATCAAGGCCGCGGTGACCGACGCGCCGGTGGCGACCGGCCAGGCGCGGCGCGCCTCGATCCCCCAGCTCAGCGCCATCGAGCAGCGCTATGGCGTGCCGCGCGAGATCCTGCTGGCCATCTGGTCGCGGGAAAGCGCATTCGGCGCCATCCAGGGCGACTTCGACGTGATCCGCTCCATGGCCTCCCTGGCCGCCCAGGGCCGCCGGCGCGAGTGGGCGGAGGGCGAGCTGATCTCCGCCCTGCGGATCATCGGTTCGGGCGAGGCGACCCGCAGCCAACTCAAAGGTTCGTGGGCCGGGGCCATGGGCCAGACCCAGTTCCTGCCGTCCACGTACCTGTCCACCGCGGTGGACGGCGACGGTGACGGGCGGCGCGACATCTGGGACTCGCCGGCCGACGCCCTGGCCTCGGCCGCCAGCCTGCTCGCCAAAGGCGGCTGGACGCCCGGACAGGGCTGGGCGCGTGAGGTCACCGTGCCCCCCGGCTTCGATTTTAGCCTGACCGAAGGCCCGAAGCTCACGCCCGTCGAGTGGGCGGACAAGGGCGTCGTCCGCGCCGACGGCCTGCCCTGGAACGACGCCGACAAGTCCGCGCCCGCCCAGCTCTTGGCGCCGGCCGGGGCGGACGGGCCGATCTTCCTGCTGCTGCCCAACCACTTCGTGATCCGCAAGTACAACAACTCGGTGGCCTACGCCCTGGCGGTCGGCCTGCTCGCCGACCGGATCGCCGGCGGCGGCCCGCTGGTGAAGCCCTGGCCCGCGGAACAGCCGCTGTCGCTGGCCGACCGCATGACCGCGCAACGGGCGCTGGCCGCGCTCGGCTTCGATCCCGGCGCGCCAGACGGCATCGTGGGCATGGGCACGCGCACGGCGCTTCGCGCCTGGCAGAAGGCCCGTGGCCTCACCGCCGACGGCTACCTGTCGCCGGCCATGGTCGAGAAGCTGAAGGCCGAAGCCGCGACGCCGACGCCCGCGCCGGCCGTCTAGGCGCCGCCTTCGTCGTTCCGCTCGATGGTGGCCATGGTCGCATCGGCGCGGGTGGCGGGCGCCGGGTCGGCGTTGCGCAGCGCCTTGCTGGTGAAGGCGTAGAGCAGCATCGCCAGCATCAGGGCGACGTTCAGCACGAACGGCGCGGCGTGGTTGGCGTGGTAGAGCGCCATGAAGGCCGGCGCGAAGACCGCGTTGATGCCGTTGACGGCCGCGATCGCGCCCGCGACTCGCGCCTGGTCCTTCCAGCCGACGGCCAGGGACGAACCCGCCGTGAACCCCGGACGCGCGAAGCCGAAGCCCAGGCTCGCCAGCGCATAGCCCGCCACCACCGTGTGATAGTCGGGCGCGATCGCCACCAGCAGGTTGCCCCCGGCCGCGCAGGCGACGCCCCAGCGCAAGAGCTGGCGCGGCGTCATCTGGAACATGCGGATCAGGCCCCACTGGGCGAGCAGGCCCGCGATGGCGCCGAAGGCCATCGCCATGGCGATGCTTTCCTTCGCCGCCAGCGGGGAGACGCCCAGCTTGTCGATCACCAGGAAGCCGATGGTCTGTTGCTGGGCCGTCTGGCAGGTGGCGACGACGAAGCCGTAGAGCGCGAAGGGGATCACCCGCGGGTCGCGCCACATCGGGCGGACCTTCTCCAGCGTCTCCTCGCCGGCCGCGGCGATGTCCTCCCCCGAGCCGCCGCGCCGGCGGCTCTCCGGCAGGAAGCGCCAGACGACGAAGAGCATCGCCGCGGCGATGGCCGCGAAGGTGAAGAGCGGCCCCGCAAGGCCGATCACGGGATAGATGAAATAGGGGGCGAACCACGGCCCGAAAACCGTGCCCAGGCCGAAGGCGCCGGCCAGGCTGGCCATCGCCTGGGTGCGCTCCTCGCGCGGCGTGTGGTCGGCGACGTAGGCCTGGTTGGCCGGGTTCGAGGCCGCGCCGAACAGGCCGAACAGCGCACGCCCCAGCAGCAGCATGCCGAAGATCGCCATCGGCGCGGCCATGTGGCGAAGGCCGGCGCTGACCACCACCCCGCAGACGGTCATGGAGACCATGAAGCCCGCCAGGCCCACCATCATCAGCGGCTTGCGCCCGTAGCGGTCCGAGGCCTTGGCCCAGAAGGGCGACGAGAGCGCCCAGAGGATCGCCGACAGCGAAAAGATCGCCACGACCATCTCGTCGGGGATGGCCAGCGAGCGGCCGATCAGCGGCAGGACCGAGATCAGGCCGGTGTTGCCGATCGCGGTCGCCACGGAGGAGCAGAAGATGATCGCGAACGCGCGTTTCGGAAGGCCGCTCTGGGTCGCGTCCGCAGGCATGAATGCGGCTTAAGGCCGCTCGCCGCAGGGCGCAAACGCCAAGGCCCGTCCACGCGAAATTAAGCAATAACAGCCAAGGTCCGCCCACCCGCGGGAGACCCCATGTTCCAGATTATCGGCATCGTGCTGCTGTTCGGCCTTGTGTTCGGCAGCTTCATCATTTCCGGGGGGAACATCGCGGTCATCCTGGGCGCGCTGCCGCATGAGATGATGGCGATCGGCGGCGCGGGCGTGGCCGCGTTCCTGATCTCCAACTCCATACCTGTGATCAAGAGCGTCGGCGGCGGCATGGGCAAGGTGTTCAAGGGCCCGCAGTGGAAGCCCGCGGACTACCGCGACCTCCTGAGCCTGCTCTTCCTGCTCACCAAGACCATGAAGTCCAAGGGCGTCATCGCCCTGGAAAGCCACATCGAGACGCCCAGGGAGAGCTCGATCTTCTCGCGCTATCCGAGGATCATGAAGGACCACTTCGCGGTGGATTTCATCTGCGACACCCTGCGCATGATGACCATGAACCTGGAGGACCCCCACCAGGTCGAGGACGCGATGGAGGCCCAGCTCGAAAAGCATCACCACGAGGCGCTGGGCGCGCCGCACGCCCTGACCAACCTCGCCGACGCCCTGCCGGCGCTCGGCATCGTGGCGGCCGTGCTGGGGGTCATCAAGACCATGGGCGCGATCACCGAGCCGCCGGCGGTGCTGGGCGAGATGATCGGCTCGGCCCTGGTCGGCACCTTCCTGGGCGTGTTCCTGGCCTATGGCCTGGTCGGCCCGATGGCGGTGCGGCTGGCGGCGGTGCTGGAGGAAGAAGGCTCGTTCTACAAGATCATCCAGTCGGTGCTGGTGGCGCACCTGCACGGCAACGCCGCCCAGATCTCGGTGGAGATTGGCCGCGGCAATGTGCCGTCCGGCGCCCAGCCGAGCTTCCTGGAACTGGAGGAAGCCCTCTCGGCCATACCCGCGGAAGGCGCGCCGGCCTGACCTGCCGTCGCCCTCGAGGCGGAAAACGTGATCACGAAATCGTGATTTCAGGGGTTGCCCCACCTGCGAAGCAGGGCATAGTCACGCAAGCCTCGCAGAGGCCACCGGACCGTTTCCCCCGTGGCAAGCGATCCAATCGGCGCCTTCGGGCGTGAGCTTCACTCCGATTCAAGGACCCAAGAACCATGAACTCAGAACTCCTCCGCAAGCTGCTCGTCGCCGGCGCCGCTGTCGCCGCCCTGTCGGTCGCCGCCTGCAACAAGCCGGCCGCCACGAGCGACGCGGCGACCGCGGCCACGACCTCGGCCAACACCGCCGCCGCTGCGGCCGACACCGCGCAGAACGCCGCGGCCACGGCCGCCGACGCCGCGGCTGACGCGAACAAGGCCGATGCGGCCGCCAAGCCGGCCGACGCCTCGGCCGCGCCCGCCGCCGGCGCCATGACTTCGACCCCGCCGGCCACGCCAGAGAAGAAGTAAGCCTCTCGGCGCAAACCCGATGGAAGGGCCGTCCTCATGGGCGGCCCTTTTTCGTGGGCGTCGCGCTATCCTGGCTGCAGAGATGCGCGATGAGATCCCGCCTTCGGCCCCGCAAAGCCCGCTCGACTGGGGCGCCGACGGCCTGCCGCGCTCGCGGCTCTATGACGACGTTTATTTCTCCGCCGAGGACGGCCTCGCCGAGGCGCGTGCGGTGTTCCTGCAGGGCTGCGGCCTGCCGCAGGCGTGGCGGGGGCGCCGCAGGTTCGTGGTCGGCGAGCTCGGGTTCGGGACCGGCCTGAACGTCCTGGCGCTGATCGAGCTCTGGAGCCGCACGCGGCCGCCGCACGCCCAACTCCATATCTTCTCCGTCGAGGCCCACCCGCTCGGCGCGCCGGACGCCCGCCGCGCTCTCGCCCGCTGGCCGGACCTCGCCGGCCTGGCCGAACGCCTGCTCGCCCGCTGGCCCGGGCAGGCGCGCGGCCTGCATCGGGTCGAACTGCCCGACCTCGGCGTCACCCTGGACGTCGTCGTGGACGAGGCTGCCGCCGCCCTGCGCGGCTGGTCCGGCCGAGCCGACGCCTGGTTCCTCGACGGCTTCGCGCCGGCTCGCAATCCGGCCATGTGGCGCGACGAGGTGCTGGCCCTGGTCGCCGCACGCTCCGCCCCGGGCGCGACGGCGGCCACCTTCACGGTGGCGGGCGCCGTTCGCCGCGGGCTCGCGGCCGCCGGTTTCGCCGTGGAAAAGCAGCCGGGCTTCGGGCGCAAGCGCGAACGGCTGGCGGCCCGCCTGCCTGGCGAAAGCTCCGGCCCGAGCCCGCCGCGCCGCGTGGCCATCGTCGGCGCAGGCGTCGCGGGCGCCTCGGCGGCGCGCGCCGTGCGCGCGCTGGGCGGCGAGGCTCTGGTGTTCGACGGCGAAGGACCCGGCGCCGGCGCATCCGGCAATCCCGCGGCCCTGGTGACGCCCAGGCTGGACGCCGGCCTCGCCGAACCGGCCCGGCTGTTCGCCCAGGCCTTCCGCCGCGCCGTCGCCCTCTACGAGGAGCTGCCGCAGGCCGTCGTCGCGCGTGGCGCGCTGCAGCTCGCCGCTCAGCCCCGCGACGCCAGCCGGTTCGCCAAGATCGCCGCGTCGGACCTGTTCGAGCCCGGAGCGCTGCGAATGCTCAGCCCAGCCGACGCCGCCTCCCGCGCCGGCGAGCCGGTGGCCGAGGCGCTCGAGCTGCGCGACGGCCTGGTCATCGAGCCGGGCGTCGCGCTTGCCGCCTGGGCGCCGCAGGTCGAACCGGCCGCGGTGGCGCGCATCGAGCGCGAAGCCGAGGGCTGGCGCCTGCTGGCCGCCGACGGAACCCTTCTCGCCGAGGCCGACGCGGTGATCGTGGCGGCGGGCCTCGCCACCGCCGAACTCGTCCCGGGCCTGCCGCTGAGCGCCGTGCGCGGCCAGGCGAGTTTCACCGCGCTTGCCGCCCCGCCGCGCGCCGCGGCCTTCGGCGGCTATGCGATCCCCACCCGTGACGGCGTCCTGTTCGGCGCGACCAACGACCGCGGCGAGGTCGCTCGCGACGTGCGGCCACAGGACCATCGGCGCAACCTCGAGGCGCTTGCGGCGGGCCTGCCGCGCCTGGCCGGGCGCCTGGCCTCGGCGCCTCTCGAAGGCCGCGCGTCCATCCGCGTCGCCACCCCCGACCGGTTGCCGGTCGCCGGCCCCGCGCCGGATGCTCCCGCCGGCCTCTTCGTGCTGAGCGGCCTCGGCGCGCGAGGCTTCACGCTCGCGCCCCTGCTGGCCGAGCATGTCGCGGCGCTGGTCTTCGAGGCCCCTTCGCCCTTGCCGCAGCCGTTGGCCGCCCTGGTCGACCCCGGCCGTTTCGCCCGGCGCGCGGCGCGGCGCGTTTCCCAGGAAACCGAGCTTGGCCTATAGAGGTTGAACTCGGGGGACATCCTTCGTGAGGACCGAGTGATGAAGACCCATGTCGCCCTGGCCGCCGGCGCGGCGGCCCTCCTGGCGCTCAGCGCAACCGCCGCCACGGCGAAATCGCCGCCCGGCGCTCAGCGCCAATGCTTCTGGACCCGCAGCGCGGACGGCTTCGCCGCCGCCGACGAGCACACCCTCAACGTCCGGGTGGGCGTGCGCGACGTCTATCAGTTCGAGATGTTCGGCCCCTGCCCGGACATCGACTGGAACCAGCGCATCGCGCTCATCTCGCGCAGCGGCTCGACCATCTGCACCGGCATGGACGCCGAGGTGGTCACCCGCTCCCCCATCGGCCCACAGCGCTGCCCGGTGCGCAGCGTGCGCAAGCTGACGCCGGAAGAAATCGCCGCCCTGCCCCCGCGCGCCAAGCCCTGAGCCGCTGGGCCCTGACGCAAAAAAAGAAGGCGCCGGCACGAAGCCGACGCCTTGGGGAAAGGGGTGATCCGGGTGGTTAGAAGGTCTTCTTGAGGCCGATCTCGAAAGTGCGGCCAAGCGGGTTGCCGAGCCGCGGGTCGTAGCCGAGCTCTTCCTGGGCCGCCGGCGGGTCGCGGTCGAAGAGGTTTCCGACGGTAGCCGTCAGCGTCAGGTTGTCCTGGAACAGAACCCGGTAGGTGAGGTCGACGGAGACCCAAGCCTCGCCTCTCTCGCCGTACTGGATGCCGGGCCGTTCGTCCGTCACCTTCGAAACG
>Ga0207705_10001489_pt1 | contig 18639 bp, 12 predicted proteins | sample KBSC13metaG_FD_184314 | JGI IMG/M metagenome (GOLD analysis project Ga0207705, IMG submission 184314) | Corn rhizosphere microbial communities from Kellogg Biological Station, Michigan, USA - KBS C1-3 metaG (SPAdes) (version 2) | ecosystem: Host-associated > Plants > Roots > Rhizosphere > Soil ... | reverse complement strand
ACGAAGCCTTCTTCGTGAACATCAAGGTGGCGATGTTCGCGGCGTTCTTCATCAGCTTCCCGGTGATCGCCAACCAGCTCTGGGCCTTCATCGCCCCCGGTCTTTACGTAAAAGAGAAGAAGGCCTTTCTGCCGTTCCTGTTCGCCACGCCGATCCTCTTCGCGATGGGCGCGAGCCTGGCGTACTTCATCGTGATGCCGACCGCGTTCAGATGGTTCCTGAGCTTCCAGGGGATCGACAGCGGGCTGCAGCAGCAGGCCCTGCCGGCGATGGGCGACTACCTCGACTTGGTGATGCGTTTCATCCTCGCGTTCGGGATCGCCTTCCTGCTGCCGGTGCTGCTGCTGCTGCTCCAGCGCGCCGGGCTGGTGACGCGCAAGCAGCTCGTCGGCGCGCGCCGCTATGTCATCGTCGGAAACTGCATCGTCGCCGCCGTGGTCACGCCGCCGGACGTGGTCTCGATGCTGATGCTGGCGGTCCCGCTGGAGGTATTGTTCGAGGGCACGCTGCTGATCATGTGGATCGGCGAAGGGCGGGCGAAGCGCGATGTGACAAAGGCTGAGACGACCGAGGGCACTGACGTGGTCCCCGCGGAGGACGCGGCGGAATAGCCTCTAGCCCCCGGCAGCGTTCCGGTTCGGAGCGGCGCGGTCAAAGACTTTCTGCCCGCCGATCCACGTCTCGAGCACTTTCGTGCCGCGGATGTCGTTCGCGCTGGCGGTGAGAGGGTCCCTGTCGACGATCAGGAAGTCGGCCCGCTCGCCCACCTTCAGCTCGCCGAACCGCCCGTCGGCGAACCCCGCGTAGGCGGCGCCGGCGGTGTACGCGGCCAGCGCTTGCTCGCGCGAGATCGTCTGTTGCGGCTGCGATCCGCCGGGTGGCTCCCCGCGCGAATCCCGCCGGCTGATCGCTACGGCGATGCCGACGAACGGTTCGGGCCCTTGGGCCGGCGCATCCGATCCGAAGGCCAGCGGCACGCCGTTCTCCAGCATCGAGCTCCAGGCGTAAGCGCCGGCGAGCCGGCCGGGCCCCAGCCGCGCCTCGGCCATCAGGCGGTCGGACGTCTGATGGACCGGCTGCATCGAAGCGACGATGCCGTGCTCAGCGAACCGGCGCAGGTCGGCGGGATCGACGATCTGCGCGTGCTCGATGCGCCAGCGCCGGTCGCCGGTGAAATCCTTCGACAGATCGTCAATCGCGTCGAGCACTTCGGCGTTGGCGGCATCGCCGATGGCGTGGACGGCGACCTGGAAGTGATCCATCGCCGCGCGGCTCAGCAGGTTTCTCAGCTGGGTTCCGGTCAGCCGCCGGTTGCCGGAATTCTTCGGATCGTCGGCATAGGGCGCCTTGAGCAACGCGCCGCGAGTGCCGAGCGCGCCGTCGACGTAGAGCTCGCCGAGGCCGTTCAGGCGCAGACGGTCGTCGTAAAGCCACGGCGTCGGCCCGGTCCCGCCCATCAGCAGCATGTCGGCCACGCCGTGAGCATAGGACATGATGCGGATCTGCAGCCTCCCGGTGTCTCCCGCGCGGCGATAAGCCATCCAGTCCGCCACCGTCGCGTCCATGTCGCCGACCGCCGTGACGCCATTGCGTTCCAGCAGGCTCTGCGCTTCGAACAGCGCGCGGTCGCGGTCTTGCGGGCGCGGCGGCGGTACCTTGGCTTCGATGAGATCCCTCGCGTTGTCGACCAGCACACCTGCCGGTTTTTGCGTGCCGGCGACGCGTTCGATACGGCCGCCGGTCGGGTTGGCTGTCCTGGCCGTGACGCCACCGGCTTGCAGCGCGAGCGAGTTGGCCCAGCCGGCGTGTCCGTCGACGCTCGTCAGCCAGACCGGCCGGTCGGCAACGGCCGCATCCAGTTCCGCGGCCGTCGGGAAACGGCCGAGGCCCCAGGCTTCCTGGTTCCAGCCGCGGCCGATTATCCACGGCATTTCGGGGTGCGAGGCGGCGTAATCGCGGATCTTAGCCTGGGCTTCCGCAAGCGATTTGGTGTCGCCCAGGTCGAGCGTGAGCAAGCTCAGGCCCAGCGCGATCGTGTGCACGTGCGCGTCGATCATGCCGGGCACCACCGTGCGACCTTGCCCATCGACGCGGTAGCGCGTTGGGGGCGCCTTGTCGGCGGCCGAGAGCACCTGCGCGATCCGACCGTGGTCGTCGATCACGAGAGCGGCGAAATGCGTGATATGCCCCGCGCGATCGACCGAGATGCCGTTAACGTGGTCGATCAGCGTGTCGCCAAGGGCGGGGGTCGGAGCGATCGCGAGCGCGGCGAAAATCAATTTCACGCGGAACCGCGGAGACGCGGAGAAGAGGGTTCGCGCAGAGGCGCGGAGGCGCAGAGAGATTGCTCGCCGCAGGCGTTCTGCAACTTTCCCGACGTCGCGCGTGGCCCTGCCGGCAAAACTTGGCGGCGGCTTCGCCGCAAGCGCGGCCTCTCTGCGCCTTTGCGCCTTTGCGCGAAATCTTCTGGAGAAAACCTCCGCGTGCCCGCGTTTCCGCGTGACCCGAAACCTCACCCGTCGACCTCGGGCAGATGCCGGATCAGCGCGCTGGTATCCTGCCGCGAACCGCCTTGCGCCTGGACCTGGGCGTAGAACTGATCGACCAGCGCGGTGACCGGCAGCGACAACCCGCGGGCGCCGCCTTCGCCGAAGGCAATGGCGAGGTCCTTGCGCATCCAGTCGATCGCGAAGCCGAAGTCGAACTCGCTGGCGGCCATGCTGGCCCAGCGATTCTCCATCTGCCAGCTTTGCGCCGCGCCGCCGGAGACAGCTTCGAGCACTTTGGCCATATCGAGGCCGGCCGCCTGCGCGAAACGAACGGCTTCGGAAAGGCCCGCAAGCGTTCCAGCAATGCAGATCTGGTTGACCGCCTTGGTCGCCTGGCCGGAGCCTGCCGGCCCGACGTGGACCATCCGTGCCCCGTAAGCGCTCATAACCGGCCGCGCGCGCTCCATTGCTTGTCCCCAGCCGCCGCACATGATCGCCAGCTTGCCGTTTTCCGCGCCGGCCTGACCCCCTGAAACCGGGGCGTCGAGCGCTTCGATGTCGCGCTCCTCGGCTGCTTCGGCGATGCGCCGCGCGATCGCCGGGGAGACGGTCGTGTGGTCGATGAACAGCGCGCCGCGGTCCATTGCCGCGAGAGCGCCGTCCTCGCCCAGAACCACTTGCGCAAGATCGGCGTCATTGCCGACGCAGGTGATCACGACGTCCTGCCCCGCAGCCGCTTCGCCGGGACTACGAGCGGCGGCCACCTCGAGGCCTTCGCCCCGTTGTTTCTCGATCCAGGCGTCGGCCCGCGATGCCGTGCGGTTGTAAACGGTGACCGTGTGCCCGGCGCGAGCGAGGTGGCCGGCCATCGGGCCGCCCATTACGCCGAGGCCGAGGAAGGCGATGCGTTGCGCGGTGCTCATTCGCGCCTCCTGCCGTCTTGCCCGAGCCAAAGCAATCGTTGTGCGCGACGGCGATTTGCACGCGGGCCGATTTCGGTTACGGCCACCCTCATGGACGAGAGCCTTACCGCCGAGCGCCAGGCGCTGACCATCGACGACGTGCGCGCGGCTGCAGGGCGGATCGCCGGCGCCGTCGTGCGCACGCCGACCATGCATTCCAAAACCCTGTCGCGGATCACCGGCGCCGAAATCTGGCTCAAGTTCGAGAACCTGCAGTTCACCGCGGCCTACAAGGAACGCGGGGCGCTCAACGCGTTGCTCCTGATGGATGAGGATCGGCGCAAGCGCGGGGTGATCGCGGCCTCGGCCGGCAACCATTCGCAAGGGCTCAGTTATCACGGGACGCGCCTCGGCGTGCCGGTCACCATCGTCATGCCCACGACGACGCCGATGGTGAAAGTGATGCAGACCGAGCAGGTCGGCGGCAAAGTCGTCCTCGAGGGCGAAACGTACGACGAAGCCTACGCGTCTGCCCGCAGCATGGAGAAGCAGCTCGGGCTGACCTATATCCACGCGTTCGATCAGGCCAACGTGGTCGCCGGCCAGGGCACCGTCGCGCTCGAGCTGCTCGAGGATGCGCCCGAGATCGAGACCCTGGTGGTGCCGATCGGCGGCGGAGGATTGATCTGCGGGATGGGCACGGTCGCCAAGGCGCACCGGCCGCCGATCGAGGTGATCGGCGTGCAGGCGGAGCTGTTCCCTTCGGCGTACGCCAAGTTCAAGGGCGAAAAGCTCGACAGCGGGGGCGATACCCTCGCCGAGGGCATCGCGGTGAAGGAGCCGGGCCGCTACACCTCGGACATCGTCGCCCGCGTGGTCGACGACATCGTGCTGGTCAGCGAAGCCGACCTCGAAGCCGCTGTCAGCGTGCTGTTGCAGATCGAGAAGACTGTGGTCGAAGGCGCCGGCGCGGCGGGCCTCGCGGCCGTGATGCGCCATCGCGAACGCTTCGCGGGCAAGAAGGTCGGCCTGGTGCTGACCGGCGGCAACATCGATACCCGGCTGCTGGCGAACGTGCTGTTGCGCGACCTCGCCCGGTCAGGCCGCCTCGCGCGGCTGAGGATCTCGCTACAGGACCGGCCGGGCGCGTTGCTCAAGGTCATGCATGAGTTTGATGCACATTCGGTCAACATCCTCGAAATCTACCACCAGCGCATCTTCACCGATCTCCCGGCAAAAGGTCTGGTCACCGACATCGAATGCGAGGCGCGCGACCGGCAACAGCTTGAGAAGCTGATCGCGGCACTGAGGGCGAGGGGCTACGCGGTTAGCCAGGTCGAACTGAACTGACCGAAAACGGGGCATCTCGCCCGGCGCGCTCCACTTCCGTGCAAATTAACCCTGCAAGCGGGGGAAATTATAGTTAATAGTCTTCTAACGAACGAGTCTCGGGAGCATAGCCGGGCCTCGGTCGTAGAGCATGTGATCGGAATGCTTGTGAGAGGATCCACTGGCGCGTGACCGCCCCAATTCGGTTTCCCCGTTTCTTCGTGACGAGCCCCGCGCCGTGCCCCTATCTGCCGGGTAAAATCGAGCGCAAGGTCTTCACCGAGTTGAAGGGGGCCCATGCCGAGGAACTGAACGATGCGCTCGGCCGCATCGGCTTTCGCCGGAGCCAGACGGTCGCCTACCGCCCGAGCTGCCTTGATTGCCGCGCTTGCGTCTCGGTTCGCGTGGTGGCCGCCGAGTTCGCTCCTTCCTCGACGCAGAAGCGAAACCTGAAGCGCAACGGCAACCTGATCGCCACCGAATGCCGACCCTGGGCGACGTCAGAACAGTTCGATCTGCTGCAGCGTTACCTGTCGCAGCGGCACCCCGGCGGCGGCATGGCCGCGATGGACGAGATCGATTACGCCGATATGGTGGAACATACATCGGTCTCCAGTTTTGTTATCGAGTATAGGGAGCCCTCGGAGGACGGGAGGCCCGGCCGGCTGGTCGGCGCATGCCTTACCGATCGACAGGGGGACGGGTTGTCGATGATTTACAGCTTCTACGACCCGGAACATGAGGCGCGCACGGGGCTTGGGAACTACATCATCCTCGACCACATCCGCCGGGCAGCCGACGCCGGCCTGCCCTACGTCTACCTCGGCTATTGGGTCGATGGCGCGCAGCGCATGCAATACAAGGTCCGCTACCGCCCGCTTGAACGGCTCGGCCCCGAAGGCTGGCGGCGCTTCGGCGACGAACAGCAGTCCGCGCTCATCGCTGCAGCGGCGATCACCCGCCGCGACGATGCTCCCGCCGTCGACGGGGGCGGCAAGGATGGCACCCCCGGCGGGCAGCAGCAGTACAAGATCGCCTGACGCCCTGCTAATCCGCGGCATGCGGCTGCTGCTGGCGACAATGGCGATTTCCGCCGTGCTCGCCCAGCCTGTCTTCGCGCAAGACAGTACGACGCTGCCCGAGCTCAAGGACCTGATACCGGATTCGGCTGTGCAAAATCCGGAGGACTGGGCAAAGAAGGGCGTTCCGCCGCAGAACGTCCCGCCCGCGGAGAACGCCCAGCCGCAGCCCGACACGCCGTTGGCCGACATGCCGTTGGTCACGGTCCCGTGGCCGGATCAGTTGCAACTGCCGCAACTGGCACCGCTGGAGGCGGATCCGACCATCCAGTTCGCCGAGCCCGAAACGCGCTCGCAGCAACTGCGGCAGGGAACCGAAGTGCGGTTGTCCAGCGAGCAAATGCTTGTCTTCCCCTCCCAGGCCGACCGCTTCCCGGAGCGGGACGCGTTCGTTCACCGCTACAAGCAGCTCTCGACCATCGAGCAATACAAAGCGGGAGGCAGCGCCGCCCGGCTCGCCGCCCAGGCCCGGCAGGATCAGACGCTACTCGAACGGATGCTGCGGGTGTATGGCTATTACGACGAACTCGTCGTGCGCAGTATCAGCGGCGGCGACGCCGGGCAGGGGACGGCCAAGCAGCCAAGTGTGCGATTCGATATTCTCCCGGGCAAACAATACCATGTCGGCGCAATCGACCTGGGCAAGCTCGCCGATGCCGGTCCGGACTATGCCTTGCTGCGCAAATCGTTCGAGATCCAGACGGGCGATCCGCTGTTGCAGGACAGGATCGATACGGAGCGCGCGGATCTCGACAGCGCCCTGGGCGAAAACGGCTATCCGTTTGCCAAGATCGAAGATCCCTCGCTGCTGATCGATCACGCGCGCGATCAGGGCGACCTGACGATGCTCGTCACGCCGGGTGGCAAATACCGTTTCGGGAAGGTCACCAGCAATCTGCCGAACTTCCTCTCCGGCAAGCACCTGGCGTCGATTGCCCGGTTCGATCCGGGTGACCTCTATCAGCGCAGTCTGCAGCTCGACCTTGGTCAGGCGATCCAGGCGACCGGTCTCGTCGCGACCAGCAAGCTGACCCCGGTGGAGGTCGCGCCTCCCGCCAACGGCCAGCCGGGCACAGTCGACATCGCGGTCGAAATGACCAAGGCGAAGCTGCGTACGATCTTGGGCCAGATCGGCTATGGCACCGGCGAAGGCTTCAAGGCCGAGGGCAGCTGGGAACATCGCAACCTGTTTCCGCCGGAAGGCGATCTCAGGGTCAGGGCGATCGCCGGCACGCAGGAACAGCTGTTGGGAGTGACCTTCCGGCGCAACAACTTCCATGGCCGCGACAAGGTCCTGACGATCGATGCCTACGCCAGCACCTTTGATTATACCGCCTACAACGCTCGGACCACGTCGCTGGTGGCCAGCCTGGAGCGGCTCAGCACGTTGCTCTACCAGAAGACGTTCAGTTGGTCGCTCGGGGTGGAACTGACCGCTAGCGGCGAGCAGCAGAAAGACGCGCAGGGCAATCCGGGACCGCGCCAGACCTATTTTATCGGCTCGCTCCCGCTCTACGCGCAATTCGACACGTCGGACAACCTGCTCAACCCCACCAAGGGCTTTCGTCTTTCGGCGCACATTGCGCCCGAAACCTCGCGCACCAACAGCACGCAGAGCTATTACGCGCGGGCCCAGGGCGATGCGAGCTACTATCTCTCGGTAAGCAAGAAGATCGTGCTCGCCGCGCGCGTGCGCGTCGCCACCATTTCGGGCGCGCCGCTGTCGGCGATCGCCCCCTCACGGCGCCTGTACGCCGGCGGCGCCGACTCGGTTCGCGGCTACGGCTATCAATCGATCGGTCCGCGCGACAACCAGGGCGATCCGACCGGCGGCCGCTCGCTCGTCGAGGCCTCGGCCGAAGCTCGAATCCAGACGCCGTGGTTGGGCGGCGCGCTCGGCTTCGTGCCATTCGTCGATGCCGGCACGGTCGGCGCAGGCCCTACCCCCAGCTTCAACGAGATCAAGATCGGCGCCGGCGTCGGCCTTCGCTACAACACCAGCTTCGGACCGGTCAGGCTTGACGTCGGAATTCCGCTCAACCGCGGCAAGGGTGATGGCCCGGTCGGCGTCTATGTTGGGCTGGGACAGGCGTTCTGATGGCCGAAGAGGAGGTCATCGAGGGAGGCGACAGCTCAGTGTCGGTCGTTCGCCGGCCGCGCGACATCGTTCGTTCGATTTTCGTCTGGGCCGCGCGGCTTGTCGTGCTTCTGCTCGCCCTGCTCGCCCTGGCCGTGCTGTACCTCAATACCGGGTCGGGGCGGCAGTTCATCGTCAACCAGATCGCCAAGATCGCGCCGGCGTCCGGCCTTAAGGTGAGCGTCGGGCGAATAGAAGGATCGGTCCTGTGGAACGCGACGCTCTATGATGTGAAGTTCCGCGACGCGCAGAACAAGCTGTTCCTGACCGTGCCCGCGGTCGAACTCAACTGGCGGCCCTATGAGTTTCTTTACTCCGGTCTCGATGTGCGCGCGCTCGTGTTGCACGACGGCACGCTTTACGCGAAGCCCAAGCTCAATCCGGGCAACCCGAACGCGCCGACGCTGCCCAACTTCGATATCCGGGTCGATCGCTTCGTCATCGACAATCTGACGGTCTCCAAAGGATTGGTCGGCGAGGAGCGGCACGTCAACTTCCAGGCGCATGCTCACGTCCACCGCGGGCTGGTGAAGCTCGACGCCAACGGCCAGTTGGGAGGCGGCGACCGCTTCACCGCGCTGGTCGATGCCGAGCCCGACGGCAACGTGTTCAAGCTCGATGTCGATTACCGGGCACCGAAGGGCGGTCTGCTCGCCTCGCTCGTGGGGACGCGCCATGACACCCGCGTTCGCGTGTTGGGCAACGGGACCTGGAAGAAATGGGATGGTGCGTTCGTCGCGAAGCAGGATGGTGCCCCGCTGGCCGCGCTCAAGCTGTACAACCGTTCGGGCGAATACCGCATTTCGGGCCTCGTCTGGCACCGCGATTTCCTGACCGGGCTTCCAGCGCGGGCTTTGGGCGAGTCGACGGCGGTGGCCCTGGTGGGAACGTTCAAGAACAGCGTCCTGTCCGGCTCGGCGGCGCTGCGCGGCGCAGGGATGAACGTCGATGGCGAGGGCGGCATCGATCTGGGGCGCAATGCGTTCAACGCGGCGCGGCTGAAGATCGTGCTGATCGACAAGCAGTTGTTCGGGCCGGGCCTGACCCTACGGGACGTGGTCATCCACACCACGCTAGATGGCCCCTGGCGTGGGTTCTCGGCGCCGTTCGACCTCAAGGTCGGCCAAGCCGATTTCGGCGGCACGGTGTTCACCGGAATCGGCGAGAGGGGCCGCCTGGCTTACGACGGAATCCGTTGGGTCCTGCCGCTCAATGCCTCGGTGCAGCGGATCGTCACCGGCAACGCGATCATCGATCCCCGCCTGGTCGACGGCCGGCTGACCGGCACGGTGTTCCTGGCCAACGCCGACGTGCGTTCCGACGATCTTCAACTGCGCTTCCCCGGCTTGCGGGCCGACCTGACGCTGCGCGGCGACATCAACCGCGGCGGCTACGGCATCGCCGGGCCGGTCGAGGCGCGCGGGCTCGTTATCCAGAACCTGGGCATCGTCGACGCCGGGGCGAAGATGCGTTTCCTCATCGGCAATGGCATACCCTGGCGGCTGGCGGCCAACTTCACCGGCCGCATGACGAAAATCACCAATGCCACGGTGGCAAACCTGTCCGGCGGGAATGTCCGCTTCACCGGTGGCGTGGTGCTCGGGGCGGCGCAGCCGATCGCCTTCCAGAAGCTGGCGATCCGCGCGAACAAGCTATCGCTCCTGCTCGACGGTCGGATCGAGAGCGGCGTGACCACGCTCGTCGGCAGCGGCAGGCAGGTCGATTACGGGGCGTTCACGGTCAAGGCGACGCTGGAGAAGGACGGGCCGCACGCGGATCTGGTGTTCGCCAACCCGCTGCCCTCGGCCGGCTTGCGCGATGTTCACATCTCGCTGGTGCCGACCAAGGACGGCTTCAAGATCGACACGTCGGGTCAATCGACTCTCGGGCCGTTCAAGGGCTTGCTGTTCCTCACGTCTCCGCCGGGCGGTGCGACCCATATCCGCATCGACCATCTCGACGTCTGGCGGACGGCGGTCATTGGCGACCTGACGCTCGGCAAGGGGGCAGCTTCCGGGACCCTGCGCCTCAGCGGTGGCGGGCTCGATGGCACGATCGGGCTGAGCCCGCGCGGCGGGGCGCAAGGGTTCGATGTCAACCTGTCGATCCGGGACGCCACCTTCGGCGGTTCGACTCCGTTTTCGGTGCGCCGGGGGACGATCACCGCGAGCGGCTTCCTCGGCAACGGGAACAGCTCGATCCAGGCGAATGTCCAAGCGCAGGGCATCGACTACGGCAACATGTTCATCGGCCGGCTCGCGGGCCGGGCCAATATCGTCAACGGCCGGGGGACCTTCGATGGCTCGATCGCCGGCCGGCGCGGCGCTCAGTTCGATTTGCAGTTCACCGGCGCCGTGGCGCCCGACCAGATCGCGGTTGCGGCGCGCGGCAACTACGCCGGCCAGGCGATCACGATGCCGCGCAGGGCGGTGCTGGCGAAGCAGCGCGACGGCAGCTGGCTGCTGCAGAAGACCCAGGTTTCCTATGCCGGCGGGATCGCGATCGTCGAAGGGCAATTCGGCGGCAGCGCGGGCACTCGTTTCACTTTCAGCCTCTCCAAGATGCCGCTGTCGCTGATCGACGTAACCGGCGCCGACCTGGGGCTGGGCGGTTCGATTTCGGGCATCGTGGATTACAGCGCGAGCCCGGGCGGCCTCCCGACCGGGCAGGCCCGGGTGATGGTGAACGGCCTGACCCGGTCGGGCCTGCTGTTGACTTCGCGGCCGGTCGACCTCGCGTTGGTTGCGCAGCTTTCGCCGACGATGCTGCAGGCGCGCGCGGTGCTCCAGGATAAGGGCCAGATGCTCGGACGGCTGCAAGGGAGCATTTCCAATTTGCCTGCAGGCGGCGCGCTGTTCGATCGATTGAGCGCGGGAAGCCTGTTCGCGCAGTTGCGCTATGTCGGGCCCGCCGACGCGCTGTGGCGGCTCGCGGCGCTCGAGACCTTCGATGTCACCGGGACGCTGCGCGTGGCTGCGGATGTGCGCGGCACGCTCGCCGATCCGCAAGTGCGCGGCTCGGTCGCCGGCGACGGCCTGCGGGTGCAAAGCACGATCACAGGCAGTGATCTGAAGCAGGTCCATGCGACCGGCCACTTTGCCGGCTCGCGGCTCGAACTCACCGGCTTCAGCGGCACCGCTCCGAACGGCGGAACCGTTGTCGGCAGCGGCATCGTCGATCTCGCCGGGCTTGGGCCGGGCCGGGGCCCGACGATTGACCTGCGCATCGCCGCGAACAAGGCGCAGATCGTCGATCTGTCGACGATGGGCGCGACGGTCACCGGGCCGATCCGGATCGTTTCGAACGGCGTCGGCGGGACCATCGCCGGGCGCCTGAAGGTCAATAAGGCCTATTGGCGGCTGGGGGCAGCCACCGGTGCGTCCCAATTGCCCAGTATCAAGACGACCGACATCAACTTGCCGGCCGATATCGCTCCGCCGCGCGCCCCCGGTGCGCCGTGGCGCTTCCTGATCGACGCGACGGCATCGAGCGGCATCAAGGTCGACGGCATGGGCCTCGACAGCGAATGGAGCGCGGACGTCGTCCTGCGCGGGACGACCGCCGATCCCCGCATCGGCGGCGTGGCCCGGATCGTGCCGCGGCAAGGCTTCTACGACTTTGCCGGCACTCGTTTCGACATCACGCGCGGGGTCATCGATTTCAACGAGAACGCGCCGCCCAATCCGCAGATCGACCTCGAGGCGGAAACGACAGTCAATTCGCTGACGGTTCAGGTCCACGTGGGTGGCAGCGCGTCCAAGCCGGACATTACCTTCACCTCGACGCCGTCGATGCCGGAAGAGGAAGTCCTTGCCCAGCTTCTGTTCGGCGGCTCGATCTCGAATCTCTCCGCGACCGACGCGTTGCAGCTCGGCGCGGCGGTCGCCAGCCTGCGCGGAGGCTCCGGGCTGGACCCGATCAACCGCTTGCGCAAGGCGATCGGGCTCGACCGACTGCGCATCGTGCCGGCCGACCCCTCGCAAAACCAAGGCACCGCGCTCGGGCTCGGCAAGCGCTTTGGCCACCGCTTCTATGCCGAGATCATCACCGATGGCCGCGGGTACAACGCGACGAGCCTCGAATTCCGCATCACCAGTTGGCTGTCGCTGCTCGGATCGGTGTCATCGCTTGGCCGGGAAACGGTCGCGGCGGCTTATCACAAGGACTATTGATCCAGTTACTGCGCAGCCAAAAAGGGCGCCCGGATCGCTCCGGACGCCCCTCTTTGTTAGCGGATCGGCGAGCGATCAGGCGCTGTAGTACATGTCGAATTCGACCGGGCTCGGGGTTGTCTCCCAGCGGCTGACGTCTTCCCACAGCAGCTCGAGATAAGACTCGATCTGGTCGGTGGTGAAAACATCGCCCCTGAGCAGGAACTGATGGTCGGCCTGGAGGGATTCGAGAGCTTCGCGCAACGAACCGCACACGGTCGGAACCTCGGCAAGCTCGGCCGGGGGCAGGTCGTAGAGGTTCTTGTCCATCGCCTCGCCGGGATGGATCTTGTTCTGGATGCCGTCGAGGCCGGCCATCAGCAGCGCGGCATAGGCGAGGTACGGGTTGGCGAGGGGGTCGGGGAAGCGAAATTCGACCCGCTTGGCCTTTTCGCCGGTGCCATAAGGGATGCGGCAGGAGGCCGAGCGGTTGCGCGCCGAATAGGCCAGCAGCACCGGCGCCTCGAAGCCCGGCACCAGCCGCTTGTAGCTGTTGGTGGTCGGGTTGGTGAAGGCGTTCAGCGCCTTGGCGTGCTTGATCACGCCGCCGATGAAGTAGAGGCACATATCGGAGAGACCGGCATAGCCGTTGCCGGCGAACAGCGGCTTGCTGCCGTCCCAGAGCGAGATGTGCGTGTGCATGCCGGAGCCGTTATCGCTCTTGATGGGCTTGGGCATGAACGTTGCCGTCTTGCCGTAGGCATGGGCGACCTGGTGCACCACATACTTGTAGATCTGCATCCGGTCGGCCGTCTGGGTCAGCGTACCGAAGGTGAGGCCCAGTTCGTGCTGCGCGGCGGCCACTTCGTGGTGGTGCTTGTCGCACGGCAGGCCCATCTCGAGCATCGTCGAGACCATCTCGCCGCGGATGTCGACCGCGCTGTCGACCGGCGCGACGGGGAAGTAACCGCCCTTGGCGCGCGGCCGGTGAGCGAGGTTGCCGCCTTCGATCTCGGCGCCGGTGTTGGTCGGCAGCTCGATGTCGTCGATCTGGAAGCCCGAGCCGGCGTAGCCGTCCTCGAAGCGGACGTCGTCGAACATGAAGAACTCGGCTTCGGGGCCGACATAGACGGTATCGCCGATGCCGGTCGTCTTGAGGTAGTTTTCGGCCCGCTTGGCGGTCGTGCGCGGGTCGCGCGCGTACCAGTCGCCGGTCGAAGGCTCGACGATGTCGCACACGACGATCATCATCGGGGTGGCGCTGAACGGATCGACCCAAACCTCAGTAAGATCAGGCTTGAGGATCATGTCGCTTTCGTTGATCGCCTTCCAGCCGGCGATTGACGAACCGTCGAACATCAGGCCTTCCTCGAGCTGGTCCTCGTCGAGCGCGGAGGCGACCATCGACAGGTGCTGCCACTTCCCCTTGGGATCGGTGAAGCGAAGATCGACCCACTCGATCTCCTCGTCCTTGATCCGCTTCACGATGTCCTTTGCGCTGGGCATGGTATTCCTTCCTTAGAGCGTGTGTCTTGTTCGGTTGTGGCCGAAGCGAGCGCTGCGGCCGGGAAAACTCAGAGCGCCGCGTCGTCCTTCTCGCCGGTGCGGATGCGCAGGGCGGTGTCGATCGTCGAGACGAAGATCTTGCCGTCGCCGATGCGCCCGGTCTGGGCCGCGGCGGCAATCGCTTCGACCACCCGTTCGGCCTGCCCGTCGGGCACCACGACCTCGAGCTTCACCTTGGGCAGGAAGTCGACCACGTACTCGGCGCCGCGATAGAGCTCGGTGTGGCCCTTCTGCCGACCGAACCCCTTCGCCTCGGTCACGGTGATGCCCGAGACGCCGACTTCGTGGAGCGCTTCCTTCACCTCGTCCAGCTTGAACGGCTTGATGATGGCTTCGATCTTTTTCACGTGACCCCTGCGAGCAAAAGCCGGCACCGCATCCCTCATCGGGCCGCGGGCCGGACGATCCGTGTTTTCCCGGCAACATATTCTTCAAGAATCGTGCCAAGCGTGACGGGCGAGGGTTAGACAATCGCAGGCGTGCGGGAAAGGGCGGAATCGCACAATTGCGAAGGCGAAAAACGCGCCGACGCAACTATCGTTCGCACCGCCTTGTTTGCACTGCCTCAAAAATGAGCAGGTGTGCCTGCCGAATGGGCATGATGAGCCCTCTCCCTTTGGGGGGAGGGTTGGGAGGGGGGCATGTCCAGGGTCAGCGGGCTTACATCCCCCGCCCCAACCCCCTCCCCTAAAGGGGTGGGGGCTTTAGAGCCTCAGACCCGCCGTTTCGTCGAGCCCGGCCATCAGGTTGAGCGACTGCACCGCCGCGCCGCTGGCGCCCTTGCCGAGGTTGTCGAGGAGGGCGACCAGCCGGGCCTGCGAGCCGTCGGCCGAGGCGAAAACGAACAGCTCCATCCGGTCCGACGGCTCGCGCGAACGGCGCAGCAGTAGCTCGCCGAACAGCGGCTCCTCTCCCATCGAGACGATCGGACTTGCGGCGTAGAATTCGGCCAGCGCGAAACGCAGCGTCTCGGCCGAGGCCGCCCCCGCCATTGCGCCGAGTGGCAAGGGCACCTCGGTGACCATCCCGCGATGGGCGGGGACCACCGCCGGCGAGAACAGCGGCGGCAGCGTCAGGCCGCAGCATTGCTGCATCTCCGGCACGTGCTTGTGCGCCAGCGTCAGCGCGTACCCGCGCCAGGCGATGTCGCGATCGCCTTCGAAGCGCTCGATCAGCGACTTGCCGCCGCCCGAATAGCCGGAGACCGCATTACAGGTGTAGGGCCACGCCGCGGGCAGGAGGCCGGCGGCGACAAGCGGCGCCATCAGGGCGATGAAACCGGTCGAATAGCACCCTGGGTTGGAGACCCGCGCGGCTTGCGCCACCGCCTCGCGTCCGACCAGCTCGGGAAAGCCGAACACCCAACCGGGCGCCACCCGATGTGCGGTCGAGGCATCGATCACGCGCACCTTGCTGCCCGGCTCGATCAGCCCGACAGCCTCGCGCGCCGCGTCGTCCGGCAGGCAAAGGATCGCGAAATCGGACGTGTTGAGCGCCTCGGCGCGCGCGGCGCGGTCCTTGCGCCGGGCATCATCGAGCACGACCAGGTGAAACTCGTCGCGCCCCGCCAGCCGGTCGCCGATCTCCAGCCCGGTGGTCCCGGCGGCGCCATCGATGAACACCGTCCGGGCCATCAGCCGAGCGCCTCCAGCAGGTCGAGCCGGACATAGCCGACTGGCCCTTCGAGCGAGAGGCAGCCCCAGGCGAACCCGCCGGAGACGTCGAGCACTTCGAAGCTGTCACCTTCCATCAAAGTGCATAACTCGTCGGCGCCCGGCTCGGTCCCGGCAAGGAGGGGCGCGCCGCCGGGGAGCACGGTGCGCGGCTGCGGCACCGCGTAATGGGGGACGAAGTATTTGCCGGCCAGGCCGATGTGGGCGAGGTCGCCTCTCAGCGGAACCGCCCGGCCGTCCGGACGCGCGGCAGGGCCGGCGAGGGCGAACGGCCCTTGCGCGCGCTTGTGCCAGGTCATGACGTCGATCTGCGGTTTCACCGGTTCCTCGCTTGGCCGCGGCGCTTAGACTGCCGCCGCATCAGGGGCAAGCGGGGGGCCTGAAGGCCGGGTCATTTAGCCCTCTCCCCTTCAGGGGAGAGGGTTGGGTCGCGGTTCGAAGGGGAGCGATCCTCCCCCTGAGGGGGAGGATCCAGCCTATCGCGTCGCGGGATTCCTCACCCAAACCGTTGCTTCAGCATTGCCCACGAGGCCCGCAAGCCGAGCGCGGCGCCGCCTTTCGGCCGGCCGGGCTTGGCGTTCGGCCGCCAGGCGAAAGTATCGAAATGCGCCCAGTCGATGCCGTCTCCGACGAACTTGTCGAGGAACAGCGCCGCCACGCTCGATCCGGCGAAAGCGTTGGCGTGGGCGTTGTTGGTGTCGGCGATGTCGGACTTGAGCCACTCCGCATACGCGGCGTGGAGCGGCAGGCGCCAGACCGGGTCGTCGCTGGCAATGCCGCCGGCCAGCAGCGCCTCGGCGGTGGCGTCCTCGCGGGTGAACAGCGCGGGCAGATCCGGCCCCAGCGCGACCCGCGCAGCGCCGGTCAGGGTGGCGAAGTCGATGATCAGGTCGGGCTTGCTTTCGCTCGCCAGCGCCAGCGCGTCGGCCAGGATCAGCCGGCCTTCCGCATCGGTATTGCCGATCTCCACGGTCAGGCCTTTGCGGCTCTTGAGCACGTCGCCCGGGCGGAAGGCGTTGCCGGCGACCGCGTTCTCCACCGCCGGGACCAGCACTTGCAGCCGCACTTTCAGCCCCGCTCCCATCACCAGCCCGGCCAGCGCCAGCGCGTGCGCCGCGCCGCCCATGTCCTTTTTCATCAGCAGCATGCCGGACGCCGGCTTGATGTCCAGGCCGCCGGAATCGAAGCACACGCCTTTGCCGACGATGGCGACGCGCGGCGCCTTGGCATCCCCCCAGTCGAGTTCGATCATCCGCGGCGCATGGCTGCGCCCGGCGGCGCGGCCGACGGCGTGGACCATCGGGAACTGCTGCTCCAGCGCGTCGCCGCGTGTGACTTTGACTTTTGCGCCGTGCTCTTTCGCCAGCGCTTCGGCCGCGGCCTCCAGTTCGGCCGGGCCCATGTCCTCCGCCGGGGTGTTGACCAGATCCTGCACCAGGAACGTCGCCTTGGCCTCGGCCTGCGCGGGCGCGATCTTGCCGGCCTCCCTGGTCAGCAGCACGCGCGGGCCTTCGGCGTCCTTGTCGTCGCGATAGCGGGTGAAGCGGTACTGCGCGGTCTGCCAGCCGAACAGCGCGGCGCCCGGCTCGCCGCCCCCATCTTTTCCTGGCGCCCGGCGGTATGTTCCCGCCGGCAGCGCTTCGGCGAGCATGGCCATGCACCAGCTCGACAGCGCGTCGGGGTCGGCTACCCCGCCGACAGCGAACCAGCCGTCTCCGTCGGGCACGATGCCGACCTGGTATCCGCCGCCGTCGAACTTCTGGGCCGCCAGCGCCGCGCGCTGCGGGCCGCTGAGGGTCTTGGCCCAGGCTTCGAAGCCCTCCTTGTTGACAAGGTGGATCGCAATGGCTTCCTGGCCACGATCCGGCTGGATAAGGTCGGTCCTGTCGCTCATAACCGCCAACTAGGGTTCGGATGCCGGACCCTCAATGAAATTCTCCCTGGAGTGATTGATGAAGTTGCGTCCGTTCCTGCCGCTGCTGTGCCTGGCCCTTGCGGCTTGTCCGAGCGGGAAGGAATCGCCGCCCAGCGGACGGCCGACCGCCGCCCCGAGTCTCGCGGCGCCGGCCCCGCAGCCGACCGCTACCGCCACCGCGAAGGTGACGGCGGCTCCCAGCGGGGCCAATGCCGTCAAGGAAACCAACGACCTCTACAGCTTCGCCTACACCTGGCCGGCGGCGGCGGGGAACATTCCGGCGCTGGCCCAGCAGCTCGAAGGCGAGCTGGACAAGCGCAAGGCGGACCTGATCGCCAACGCCAACAAGGGCAAGGCGCAGTCCGAGAGCAACGGCTTCCCGTACAACCCGCACTACTTCTCGGAAAAGTGGAAGGTCGTCGCCAACCTGCCGCACTGGCTCAGCCTGACCGGGGACTTCTCGACTTACACCGGCGGTGCGCACGGCAATTACGGGCGCGAGACGATTGTGTGGGACAAGCAGGTGGGGCGCGGATTCCCGGCGATCGCCATGTTCACCTCACCCAGGGCGCTAAGCGACGCGCTCGGCGACAAGCTGTGCAAGGCGCTCGACGCCGCGCGGGCGAAGAAGCGCAAGGGCCAGCCGAAGGGCGATATCCTGGCGGACTTCCAGAAGTGCGTCGGCGTCGACCAGGCGACGGTGCTGGTCGGATCGTCGAACGGCAAGACCTTCAACCGGGTGGGCGTGTGGTTCGGGCCTTATGTCGCGGGGCCTTACGTCGAAGGCGCGTACGAGCTGACCTTCGGCGTTGACCAGGCCGTGCTGGAGACGGTGAAGCCAGCCTACAAGGCGGCGTTTTCGCGAGTCAGGTGATCCCTAAGCGCAGAGTCGGCTTCAAAAGCCCTCCCCCTATGAGGGGGAGGGTTGGGTGGGGATGCTCGACGCCGGCGTTGACGCGCGGCTTTCGCCGCGCTCCCCCACCCCAGCCCCTCCCCGCCGGGGAGGGAGGACCTGAGCGCTCGCATATTTGACGATTAGCGACTACATGCAACCGCATGACGCAATACCAGCCCATTACTTCCGCCGACACCGTCCTGCGCGACGGGACGATCAAACTCCACGGCCCCGAGGGCTTCGAGGGCATGCGCGCGGCCGGGCGGCTGGCGGCGGAGATCCTCGACGAGCTGGTCACCCGGGTGCAGCCCGGCGTTTCCACCGAAGAGCTCGACCGCGTGGTGCGCGAGATGACGCTCGACGGCGGCGGCGTGCCGGCGACGCTCGGCTATCGCGGTTACACCCACTCCTGCTGCATCTCGATCAACCACGTGGTGTGCCACGGCATCCCTTCGCCGAAAATTCTCAAGGACGGCGACATCGTCAACATCGACGTGACCCCG
>Ga0207705_10001487_pt1 | contig 18660 bp, 13 predicted proteins | sample KBSC13metaG_FD_184314 | JGI IMG/M metagenome (GOLD analysis project Ga0207705, IMG submission 184314) | Corn rhizosphere microbial communities from Kellogg Biological Station, Michigan, USA - KBS C1-3 metaG (SPAdes) (version 2) | ecosystem: Host-associated > Plants > Roots > Rhizosphere > Soil ... | reverse complement strand
TTGTCCCCCTCGCCGCCGAGGCCGCGATAGCCGCCCGCCAGCGAAAGATCCTGGCAGGGGAACGAGGCCCAGGCGAGATCGGCGCGGCCGTCCGGCAAGTCCCGCACGGAGAGCGTCGCCACATCGGCCTCGCGCAGGTGATCGGCCCCCCAGTTGCGGCGGTAAGTTTCGGCCTTCATCGCGTCGAAGTCGTTCGCGAACAGGCAGCGCCAGCCGTCGCCGAGGCCGGCGCGCGCCATGCCGCCGCCGGCGAAGAATTCGAGGAAGGTGAAGGGTCGCATGGGCGCCTTGAGTCTGTCCGTTCAATTTAGGCGAAGCCGGGCGGGCAGGCGAGTCCGCGCGGCTTGACGCTTTGGCGCTATCCCCGCTTTATGCGGCGATGAGCTTCGCCTTTCCCGTCCTCGTCGCCGACATCGGCGGCACCAATGCGCGGTTTTCGCTGCTGGAAACCGCGCAATCCGTGCTTTCGGCCCCCGTTCACGAACGCACCCACGATTATCCCGGCCTTACCGAGGCGATCGAGGCGGCGCTGCCGCGCCTTGCCGCCCGTCCGCGCTCGGTGATCGCCTGCGGCGCCGGACCCATCGTCGACGAGAAGCTGAAGCTCACCAACGCGCCCTGGGTAATCTACGGGCGCGAGATCGCCATGCGGCGACTCCATCTGGTAGGCTTGAATCAGATTCGCATCTTTGCCGCTCAGTCCGACGGCTTTCGCCCCCTGCCGATTCAACATTGTCACGATGGCCTTGTTCGTCTTGCCCGTCAGTACCATCTCCACGATCTCCATCGTCGTGGCATCCGTCACCCGAAGGCCAGCGATAAAGGTCGATTCGTGGCCCATCTGCTTCATCATCGCGCTGATCTCGGGTCCCCCTCCATGTACAAGTATCGTGCGAATACCTACATAGTGGAGCAGCGCGATGTCCTGCATGACCTGCATCTTCAGATCTTCGTCGATCATCGCGTTGCCGCCATATTTCACGACGATGGTCTTGCCATAGAACTGTTTCAGGTAGGGCAGCGCCTCGATCAGAACGGCGGCATGCTGCGAAGGTTCAAGTTTAGTTTCCATAGTTGTATTGATGGTGTAGATATTTACGTGTGGTACTCGGCGTTGATTTTGATGTAGTCGTAGCTGTAGTCGCAGGTCCAGACCGTCGCGACCTCATCGCCCATGTTGAGATCCAGGACGATCTGGACCTCCCTGCCGGTAAGATAGTCGTGCGCGCCATCGCGATCGAATTCGATGCTGCCCCCCTGCGAACAGACGAGGTGATCTCCGATGCGCACATCGATCGTGTTCGGGTCGAACGGCACACCTGCCCGACCTGCCGCCATCAGCAGACGCCCCCAGTTGGGATCGTTGCCGAACAGTGCCGTCTTGACCAGCGGCGATTCCGCGATGGTCTTCGCGATGCGATGAGCGCCGGCCTCGGTAGCCGCGCCGCGCACCACTATCTCCACGAGCTTCGTCGCCCCTTCCCCATCACGCGCCACCTCTTTCGCCAGCCCTACGCAGAGCCGTGTCAGCGCATCGACAAAATCTTCGAAGGCCGTGCCGGGGCGCGAAATCTCGCCTTCCCCCATTCCGGAAGCCATGATCAGGCACATATCGTTTGTACTGGTATCGCCATCGACCGTGACGCTGTTGAAGGAGACCGCGACCGCCCGATTCATCGCCTCTTGCAAGAGAGCGGCAGGCAGACGCGCATCGGTCGTGACAAAGGCCAGCATCGTCGCCATGTTGGGCGCGATCATCCCCGAACCTTTACACATCCCTCCAAAGCGTATCGGCGCAACCCACTGGTCGGAGTCGGCTTCGAACGCCCCGTACTTTGGGAAGGTATCCGTCGTCATGATCGCGCGGGCCAGCAGAGCGTCGGTGTCTCCCTCCCGATCCAGCGCCGCGACGGCATCCTCGATTCCCGCTTCCAGTTTCTCCATCGGCAGGAGATGCCCGATGATGCCGGTAGAGGCGGTCATCACGGCGTCGGGCGGTAGGTGAAGACGGCGACTGACCCACTCCGCCAGCGTCCGATTATCGCGGTCGCCCTGTTCGCCGTTGCAGGCGTTGGCGTTGCCCGCATTCACCAGGATGGCCCGCGCCGAGCCGTTCTTCACCACACGGCGCGAGTACTGGACGCAGGCCGCCTGGACCCGATTGGTCGTAAAGACCCCCGCCACGGTGCTGGCGCTTTCGCTCACCAGAAGGGCCAGATCTTCCCCCTGCGTCTTCAGCCCGCAGCGCACCCCCGAGGCGACGAATCCTTCCGGATACGTGATCCCTGCCCCCTCCACCTGTTGCCATCGTAATAACAAGACACTTCTCCTCAGCCTGCCGGCTCTGTCTGCTTGCGAGCCGCGCGGCACGCGGCTCTATAGGCGCCGGAACTCTTGATGCGCTCCAGTTGCCGGGTATGATAGGCGTAGTGCGCGATGGTCGTCGCCAGCCACTCCTTGCCCTTCAGTCTGCCGTACTGGAAATGCCAACTGGTCTGGTTGGGATTGAGCGGCCGTCCGGTCGATTCCGCCAATCGCATGAGAGAGTTGGAGTGATCCGCACGGACCTCTGCGAACGGTCTGCCATCCGCGCCTTTGTAGAGCGTGGAGGCATCGTACTGGAGAGAGCGACCGCGCGTAAAAGCCTCCAGGATATTGGCGACGCCGTAGTTGACGTCCGCGACATGCGCGACCATATCTCGAATCGACTGGGGGCATCCCCCGCGCACGGCAGCGGCTTCTTCGCTGATGTCTTCCAGAAGGCTATCGAAAAACCAGCCCGCGACCAGTCCCTCTTCGAGGAGAGCCTCCCAGTCTTTGGTCTGAACCCGTGGATGGATCGAAATTCGTTTGCGTATCAGCGTCAGCATTGTGGATCCTTCTCCCGGGATAGGCCATACCAGGACCCTCCTCCCAATCCCCCTGGTATCAGCGTCAGCATTGTGGATCCTTCTCACCGACTCGTCAGGGCCAGAGCCCTCCCATCGTCAGCCCGTCTGTCTCATCGAACCCACACATGAGGTTCATATTCTGGATCGCCTGTCCCGCCATCCCTTTGACCAGATTGTCGATCACCGAGACGAGCGTTATGCGGTTGAGCCGCGCATCTACCGACAGTCCGAGGTGGCACATGTTGGAGCCGAGCACCTGTTTGGTCGTCGGCAGATCCTCTCTCACGGCTACAAAGGGCGCATCGGCATAGAAGTCACTATACATCTTCAACAGCGCCTCCCTCGTTCCCTTCTCTTTCAGCGTCGCATAGCACGTCGCGAGAATTCCGCGGGTCATCGGGATCAGATGGGGAGTAAAGGTCAGCGCGATCTCCTGCCCTGCCGCATCGGTCAGAGTCTGCTCGATCTCGGGCGTATGCCGGTGCGTTCCGGCGATCTTATAGGCGCTCACATTCTCGTTCGCCTCGGGAAAATGGTACTCCTGGCTCCATTTCGACCGCCCCGCCCCGGAGATTCCGGACTTGGCATCGATCAGTATTGAGGCGGGATCGATCAGCCTGTTCTCGATGAGCGGCAAGAGCGCCAGGAGCGAAGCGGTTGGGAAGCAGCCGGGATTACCGACCAGTTGCGCCCGCTTGATCACCTCTCCATTGCGCTCCGGTAGCCCATACACGGCCTGCGCGTTCCATCCTGCCGACACATGCTCCTGCCCGTACCAGATCTTATACAGTTCCGCATCCTTCAATCGAAAGTCCGCCGACAGATCGACGATCTTACAGCCTGCCTCCAGCAGATGCGGAACCGTGTGCATCGCCTTCCCGTTCTCCTGCGCCAGAAAGACCACATCGCACTGTGCGACCTCAGCCCCATCGCCATAGCTTGCATAGACCAGTTCCGAACGCTTCGCCAGTCCTGCGAAGCCCGCCGAAACCGGTTTCCCCGCGTACGTCTCCGACACGGCGACCTTCACCCGCGCCTTCGGATGCCCCGCCAATAGCCGCAGCAGCTCTCCGCCCCCGTAGCCGGATGCTCCCACTATCGCTACATCGATCATGATCGCACACTCCTCGTTGCTAAAATATCACCTAAAACGGAAAGGCCGCCTGGTCGCAAGACCGGCGGCGCATCGTTTCGAAAATTAACGCCGTCGGCCTCCCTTTTCGGGGCTGCCCACGGCTTTCAGTCGATTGGAATGTCACAGGACAACGACGCGGCGTGGGCTATTTGCCATTACGCTCGCGACGACGGTTCGTAAAACTGTTGGTGGCGTTGTCGATAGACACGATAAAGTTCGGTTCCTTTAAAAAGGTTAGACGCAGTATACCGCGCCCAAACAGCCTATGTCAACCCCTGTGCAACGTACTTTTGCCTATCTCCGTTTACTCCCATGCCAACTGAAGGAATCAAGGGATGTTATCCCTTGATTCATCGCCCCAGAACGCATCTAAATTCATGATCTTGTTCCATAGCCCCCGCCTCCCGGTGTCTCCAGAATCAAGCGGTCCCCTGGCACCACCTCACAACCGCTGATAGAGGCCAACTCTTCGATACGGTTGTCATAATGCACGACATACTGGCGACCGGGCTTTCCCGCCAATCCTCCTGCCAGACCGTACGCCCCGGAGGTACGGTGTTGCGTGAGCAGAGACAGCGCAAGCGGCTCAAGGAAGGCGGTTTCGCGGATGACACCATCGCCGCCGTAATGGATCCCTGCGCCTCCCGATCCATGCCGCCGCGCAAAGCGTTCAATACGTACAGGGTATCGAATCTCAGTGATTTCGGCATCTGTGATCCGTGTATTCGTCATATTCGTATGGACTGCAGAGGCTCCGGGCGCGGTCGGCGTCGCGCCCGCGCCGCCACAGACGGTCTCGTAGTAACCGAAACGACTGTTTCCCCACAGAGTGTTATTCATCGTTCCCTGACTTCCTGCCGCCAGTCCCAGGGCCTTCAGAAGCGTATCGACCGTGCGCTGGCTGGTCTCCGTGTTCCCGCCCACGACGGCAGGACATTTCGCCGGATCGACTGGATCGAAAATCGGGTTCAGCAGGGTGCCGACCGGCAGATGCAGCGTGATAGGCCGCAGGAGACCTTCATTCAAGGGGAGAGCCTCGCGCACCAGGAGGCGTAGGACATAGAGAACGGCGCTCATCGCGATGGCAGGGGTCGCGTTGAGATTCCCAGCGCTTACCAGCCCCGTCCCTGCGAAGTCGATCGTGGCCGCGTCGCCGTCCACAGTGATGCGTACCGTAATCGGAGTTCCGTCATCGAGGTGCTCCGTGGCGGTATAGTCGCCATTCCCCATCGAGCGCAGACATTCCCGCAGTACTCTCTCGGCGCGATCCTGAACCCGCTCCATCTGATGCCAGACTTCGGACGCGCCGTGTTCGGCGGCCAGTTGCGACAACAGTTCGCTGCCGCGATGGTTTGCGGCGAGCGCCGCTTCCAGGTCCGCCCGATTGTCCCCCAGGGCGCGAGTCGGATAGGGAGCCTCCGCAAGAGTCCGACACACCTCTTCGATTCGCGGCTTCCCACCCTGCATCAGGTAGGTGGGAGCGATCACTACCCCCTCTTCCGCCAACGTAGTCGCGTTCGGCGGCATCGAACCGGGGCGCGTGCCGCCTATCTCCGCGTGGTGAGCGCGGTTCGCCACCCAACCCAGCAACACGGCATTGGCGCTATCGAATACCGGGGTGATCAGGGTGACATCCGGCAGATGCGATCCGCCCCAGGCAGGATGATTGGTGACGGCCACATCGCCGGGGCCGAGTCGCATGGCTTCGCGTACACACCGCACGCACTCGCCCAGCGCCCCCAGGTGCACCGGGATATGCGCGGCATTGGCGACCAATCGCCCTTCGGGATCGAGGAGAGCGCAGGAGAAATCGAGACGCTCCTTCACATTCGTAGAGAGCGCCGTTCGGCGCAGCATCTCGCCCATCTCCTCCGCGATCGCGGTAAAGCGTCCGGCGAAAAGCGTCTCTCGAACTGCATCCGGGGAATCCCGTCCGACCGTCGGCATCGCCTCCGTCGCCGTAAGAATTGTCGCTCCGGACGGGTGCGCGACGGCCAACCATCCACTCTCCGCACGCGCAGTGTCCTCGTCCGCACTGCGAGTGCCCCGGCCCGCGACCTCATTCGCGGCACCCACAACCACACGCACCGCCTCGACCTCTATCTTGCGATCCGCTGCCGGAAGATAGCCATAAATTGCCGCATAACGCGCCGCAAAAAGATCCGCCAACGCCGTTCCCGGAGTATATTCAATCTCCAGCCCTGTCTCTTGACCGGTAAGCCGCATGGTAACGATGCGACGGCGTACCCGAACAGCGCTCTCAGAAACCCCTTCTTCGGCCAGCGATTCCCTCGCTTTCCGCCCCATCTCTTCAAGTAGATCGGGAAGGGCGCGTTCCCACTCTCCGCTCAAGGGTCGCAGAACCTGTTGTTCGGTAAACCGCTCGATGGCGGCATGCCCCAGTCCCCAGGCCGAGAGCAGACTGGCATCGGCAGGCAGGATCACGGTACGCATTCCCAGGCGGGCAGCCACCGCGCAGGCGTGCTGGTCGCCCGCACCACCAAACGCGACGAGCGCATATTCGGCGGGATCGTAACCTCTGCGCACGGAGATCCGGCGTATCGCATCGGCCATACGCTCGTTGGCGATATCCAGCAACCCGTTCAGCACCGCATCGCGTTTGTGCACGACTCCCGTAACCCGCAAAAGATCGGCAAGAAGAGTGTCGGCAGCGCGTTCTGCGGCAGCAAAATCCAGGGGTATCTCGAAGCGCTCCGCGTCTATGCGCCCCAGGAGCAGGTTGACATCCGTAATGGTCAGCGGCCCTCCCGCCCCATAGCAGGCTGGGCCAGGGTCCGCCCCCGCAGATTCCGGCCCGACGTGAAGCCCATGCCTGTCCGCCCGACAGATCGAACCGCCGCCTGCCGCGACACTTTCGATCGCCAGCGCCGGGGCCACCAGATGCGCATCGCCGATGCTATGCTCCCAGACATAGTCAAACCCGCCATCGCACCGGGCGACATCCGTGCTGGTTCCTCCCATATCAAACGCGATAATGCGCTCCCAGCCCGCAGCCATCCCTGCGTGGAGCGCGCCGACGACGCCACCCGCCGGCCCCGAGAGCAGACTGTCTTTGGCATGGAAGTCCCGGCTCCGCACCAGTCCCCCCGCACTCGTCATGACATGCAGCATCCCTCCCGCCCCCTCCAACGCAGCCTCAGCCTCGACTCCCCGGAGATAGGCATCGAGGATCGGGGAGAGATAGGCATTCACGACCGCCGTTTGCGCGCGCGGCAGTAGCTTGATAAAAGGGGCCAGATCCGACGAAACCGAGACATGCGTAAAGCCCGCCTCCCTCAGTATCTCCGCCACCCGCCTCTCATGCACCGGATTCCGATAACTATGCATCAGCGCGATCGCCGCCGTCCGCACCCCCTCCGCTGTCAGCCGACGTGCCGCCTCGATAATTGCGGTCTCATTCAGCGCACGCACCACCGCCCCATCCGCCGCCAACCGCTCCTCCACCTCCACAATCGCGCCCGTCAGCGGCTGCGGCTTGACAATATCCAGCGCGAACAGATCCGGACGCTGCTGCGTTCCGATCTCCAGAAGATCCGCGAATCCCGCCGTCACAAAAAACGCAGGCGGACTTCCCCGCCGCGTCAGCAGCGCATTCGTACCCCTCGTCGTCGCCACTCTCAACGCCATCGGAGGAAGCGGTCGATCCGGAAGCGTCCTTGTGACAAGGCGCGCCGCAAGGATCGGCGCCTCAAACGGAAATCGCACCTCAAACGCCGCCCCGACCACAACAACGACATCCTCCTCCACCTCGATCACCTGCGCCGCCGCATCAAACGCAACGATCATCGCCCCCGCGCCTACACTACTGCCACCTGTCTCCCCCAGCCACACGAGCCGCAGCCCGCGGACAAAATCAGAAGGAGCATGCCATCGCTCTCGCACCCGAAACCGCCGCGCGGTCAGCACGTCCGTCACCGTACCCCGCAAAGCGCTGCTCGAAAGCACCTTGGCGCGATGACATTCCCCAACCGCATCAATCGCGATACAGTCCGTAAACGTCCCACCCGTCTCAACCCAAACCTGCCACCTATCTACTGCGGAGATACGTTCATTAGTCAGTTTCATATCCTTATTCTACCCGCCACACCAGGACTTCCTCAGTTCTTTCCTTCTCTCTCTTCTGTGTTTCTTTATTTCTGTATTTCTGCCCTGCATCTGTATTTTTTCTTTTTCCTGCTCAGCCCATTCCCGGCCTCCTGCAGAGAATCGTCGAAACCATTCCTGCCTTCCTGTCGTCGGTTATAAGGGGAGTAAAAGATCAAATAGCCATTGTAGACGGCTTTGCATACCGCAAAAGTTCTCTCGAATCTCTGTCGCCAAAAACGGGCGTAACTGTACCGCTCTACCCGCGTCTAACCATATATAGACGTTACGTTGGCACTCCGCACCAGAGGTAGTCCGCCTCTCTCGCTCCCCGTTCGCGTCGAACTCAACAATTTTGCCCACCGCCACCGCCGGTCCCACCGGTTCTGTGTCGGGCATCCGGGAGGTTTTAGACTGTGCTGAAATTAAGGCGTGCGATGCTCGGTTCGATCCTGGTCGAAGAAGGCCTGGTCACTTCGGAACAGTTGGAGACGGCGCTCGCCGAACAACGCCGCAGCGACAAAGGCAAGAAGATCGGCGAGATTCTGATGGGCATGCGGTTCCTCACCGAACCGAACCTCCTGAAAGCGCTGTCGCGCCAGATGGACTGCCCCATCGTGGATCTCAACGCCGAACCGCCGGATCCCGAAGTGCTGCATATCGTGTCGCCGGAGTTCGCCAGACAGCACAAACTGATCCCGTTGCGGCGCAATGACGACCAGCTCGTCGTGGCGATGGCCGATCCCCTGGACATCCATACGATCGACGACCTGCGCCTCCTCACGAACCTCGATATCGCGCCGGTCCTCGCAGCCTTCAGCGATATCGAGCGCCTCGGCAACCAGGCCCATGTCTCCAAGATGATTCAAGGGGTCAAAGAGGCGGAGGGAGCCGTCGAGGACGAAGAGAGCCTCGACGTCGGCGACCTGCAGAAGATGGCGAAAGAAGAACTCGTCATCCAGATGGTCAACCTGATCATCAACCAGGCGGTCAACGATCGGGCCTCGGATATTCATATTGAGCCCTTCGAGCGGGAAGTCCGCATCCGGTACCGCATCGACGGCGTGCTGCATGAGCAGTCGCCGCCTCCCAAACGGTATCATGCCGCCATCCTGAGCCGTATCAAGATCCTCTCCGACCTGAACATCGCGGAGCGCCGTCTGCCGCAGGACGGCCGTATGCGCATCATGCAGAACGGCCGCAAGATCGATCTGCGTATCTCGACCGTTCCGACCGTCTACGGCGAGAGCGCGGTCATGCGTATTCTCGACAAACAGACGGCTATGCGCGGCCTCACCGAGCTGGGTATGGAGCGGAATCAGTTCCTGAAACTCCGTCGCCTGATCTCGGAACCGCACGGTATCGTCCTCGTTACCGGCCCGACCGGTTCCGGTAAGACGACGACGCTCTATGCCGCCCTCAACGAGATCTACAGCGTCGAGAAAAAGATCATCACCGTCGAAGACCCGGTGGAGTACCAGTTGAACGGGGTCAACCAGATTCAGGTGCAGCCGTCGATTGGCCTGACCTTCGCCAACGGTCTCCGCAGTATCGTCCGCCAGGACCCCGACATCATCATGGTCGGTGAAATCCGCGACCATGAGACGGTCGAGATCTCGATTCAGGCGGCGCTTACCGGGCACCTTGTCTTCTCGACCCTGCATACCAACGACGCCGCCGGCGCTGTCAGCCGCCTGCTCGATATGGGCGCAGAGCCGTTCCTGGTCGCCTCCTCCTTGATCGGCGCGGTCGCCCAGCGCCTCGTCCGCATCAACTGCCCGGCCTGCAAAGCGCCCTACGAGGAGACCCCCGAAGTCCTGCGCGAGATCGGTATCGACCCGGAGATGGTCAAGCGCGAACCGCTCATGAAGGGGATGGGCTGCGCGGAGTGCCGGGGCCTCGGTTTCAAGGGTCGCGGCGGTATCTATGAGATGATCGTCATCGATGAAACGATCCGAAAACTGATCATCGACCGTGCCTCCGCCAGCACGATCCGCAACCACGCGCTGCAGAATCAGGGCATGGTCACCATGCTCGCCGATGGCCGCAACCGAGTGCTGCAAGGCCTCACGACCATTCAAGAAGTGCTCCGCGTCTGCCAGCGCGAAGACTTCGACTAGAAACGAATATGCCGGAATTTACCTACAAAGCCCTCGATAAATCAGGACAGATCTCCACCGGGACGATCTCCGCCCGCGACAGCCAGGATGCCGCTCTCAAAGTGCGCGCGCTGGGCGTCTTCCCCACCTCCATCGGTGCGGGCGCAAAGACGGTCGGCACCGGTGTACTGGACGAATCCCCCACAAGCGCCAAGAAGGCACTCCCCGCAGCCGCGGAGACGAGCGGAAAGAAAGTCACCAAACTCCAGGTCCTGCTCTTCACGCGGGAGATGTCGGACCTGCTCGAAGCGGGGCTGCCGATGGACCGCGCCTTCTCGGTTCTGCTCGATCAGGCCGAGAGCGGGCCGTTACGCCTTATGCTGAACACCATGCAGGGCGAGATCCGCGCGGGAACTCCCCTCTCAGATGCGCTGCGCAAATTTCCGCGGGAGTTCTCCGACCTCTACTGCAACATGGTCAAGGCAGGCGAAGTGTCGGGGCAGTTGTCCGGGGTTATGACCCGTCTCGCGGAGTTTCTGGAGAAGGAGGCGGTGCGCCGCAGTCAGATCCTTTCCGCGCTCACCTATCCCGCCGTCCTGATCATGGTGGCCATCTCCGCCGTCGTCTTCCTGATGACCTTCGCGATCCCGCGCCTGGCGCCAGTCTTCAAGGATATGGGCGCCGATCTGCCGCTGCCGACCACGCTCCTGATGGGCACCTCCGGCTTCGTCGGCAAATTCTGGTGGATCATCATTCTTGCGATCGCCGGAACTGTCTTCCTCTTCCGGACCTGGGTCGCGACGCGCGCGGGCCGCTACGCCTTCGACAAGATGCGTCTGAATACGCCGCCGTTCGGCACCCTGGTTCAGAAAATCGTCGCAGCCCGACTGGTTCGCACCCTGGGCACGCTGCTGGGAGGCGGCGTGCCGATCCTCGAAGCGATGGAGATCTCCGCCTCCGCCGTCGGGAATCTGGTCGCGACCGAAGGCATCCTCACGGTCAAAGGCGCCGTGCGGCAGGGCGAGACCCTGCACTCCGCGATGGATAAGGCCGGCAACTTCCTGCCCGTCGTCCGACACATGACGGCGGTTGGCGAAGAGACGGGGCGTCTGCCCCAGATGCTTATCCGCACCGCGGAGACTCTCGACTTTGAGGTAGACAGCGCCATGCGGCGTCTTACCAGTCTGGTCGAACCACTCGTCGTTCTCTTTATGGGCGTCTTTATCGGGTTTATCGTACTCTCGATCCTGCTGCCCATCTTCCAGATCAGTTCTCTTGTGAAATGAAAGGAGCCTTCTCCATGAACACTCTCGCTCTTCCGCGCCGTCGCACCAGGGGTGGTTTTACCCTGATCGAACTCGTCGTTGTCATCGTTATCCTGGCGATCCTCGCCGCGGTCATCGTGCCGCGCTTCTTCGGACGTACGGATGACGCCAAGATCTCCAGCGCGCTCACCACGATCAAATCGCTGGACGACTCGGTCGGCCTCTACAACGCCGATACTGGCAGCTTCCCGCCCACCCTGGACGCCCTGATCACCAACCCGCAGGTCAAAGGCTGGAACGGCCCCTACCTGAAGAATCAGTCCACGGTACCACTGGATCCGTGGGGTCATCCCTACACCTACACCGTGCCCGGCGGCAACGGTCGCGACTACGACATCGTCTCGCAAGGACCCGACGGCAAGAATGCGCCGATCACAAGCTTCCAGCAGTAGACCTATGAACACTCACCTTCGCCGTGCCTTTACCTTAATCGAACTCATGGTCGTGATCCTGATGATCGCGGTCATGGCGAGTGTTGTCGTGCCTGCGTACAATCACTTCTTCGCCAAAGCGCAGTTCGAGCAGGCGGCACGGCAGGTGCAGGATATCTTCGCCTTTGCTCGGGAGCAGGCGATCCTTCGCAATACGACGGTCACGGTCACCTACGACTCAGGCAGCCACGCCTTTACCGCTCAGGTGGCGCCACCGTCTCAAACGCAGACCGATATGCCGGTCGCCCTGGCAAATACCGTCAATCCGGATGGCACCGCCGTGCAGTCCGGGGAGACCCAGAAGGCGGCCCAGCTCAACTCGGACGTGAACGTCACGTCGTTTACAGTGAGCAACAACCCGACGCAGACGAGCGCGTCTGCACCCCAGGGAGGCGGGAACCAGTTGCACTTCCTGCCGGACGGGACGGTCGAGGGCGCAACGCTGGGGCTGATCAGCGCCTCAGGCTACTCGGCGGACTATCAGCTGTGGCCTGCGACCGGACGATTGACGCGAATGGACCCAACGCAACAATGAGACGCACACAACGGTCCCGTCGGAGCCGACACGGCTTCACGCTTATCGAGATGATCATCGCCGCCATCCTGCTCATCGTCGGGGTGGCCGGAGCTTTGGGCGCGATCGGAGCCTCGACGCGCACCGCCTCCTATGCCAGCCAGATCCAGACGGCGGCGCTGCTGGGACAGCGGCAGCTCGCCGAGACGGCCTCGCAGCCCGACTCCCTCGCGTCCGGCGGTGACCAGGAAGGCACCTTCGACGATCCCTACTCGAACTATCATTGGAAACAGTCCATTGAATCGACCGATTTCCAGAACCTGTTCAAGGTGACGGTGACGGTGATGTGGGGCACCAACAGTCAGCGCGAGATCACGACCTACCTGCGCAGCGACCAGGCCACGATCACGCAGCAGACCCAGCAGAACTACACGAGTTACCAGAACAATCAGGCGGCGACGTCTGCCGGAACGAGCGGCGGTACGAACGGAGGCGGCAGTGGTCCGTAACAGTTCCCGCCACCTCACATCACGGTCTCGCCGGAGCGCTCGTCGCTCCGGTTTCACCCTGCTGGAAGCCATCATCGCCATCGTGATGTTTACCTTCATCATGCTGGCCGTCTCGCAGGCGTTTCAGATCTCCCTGCAGTCGATGGCGCGTGGGCAGGCCCGACAGAACGACGATGGTACGGTTCGCGCGATCTTCGATGTGATTACGCGGGACATCCTGGCGGGATACGCTTCGCCCAACAGTCCGTCGTCCGTCTTTATGACCTCCAGCAGCAGCGGAAACGCGACGCCGGGGAATCTTTTGACGTTCACCGCGCTGACGACCCGCCTGCAAGCGCCGGAACTCGACACCCAGTCTTCGGCGGCGAATGTCAATCCTCAGAACTCACAGGATGGTTCGCAGCCGCAGTCGGACATGTCGTTCGTCTACTATAATTTCGACCCGTCCAGCGGCACGCTCTACCGGATGGTCAATCCACTGCCGAGTCAGCAGAATCTCACGCCTCCGTCTCCGACGCCCGATCAGGCGATCGCGCAGAACATCGTCTCGATCCAGTTCGACTTCTGGGATCCGTCGCAAGGGAACTGGCGCACCGACTGGGACTACGAACAGCAGAACCAGATCGGCGTGACTCCGCTGAGCAGCGGATCCTCGAGCGTCCAGCTCGGAGCGGCGCCTGCGGGCGCTTCGACGACGCCGTCCGGCAGCCAGGGAACCCCGAACACGACCGCGACCGGGGACACCTATCTGCCCTCCGCGGTGAAGATCACGGTGACGCTGAAATTGAGCAACGGACAGACGCAGGACTATGTCACGAGCATCCCCCTGGGAGCGTCGCAGACCTATCTCGATCCGAACAAGACGGCGAACGTCAACACCTATCCGCCGACCACCGCCGGTACCAGTACCGCGACCAGCGGCCCCTAGAGCAGGAACCTATGGACGACTACACAGGCCACAACCGCATACGTTCCGCAGCGCGTGGACAGGCGCTCGTTCCGGTCATCTTCGTCATGTTGATCCTGACGACGCTCGCCATCACGTTTGCGACCAGCGCCCATCGCGAGATCCGGGCCAGTTCCAACTTCAACAATCAGACTCAACGGTATTTTGTCGAACTGGGCGCGATCAACTATGCGATGTCGGGACTCGCGCAGAGCAGCAAGAACGGTTCCACGTACGGGCAGATCCCGGCAAGCCCCGATACCGATGCGAACGGCTGGATGCCGATGGGCGATGCCTGGGTCAAGATAGACGCGATCGACACGGCAGGGCTGATCAACCTGAACACGGTGACGCAGACGACGCTCAACCAGATCCCGATCCTCCAACAGAACCCGGATGTGGTCGCGGCTATGATCGACTGGCGGACGACCAGCACCACGCCCTCGACCAATGGCGCGAAGTCGGAGTACTACAACACGCTCAATCCCCCGTACGACTGCAATAACGGCCCGTACGACAGCGTGGAGCAGTTGCTGCTCGTCAAAGGAGTCACCCCGACGATTCTCTACGGCACACCCGGCGGATCGACGGTCGATCCAGAGGCGCTGGCCACGCAGACCAACTCCACCGCCACCGGCGCCAGCGCCGGAGGACTTGGCAGCGCCGGCAGCGCGACCAGCGCCTCTGGGCGCAACCAGACGACACGGCAGACCACCACGACCCGACCGGGCGGAACGGGCGCCATCACCGGCGGAACCATACCGGGGCAGACAACGGGAACAGGAACTGGCGCCGGGACAGGCACAGGTACCGGAAACGGCACGACAGCCGCTGCCGCCGGAGACACCGACTGGACCGACATCTATAACGCCAGCACCATTCCCCTCGCCGAGATGTTCACGACGACGGTCTGGGAGCGCAATGTCGCCGCCGATGGATCGCCTCGAATCAATATCAATGCCGCGACGGTGGACGATCTGACCGGGATCGGCCTCTCGGCGAATCTGGCCAATCGCCTGATCCAGTATCGCACGCAGGCTGCCGCCGCCGGCGGGACGGGTGGAACCGGCGGAGGCACCGGAGGGACGACGCCCACCGGTCCCACGACGACGGCTCCGGGAACGACGCGGCCACGCGGACAGAGCTTGAGCCGCCAGGGAACCGCGCGGCCACCCGGTACGACGCCAGGTGGGACAGGCGGCACGGGGGGCACCGGAGGAACGGGCGGGACCGGAGGCACTGGCGCTGCGGCGGGAACAACGGCGTTCACCTCGCTCGCCGATCTGCTCAATGTCGCCGGCTTCACCCAGACGGTCATGCAGCAGATCGCGGATCAGCTTTCGATCGATGCCAAAGCCTACCACGCCGACCTGGTCAACATCAACACCGCCTCTCAAGAGGTGCTCGCCGCCGTGCCGGGGATGGACCATACCACGCTTCAGGCCATCCTGACCTATCGACAGGGCGGGCAGGCGTTTCAGAGCATGAACGATTTCTTTGCGCTTCAGGGCCTGACCCGGCAGCAGTTTCAGAATGTCGTCGGACATCTCTGCACCAAATCCTCTTTCTACCGGATCCGCGTCCGGATCCGGATGCCGGGGCAGGATACACTCTTTGCCGTCGCCGCACTGGTGCAGTTGACCGAAAATGGGCCTCAGATCCTTCAGTGGAAAGAGGTACAGCGCTCACCGGGCTGGGCGTACTGGCTGCCTACCGCAGCCCTGCCCACTCCGACCCCACCCAGTTCTACAAGCAGTTCGTCCAGCCCGTCCCCTTAATGGGGGACGCCGTCTGGCGGATAATGGAGGATAGATTGTCTAGTAAAGCCAGTTCGCAGAGTGCAGGTTCGAGCGTTGCGTTCGATCTGGGCGCGAACGCCATCCGCGTGGTCGAAGTCGAGTGGTCCGGCTCCGGCGGAACGGGCCGACTTGTGCGGCGTGGTTCCGCCCCGTTGCCGGTCAATGCCTGGAACGATCTTCCGGCCAACGCCGCCGCCTTTAGCGCCGCGATCCGGCAGGCGTTGAGCAGCGCCGGTATCAGCGCCAGGCTCGTCTCCGCCAGTCTGCCCCGGCGACTGGTGACGCTGCGCTTTACGCGCCTGCCCCATGCCGCGCCGGAACTGATGCGCGACCTCGTGACTGAGGACGCCAAAGCGCACGTGTTGTTTCCGATCGATGAGGTGTTCCTGGACTATCATGTCTCCGGGGAGGGCGGCGGTATCGGGATCCCTTCCGAAGATGAGCTGGAGCCGGTGCTGCTGGCTGCCGCACGCCGCACGTTGATCCTGGATCTGATCGCCATCTTTGAGAAGGCCGGCCTCGAACTCGATCAGTTGACGGTCTCCGCGCTCGCCCTCGCCGAGCACATTCGCGACGCCATCGAGGCCACGGCGGTTATCGACATCGAGCCAGGGGAGATGGACGTCGCGGTCGTCGCCAATCGGCAACTCCTGTTCTCCCGGGCCTCCGGCCTGGATGTGACAGGTTCACAGCCCGACATCGCCGCGCGCCGGCTGGCGGATGAGATCGCGCGTTCGTTCACCTCCTTCCAGAACGAATACCGACATCAGGTTCTCTCTCATATCAGCTTGAGCGGGCCGAGTGTCCAAGGCGCGGATGGTATCGCGATCGAACAGACGCTGAGTTCGGTGCTGGAGATGCCGATCACCAGGCTGTCCGGTCGTCTGCTGCCGGAATCCGATACGGATGCGATTCCTTATGCGACCGCGCTGGGAGTTGCGCTCCAGACGCGGCCGGGAAATCTCGCCTCGATCAACCTGGTTCCGGATGAGCGTGCCGTCAAGAAAGCGGAAGCGGCGTTGCGGCAGCGCAAGCAGCTCGCCTTCGTGGCCGGTCTCGCCGCCGTCATTATGGGAGGCGTCTTTATCCAACAATATGCCGTCGCGGCCAACAAGGCCCGACTCGATAATCTGAACGCGAACGACAAACTGAAGAAATTCAGCAAGAGTCTGGACGCGAAACGCAAGGTGTACCAGACACGCACCGCGCTCTTCAACGAACTCAACACCGGTCTGGACCGCAACCATCCTTCCGTCGATGTGCTGGTCGCCTTGAATCGCGCGCTCCCGCAGACCACGCAGATCTGGCTCACGCAGTTCGCCTTCGACCGCAACGGCCTGATCACGCTGCACGGAGAGACCAAATCCGCGGAAGCCGCGACCGATATGGTTCTGGCGCTGCAAGCCTCCGGCGCGTTCACGGATGTGAAAGTCGCCTACCTGGGCGATGCGCAGGAGACGACGGTCGTGAGTGCCGACGCGCCGGTAAAAGCGCCGGTCACGGCGGCTTCCACTCCGGTCACTCCGCTTCCCCCGATGGCCAATACAGGGACTCCGACGGCAGCGGCGAACGTTCCCGGCGGACCGGGCGCCTATGGCCGGTACGGTGGCGCGAACGGGTTGGGCGGCTCGAACGGCGGTTACGCAGGAGGCGCGTATGGGGGCGGAGCCTACCAGGGCGCCAATGGCCAGGGAGGTAACTTCCCTCAAGGCGGATATGGCGGCGGTACACAGCGTAACTTCCCCGTACCGAACGGCTTTCAGCCGGGCGGTCAGGGCGGCACCCAGACCTTCCAGCCCGGCCAGGGCTTTCCCGGCGGCGCGCCGACGAGCTTTGTCATCCCCGGCCAACAGGGTGGACAGACGCCGACAGATCCCAATGCACCACCCCAGGCGACCAGAATCCTGCGATTCGATCCGAACGGTGGCGTGCAGATCACCCCTGCCCTGCCTCCGACTCCGGTACCGGCCACGCCGCCTCCGTTCTATCTCATCGGGTACGGTCAGGATCCGACGACCGGGCAGGACCTGAATGGACAGACGCAGGACGGCACGGATCCCACCGGTCAGAACGCCGGTGGCAGGCGTGGGCGTCGGCGCGGAGGTAACAACCAGGGAGGCGCAAATTTCCAGGGCCAGGGGGACGCCACCCTCCAGGGTCAAGGCGGGAACTACCAGGGCGGCCGCGGCGGTCGTGGCGGCCGTGGTCCTCGGGGCAGTAATCCGATGACCGATCCGACCAACTTTAATTCCGCCGTTACGATACCCCCTCCAGGCTCGTCTAATCCTGTACAACCCGGAACTCAGTTGCCGCAGAGCGGCTCGCCGCGAATTCCCGGCGGCCCGGTCATCAATCCGATGACGGCGCCCGTAACGAAACCTGTCGTAGTCCCGCCGGTGACGCCCCGCAAGCCGGTCGTTCTGCCGACGGCGAAACCCAAGGGGACCCTGACAAGTTTCATCATCACATGCCGGATCAATCCGCAGGCGCGCACACTGATCACCAGCCAGGGAACCGCTCCCGCCAAGGGCGCGAACCACACCAAGTCTTCTGTCACCGGCACCACCCGACGGACCATCGGTGAGGACAGCGATACGCCGGACTCGTCGGATAATGGAGGAGAGACAGATGGCAACCCGTAGTGGTCGTGAAAGAACGCTCCTGCTCATTGGGGTTCCCGTGGTACTGATCGTGCTGGCATGGAACTTCCTCAGCCCGCCCTCAGGGGCCGCCTCGCAAAAGGGCATGTTGAGCACGCCGGAAGCCAAAAAGAAACTGGCCGCCGCGCAAGCGGAGAATAAGAAGATCATCGCGGATGAGGCCCGAATGGATCCCGATATCGAGAAGATGGCCTATAAGATACCGGCGGAACAGTTGGTTCCGCGCGTGATCCGCGACCTGCAGACG